>LFRM01171547.1_pt1 | contig 20186 bp, 20 predicted proteins | sample 618341 | NCBI WGS metagenome assembly LFRM01 (sample SAMN03654438, study PRJNA283298) | anaerobic digester metagenome | isolation source: pool of bioreactors CSTR01a, CSTR02a, and CSTR03a thermophilic anaerobic... | place: Denmark: Kgs. Lyngby | collected 2014-05-21 | reverse complement strand
ATTGTCGCTAAAATATCTTCATTAAAATCCACATTACTAATTTCACTTTTACCTATGCTTAAAGAGCTAGCAATTAGGGCTCTATGTACAACACTTTTACTAGCAGGAATGGAAACTGTATTAGATATTAAACTTGGATATATTTTTATCTTCACTATATTTCTCGATCAATGGCCTCAGCCATCTTTTTAGCTTTAACCATAAGTTTTTCAAAGTTTTCTAAAGTTAAAGATTGAGCGCCATCTGATAAGGCCTGTTCAGGATTATTATGGACCTCTATCATTAAACCATCAGCCCCTGCAACAATTGCGGCCATTGACATTGACTCGACCAAGCGCCAATCCCCTGTTGCATGAGATGGATCAATTATTATTGGCAAGTTAGACTTTTGTCTAATAATTGGAATAACACTTAAATCTAATGTGTTTCTCGTATATGGTTCAAATGTTCTAATGCCACGTTCACATAAAATAACATTGGGATTTCCAGCACTAACAATATACTCTGCTGACATTAGCCACTCCTCAATTGTGTTTGAAAAACCACGTTTTAAAAGTATTGGTTTTTTAGTTTTACCCAAAGCCTTTAAAAGATCAAAGTTTTGCATGTTGCGCGCTCCAACTTGGAATAAATCAACGTACTCTTCAAACAATGCTACTTGTTTTTCTGATGATATTTCACTAACAATTGGCATTTGATAATCTCTCTTTGCTAAATCTAAAAGCTCAATTCCCGCTTGACCCATACCTTGAAAAGAATACGGTGAAGTTCTTGGTTTAAAAGCACCACCACGCAATAGTTTTGCACCACTAGCTTTAACACTTTTAGCTATAATATTTAATTGCTCTTTCGATTCAACTGAACATGGTCCAGCAATAATTGCGATTGGTTTGTTTGCACCAATTTCTATATTATTGACTTTTACAATTACATCTTTGGGAAACAATTCGCGATTTACTCTTTTATAAGGAGCCCTAATTCTTGAGACAGACTCAACAAAATCAAAGGCTAAAATAGCGTTATCATCAATTTTTGTTGTATCCCCAATTATATTAAATAATATTTTATCTGGATGGCTTTGGCGAGTAACTTTTAAATCCAAAGCCTCCATTTTTGAGATCAGTTTATTTAAATGTATTTCATCCGTATTTTTATTTATTGAAACAATCATTTTTTCCTCTTTTCTAAAAGCTTAATTGCACTTATATAACCATTAATTCCCTCATTAGAAATACTTCCAATACAAGCTGGCCTAATATAGTTAGTCTTTCTAAAATGCTCGCGGTTATCAACATCAGTAATATGTACTTCTACACATGGTACTGTAATAGCCTTTAGTGTATCAAAAAGCGCAATACTAGTGTGAGTATATGCTGCAGCATTAAAAACGATACCATCATATACATTATTAGCAACTTGGAGCTGATCAATTAAATCACCCTCATGATTACTCTGGTAAAAATCAGTATGAATATTGTTTTTATTGGCATAATCTTTGATCAAAACTTTCAAATCATTGTAAGTATCACTGCCATAAATATCTGGCTCGCGCTCTCCCAAAAGATTTATATTAGGCCCATTTAAAATTAGTATGCGCATTTTATAGCCTCTTTTATCATTTCTACAACATTATCTAAACTAGAGTCATTGATTACTTCAATGTCAGCGACTTGTTTATAAATGTCAATTCTCTCATTATATATAGTTTTTAAATCATTTTCATTTTGTGTTAGTGGTCGACTTTTATCTCCATACAACAATTCTAGTGGACGATTAATAAAAACTAGCAAAGAGTTACGCTTTAAATTCGCTACATTATTAACATCTAAAATACTTCCGCCGCCAGTTGCGATAATCGTATTACTACTTTTTGCAACATCACTTATTATTGCTGCCTCTAAAATTCTAAAGTAGTCTTCGCCGTCATCTCTAAATATTTCTGAAATAACTTTAGCCTCTTTATCGACAATCATAAAGTCAGTATCTACAAATTCTTTGTCTAATTCAATCGCTAATTTGCGACCAATCACTGTTTTACCAGAAGTTGGCATACCTATTATGGCAATATTTGTTTTCTTTAATATCATCTTTTTATATACTTCAGATATTTTTTCTTCACTATAGCTTTCATTAAAAAATAGTTGCGCAGACTTAATTGCTTGTCCGACAAGCATTTCAAAGCCCCCAACTGCCTTAATATTTAATTTTTGGGCAGCTAGTACAAGATTTGTTCTAATTGGATTATAAATTACATCAACGACAGCATCTAAATTTTTAAAATCAGACAAGTCTAACAATTGACCCTCAATATTTGGATACATACCACAAGGTGTTGTATTAACAATTATAGAAAAATCTTTAACACTATCTAAGTCAGCATAAGTTATCGAATTTTTACCGTACGTTCTCGATACTTTTACAATCGACTTGGCATTTAAACTTCTTAAAACACTTGCAGCGGTTTTAGAAGTTGCGCCTGTGCCTAAAATTAGTACATCTTTATTTTTAACTTTAATGTTGTGGTGATTAAATAAATACTTTAAACCATAGTAATCAGTATTATAGCCAAAAAGCTCACCGTTTTTATTAACCACTGTATTGACTGCCCCAATTTCTAAAGCAATATCATCAACGTGATCTAAATACTTAATAACATCTTCTTTATAAGGCATTGTTACATTAATGCCCTTAAACGCTTTATCTTCCATAAATTTAATGAATTGATCTTTTTTTAAGTCACTAATGCTATAGTCATAACCCAAATTTTCATAAATTTCAGCAGAATAACTATGACTTACATTTTTCCCAATAAGTTTATACATTATTAACCTCTCCTTTTTGCCACATATATCCATATCTAACACAATAAGCATCAATTATTGCCAAAGCTAGTAAGCTATCAACCACAATTGAAACTCTAGTAAAGATTGATGAGTCATGACGACCAGTGATTTCTAAGATTTGTTTTTGGTTATCTTTTTTACTCACAGTCTTTAAAGGTAGCCCAATTGAAGAGGCAGGCTTTATGACACTATTAACAATAATTGGCATACCTGTACTAATACCACCAATAATTCCTCCATTGTGATTTGATAACGTTTTAATCTTTTCATCAAAATAATACTCATCAATCACTTCACTACCTAAAGCATTAGCAAAATCAAAACCATCACCAAAAGAAACACCTTTTATAGCTGGAATTGCCATTAAATAATTAGCAATACTACTATCTAACTTGTTAAAAAATGGCTCTCCAAGTCCTGGTTGGACATTTAAAATTACACTTTCAAGCCTTGCCCCAACTGAGTCTTTATCTCTTGATACTTCACTAATAAGTTTTAAAACAGCTTTTTGGAAATTTTCATCAATTACACTTAACTCATTATTATCAATTTTAGCGATTTGCTCTTCAATATTTTCTAAAGTGAAACTTTCATCACTTAAATGTTTAACTTGTTTAATGTGTGTTTTAATTACAATATTATTATTTGTTAATATTTGTTGAGCAATACTTCCCGCAATGACTAAAGGTGCAGTTAAGCGTCCAGAGAAATGTCCACCACCCCGATAGTCTTCGTAGCCTAAATATTTAATATGAGCACCATAGTCGGCATGGGAAGGACGATAAACTTTTGATATTTGCTCATAGTCACTACTTTTAATATCACTATTGTAAATTAGAATTGTTAAAGGTGTACCTGTTGTAGCATCATTGAAAAAGCCACTAACAACTTCAAATTCATCATGTTCAACACGTAGTGTCTCACTAGCTCGCTTTGGTCTTCTTTGACGCAAATTATTTTTAATTGATTCAAAATCAAGTTTAAGACCTGGTGCAATATTTGCAATTGTCACACCAATAATTTTATTGTGGGATTCTCCAAAAATAGAGACCTGAAAACTTTTACCGATGCTATTTGACATTGATTATCTCCCATAGATAGGTAAGTGGATGACTCTTTAAATAGCCCTTACCTTTTTGTTCAACATGAGCCATTACTATATGATCTCTATCGATTTTTTTATCAAAAATCATTAAGTCATATAAGTCTTCACTTAATTCTATTTCAAACATTAAACCAAGCTTTTTAGCGACTTCAATCAAATCTTGCTTAATTTCATTATTATTAGTCGTATATATCATTCCTAATAAAACACTTTGACCATGGCTAAAATTATACTTACTCTCAAAAGCATGACCCAAAGTATGACCAAAGTTTAACAGACTTCTTTCACCTTGATCTTTTTCATCTTTTTTTACAATTTTTGCCTTAGCACTTATTGAACGTTTAATAATTTCTTCGATATTTTCTTTGATGTCTTTTTTCAAAATTAATTCAAACAAGTCAGCATCAAATAAAAGCCCCATTTTAACTGCCTCAACAACTCCATCATAGTATTGTGAGTTTGCTAAAGTTGTTAACGTGTCTGTATCGACAATAACTTTTTTGGGCTGATAAAAAGTTCCGACAACATTTTTTATACTGTTTAAATTAATAGCCACCTTACCCCCAACTGAGCTGTCAGTTTGAGAGAGCGTTGTAGTTGGAATAGCTATGTAGTCTAAACCTCTTAAATACAATGCAGCAACAAGGCCTGCAATGTCTCCAACTACGCCACCACCAAGACCAATTACTAAAGTTTTTTTACCAATGTTTTTTTGCTGCATGTAATTTATAATCGCAATTAAATCAATAAAAGACTTACTGCTCTCACCTGGACTAATCGCAAAACTATCTGAACTAATGAATTGACTTTTAACAGTTTTTAAATAAAGCTTTTCAACATTTTTATCAGTTATAATAAAAACATCTTGGTCAACATCTATATATTTATAAAGGTTATGAAGTACTTTTTTTTCAATAATTACGTCATAACCATTATTTTTTAAATCAACTCTGATTTGATTTGACATTTTACCTCCTAGAAACATTTAATAGTATTTTTAAAAGTATTACACTCATCTAAATAATACTATACAATACCACTACTTGCAACAAAGACGGTTTTGATAAAACGCCCATACTGTAAATCATTTTATCAAATTAAGTGATATAATTATAAATAGTATAGGAGGCATATTATGGAGCATTATCGAGAACTATTAAATCAAATTGATGACCAAATGCTTGAATTATTTCTTGAAAGATTAGATATAGTTAAACAAATTGGTGAACATAAAGTCTTAAATAATATCGCAGTTTTAGATGAAAAAAGAGAAAATGAGATTATCGAAAAAGGCTTGCTTAAAGTAGACAATCTACAGTACAAACAATATTACAAAAGATTTATCACCCTACTTTTAGACATTAGCAAAGATTTACAAAGCCAATAGCACAAAAAAACATTGAAGTTTTTCTTCAATGTTTTTCTATGCTTTTTTTACAAACTCCGTTTTTAAACTCATTTGGCCAATTCCATCAATACGACAATCAATGTCATGATCAGCATCAACAAGTTTAATATTTTTTACCTTGGTTCCTTGTTTTACTACATCTGAACTTCCTTTAACCTTGAGATCTTTAATGACTATAATGTCATCGCCATCTTCTAAAACAGTTCCATGGGCATCTGTATAAATTTTCTCACTAGAAACTGCTTCTTCACTAACAGCTAGACTTGACCATTCATGGGCACACTCTGGGCAAACAAATAAATCACGATCTTCATAAACATAGCCAGAATTACACTCTGGACATTTTGGTATTTTACTCATAATATCGCTCCTTTACCTCAATCATTATACTATTAATACAATTTAAAACAAATCTAGCCAAATATAAGAAAATAAGTTAATAGTTTTAAAGAACTTTTCAAATATTTAAATTATTTTCTAATAACTTTATCACTTGTTATTTTTTTAACTTATAAATTTGCTTATAATAAGACCCTGCTTATTGTATGATAGATACCGAAGCAGGAAGGATGATTATTAATGAAAGTTATTAAACGAGATGGTTCAAGAGTTGATTTTAATTTAAATAAAATTGGGGTTGCTGTATCAAAAGCTTTTTATGCAGTCAATCGTGATGTCAAAGAAATCGAAATCGATAAAATTCAAAAAAGTGTTGAAAATAAAATAAAAACTGATCTAATTAGTATTGAGGAGATTCAAGATTTTGTTGAAGATACCCTTTTAGAATTAGATTATGAAGATGTCTTTAAAGAGTATGTTACATATCGTAGAAAAAGAGCTTTATCAAGAGATTTTTTATCTAACAACCAACATAATTTTTTAAAGAAATTAGAAAATATAGGTATTGATACAACTAAAAATCATGATTTTAAAAGAGAAAATGCCAACGTAGATGGCAACAGTGCAATGGGTGTAATGTTGCAGTATGGAAGTACTCTGTCCAAAGAGTTTGCAACCGCCTATCTTTTAGACAATAAAACCAATCAGGCTCACAGTGATGGAAGCATTCATATTCATGACTTGGATTTTTACCCAATGGGAACAACAACTTGTATCCAACTTGACTTAAATAAACTATTCAAAGATGGTTTTGATACAGGCCATGGCCATTTACGTGAGCCAAACCATATTACATCTTATGCAGCTCTAGCAGCTATTGCTATTCAATCAAATCAAAATGATCAACACGGTGGCCAATCAATTCCAATGTTTGACTACTATATGGCAAAAGGTGTTATTAAATCGTTTAGAAAACACTACCGTAATATCATAACTGATGACACTGGCTTAAATAATACATTAACAGCCGCCCAGTTAGAAAATGCTATAGCGAGCATTAATGAATTAAATCAAATGGACCTTATAGCTATTAAAGATGCAGAATATGATCAAAAAGTATTTGAATTAGCAATTGAGAAAACAAATCATGAAACATATAAAGCAATGGTTGGTTTTATTCACAATTTAAATACGATGCACTCAAGAGCTGGCGCTCAAGTTCCTTTTTCCTCAATTAACTTGGGAACTGATACTTCAACTGCTGGCCGTATGGTAACTAAAAATTATTTACTTGCACTAGAAAGTGGTCTTGGTAACCACGAAACACCAATCTTTCCTATATCAATTTTCAAATTGAAAGAGGGCATTAATTATAATGAAAAAGATGTTAACTATGACTTGTTTGAGCTAGCTTGCCAAGTTTCCGCAAAAAGAATGTTTCCAAACTTCTCATTTTTAGATGCACCATTTAATGCAGAACACTACATTGCAGACAAACCTGAAACCGAAGTAGCTTATATGGGATGTCGTACAAGAGTTTTAACTGATATCACAGATGAAGCCCAAGAAGTTGTTTCTCGTGGTAATTTAAGTTTTACATCAATTAACTTGCCAAGATTAGCGATAACTCATGGAATTGTAAGTAAGAAAGTTATGGATGAAACAGCATTTTTTAATGAATTAAAAAGTGAAATGGACCTTGTAAAGGAACAGTTATTAAAAAGATTTGCTTATCAATCCAGTAAAAATGTTTCTAATTTCCCATTTTTACTAGGTGAGGGAAACTGGAAAAACAGTGATGGATTAACTGTTAATGATAATTTACGCGATGTTTTAAAACATGGATCACTATCAATTGGTTTTATTGGACTGGCTGAAACTTTAAAAGCTTTAACTGGTAAACACCACGGTGAAAGCAAAGATGCTCAAGCCTTAGGTATTAAAATCATTAAATATATGCGCAGTGTCGCTGATGAGTATAGTAAAGAAGAAGGTTTAAACTTTACCCTTGTGGCAACACCTGCTGAAGGTTTATCAGGACGCTTTGTAAAATTAGATCGAGAAAAATTTGGTGTTATCAAAGATGTAACTGACCGTGATTACTATACAAATTCATTTCACGTACCAGTATACTTTGATACTAATGCTAAAGAAAAAATTGAACTTGAAGCTCCATACCACGCCTTTACAAATGGGGGTCACATTTCTTATATTGAGTTAGATGGAGACCTTATTTCAAATCAACAAGCCTTTATGTCAGTTATCAAAATGATGAAAGAAGCTAATATTGGTTATGGAGCAATTAACCATCCTTTAGATCGAGACCCAGTTTGTGGTTTTTCTGGAGTAATTGGTAATATTTGTCCAGGTTGTAATCGTTTAGAGGGCGAAATACCATTTGAAAGAATTAGAAGAATTACTGGTTACTTAGTAGGCACTCTAGATCGTTTCAATAACGCTAAAAAGGCTGAAGAGGCAGATCGTGTTAAACATAAATAGTATTAGACTAGCAATCCCACTTGAAGTTGACTCTGTTGCTAATGGTAGTGGCTTGCGAATGGTTTTGTGGTTTCAAGGCTGCTTTTTCAACTGCCCTGGTTGCCACAATCCTGAATCTTGGCAAATAGATGGTGGTAAACCCTACTTAATAGATGATATAGTAAAACAAATAAAAAAACACTCTCACAATGGAGGTATTACACTATCAGGTGGTGACCCTTTATTGCAAAGTGGTGCACTAAAAATACTTTTACCAAAAATTAAAGCTTTAAATTTAAATGTTTGGTTATATAGTGGCGACATTTATGAAAATTTAATTAAAAAACAAAGTTTTAATGATATAGTTCAATACATTGATGTTTTAGTTGATGGACCATTTGTAAAAAGCAAGTTAGACTTAAACTTGAAGTTTAGAGGCTCTACAAATCAGCGCTTAGTCGACATCCCTAAAACTTTAGTTAATAATCAAGTAATCTTACATAATTTAGTTTAAAAAATCCATTAGCATTAACTGCTAATGGATTTTCTTTATATTTTTATTTCGCCTTGATTGATTCTATTTAAAAGTTCATTGAAGTCTTCAATTATAAAATCACTAATCTCTCTAATTTCTGCTTCATCATCTTTATAGACAGCTTCCTTTACTGCAATTGTTTTATATCCCGCTTCCTTAGCAGTTTTAACAGCATACAGGGCATCTTCAAAGACAATTGTGTTAGAAGTATCACTTCCCAGCATTTGAGCCGCCTTGTGGTAAATGTCAGGGTGATTTTTAGTTTGACCAACGCGTCCTTCAGTAATAATAAATTCAAATCTGTCAATTATACCTAGTCTATTAAAAACATCTTCAGCACCATATAATCTTGTTGCAGTCGCAATGGCATACTTAATATTTTTTTCGTCTAAATAATCTAAAAAATCTAAAAAACCTGGTATTAGCTCATATGAATTACGGTATCCATTATAATGTGTTTCCAAAACTCCATCATAAAATGCTTTTTTACTAAAGTTAGTATTTCTAACCTTGTTAATCCAAGTTGAAGTTTCACTCCAGCCAACTGTTTTTAACTCTTTTAGCTCATCTTTTGTTAATTCAACACCTAAGGATTTTAAATATCCTGCTCGATTTTGATCGCTGTGACCCATAGAATCTAAAACAGTTCCATCCATATCAAAAATAATTGCTTTTATCATATATTAATTTTCTCCTACCTTTTTAATTTGCGACACAATCGCTTCTAATTTTTCACTACTTACCCCATCATAACTATAGTCATCTTTATTTTTACTTTCACCCATTACATATGTTGATTCATCAAATATTCTTGTGCGTCCTGAAAAGTGAACTTGTTTAATGCCTGTGACTTCTAAAATTTCTTTTACATTATAATCTCTAATGCCACCACCAACAATTATTTCAATTTGATCGCCATATGTCATTTGTAAATGTTTTAAAAGATCTAAATTACCCATAATATCGCCTTGGCCACCACTTGTTAAAACACGATCAACTTTTAACTGTATTAACAGTTTCAATGATGCTTCTAAATCTTTAGTGAAATCTAAAGCACGATGAAATATAACATCTTTATCACCAATAACTTTTACCATCTCTTTTGTGCGCTCAACATTAATAGTTGCATCAGCATTTAAAAAACCAAAGACAATACCATCTGCCCCATGATTAATTAAGTTTTTGGCATCATACAACATTGCCTCATAGTCTTCTTCTAAGTAATTAAAGCCTACAGGTCTCGCTCTCACCATTGGATATATTGGCATATCTGTATGTTTTTTCGCCATAACCAAAGTTCCAACTGATGGCGTCATACCATCCATCTCTAAAGATGAATTTAACTCAATTTGATCAAAACCTAACTGGTCGGCAATAATTACGTCTCTAACACTACCACAACATGCTTCCATTTTTATCTTATTCATTATGTACCTCCTATTATTTATTATATTTTTGCTTCCTATTTATTATAGCACTTAGCCTGTTTATTTCATCTTTGCTAATTAAAATTCTAATTCGATTGATCCATAATATAAAAAGCACCTTTAAAGCCGTGTTTACCTTTAAAGATGCTACAAAGATTTAGAAAACAAATTAAATCTATAAACTGATTTCTTTTTTACCTGTTAACTTAAAGAAAATCATTAACGAAATAATCGATGTAACAGTTAAGATTGTTGAAAATACTGCTGCATTACTGTAGTTACCTCTGATAACCTCAGTGTAGATTGAGATTGTTAAAGTTTTAGTTTTGCTTGTATAAAGAATAATCGAACTACTTAGTTCACTAATTACCGTAATCCAGCTCATTAGCGCTCCTGAAATAACACCTGGTAACATCATCGGCAGCATTACATCAACAAAAGATTTTATCTCTGTCGAACCTAAAGAAACAGCCGCTTCTTCTATGCTTGGGCTAATTTGTCCAACCGTTGCAGTGCTAGATCTAATTGTATATGCAAGCCTTCTAACTACAAATGAAATTACCATAATTAAAAATGAGCCCGATAGGAGAAACGGTTTTTTATTAAAGGCAAAAAGAAAAGCTATACCTAAAACCGAACCCGGAATAATATAAGGAACCATCGATAAAGTATCCAAAAATCCTGTAATTCGATTTGATTTTCTTTGGCTCATATAGGAAATCAAAACTCCCAGAATAACAATGATGATAATCGACACTAAGCCAATCAGATATGTATTCATTATGACATAACTTTCACCACCAGATAAAACATTTCGATAATTATCTAAGGTAAATTTACCTGTGTAAACTTGACCACCTACTGTTTCTAAAAATGATGTCGTAATTACAACAATTTGGGGTAAGGCAGCTACTAATATAGTCACATAGACGACTAAATGTATAGCTATATTTTTTATACCATAGAGTTTTCTTGGCTGAATTGGCTTTAGGGCAGACATCGAGTAATTAAAGCGATTCGCAATAAATTTTTGTAACGCAAACAATAATAATGTTATTGCAATTACGATTAGGGATAAAACAGCTGCAAAACTAGCATCCCCCCCCAATTCACTCATAAATTGAGTGTAAAGTAAAACTGGCATCGTTCTATAGCCTTCACCAATTAGCATTGGCGTCCCAAAGTCTGAAAAAACTCGCATGAATACTAATAGTGAACTAGCCAGTATACTTGGTATTAACAAAGGTACTATTATAGTCCTAATTCTTTTCCATGTACTTGAGCCTAAACTTTCAGCTGCTTCATTTAAGGAATGATCCATGTTAGCCATTGCTCCAGAAATATAAAGGTATACCAAAGGAAATGACTGCATTGCAAATACTAATACTATACCCGCAAAACCATATATACCATTATAGGAAATATTAAATATATTATTTATTACCTTAGTTATAATACCACTACGGCCTAATAGTTGAATCCAAGCATACGCACCTATAAAAGGTGGTGACAAAAAAGCTATAATAGAAATTAAATTGATTGCTCCACTAAATCTAATTTTTACCGTTCTGGTAAAGTAGGCCAAAGGCAAGCCAATTGCAACTGAAATTAATGTAGCAACAATAGTTACTTTAAAACTATTTATTAGAGTACTCCAATAAAATTTCCTCTTAAAAAATTTAGCAAAATTACTAAAATCTAGCTGTCCTTCAACAACAATCGCTTTATATAAAACCAATGTTAATGGAAAGACGATAAACAAAAGAAAGAAAGCCAAAATTATTATTGAGAAAATCTTCCATACTGACAAATTTTTATTCATCTGACTTTTCATTAGCTTCGACAACTCCTTTAATAATCGATTGTTCACTCGCTTTATCAAAAACATTAATCGTTTTTGTATTGAATTTTAGGTAGACTGTTTCATTATCTGAAATTATATCTGTTGAACTTGAACTATCAATAACTTCAATTTCCTTAGAATCAGATAATTTAATAAAGTAATGTGTATTTAAACCTAAAAAAGTGGAAGTCATTATTGTTCCCTTTATGCCAGACATATCTTCAGAAAACTGAAATTCTTGAGGTCTAACAGAAATTATCACTTCTTCATCATTGATTTTGCTTAAATTTGAAACCTCAAATTCGTAGTCATCTACTTTTATTAAGCCGTTTATTAAACTTCCACTAAAAAAGTTTGTCGTCCCAATAAAATTTGCTACAAAAGTATTAACTGGTCTTTTATATACGACTTCAGGTCTTCCAATTTGCTGTATAATTCCATCATTCATTACCGCTAATCTATCTGAAACAGCCAAAGCTTCTTCTTGATCGTGTGTTACATATACAGTCGTTATATCTATTTGCTTTTGTATCTCTCTAATTGCTAAACGCATTTCAACTCTTAGTTTAGCATCTAAATTTGATAGTGGTTCATCCATTAAAAGTACAGCAGGATGAGTTACTATTGCTCTTGCTAAGGCAACTCTTTGTTGTTGTCCCCCAGATAATTGATCTGGTAATCGATCTTTTAAATCTGTAATTTTTACTACTTCCAAAATATCATTAACTTTTTCTTCGATCAAATTTTTAGAAAGCTTTTGGTTTTTTAGTCCATAAGCTACATTATCTTTAACACTCATGTGTGGAAACACAGCATAATTTTGAAAAACCATACCCATGTTTCTCTTGTGAATAGGTATATCATTTACAACTTGACCATCAACTGTAAAAGTTCCACCTTCAATTGAATTAAAACCAATAATCATTCTTAATAGTGTTGTTTTACCACAGCCAGATGGTCCAAGTAATGTAAAGAATTCACCAGGTTTTATATCAACAGACAAACCTTTTACTACTTCATTATCCCCATATCTTTTAACTGCATTTTTTATACTTAATTCTACTCCCATTTTGTCTCCTTTTTAAATTGAAAGACAGCTATCGCTGTCTTTATTCATTATAATTAATCCATAGATTTTTCTAAGTGTTCAGTAAATCTTTCTGATATTGCTTCTTTATTTTCCGCTACCCATACTTCATCATGAAATTCTGAAATATTAATATCAACTTGAGGTGTCATGTAATCTGCTAATTTTGCATCTTTTCTTAGTGGACGAACTGTCAATTGTTCCCCAACCATACTTTGAATTTTTTCTGAAATCATATAATCAATAAATTTCTTAGCATTTTCTATGTTATTTGCACCTTTAATTATTTGAACTGACTGTCCAGGGAAAATAGCTCCTTCTTCAGGGAATACAACTCTAACTGGCGCACCATTTTTTACATAATCAGCTGCAGGATCTTCCCAAGTTAGTCCTACTGGATACTCTCCATCAGCAACACCTTTGTGAACTTGCCCGGAACTAGTTGCAATTTTGCCATCTAAATTTTCAATTAACTTGTCAACATATTCCCATGCTGAATCGGCAAATGGGTCACCATTACCCATATCGTATAGCATAGCAACTAAAACTTGGAAAGCTGAACTCGAATTTACAGGATCTCCAAAACTTATTTTACCTTTTAATTCAGGGTTAAGTAAGTCTTTAAATCCTTCAAGTCTCATGCCTTTTGTTAAGTCAGTATTAACTATCATAACAGTTGGATCTACAAAAGCCGGCGTAAAATATCCTGTATCATTTTGAAATTTTTCAAGCATTTTGTCATTGTCTGGCGAAACATATTCTTCGAATAATTCAGTATAAGCAGTTAGCATTGCAGGTCCACCTGCCCATAATACGTCTCCTAATGGGTTAGCTTTTTCTGATTCTACACGTTTTTGTAGCTCACCAGTTCCCGCTACTACCATTTCTACTTTAATTCCTGTATCTTTTTCAAAGTTTTTTATAACTAAGTTATTTAATCCTTCACTTCTTGCAGTATATACAACAAGAACATTACCATCGCCCTCTGTTGTATTTCCATTACCTTCACTTGGTCCACATGCCACCAATAACAGCATTACTGCCAATAGTGATATAACAATTTTCATTAATTTTTTCATTGTATTCCTCCTTGATCTAACTATACCTAATTTGTAAGCACTTTCAAATGGTTAAAAATCAAAAATATATCTAAAATATCAAAATATAGTCGTTTATAATGAAAAAAACTCCATTTCAGGAGTCAATTTGTTTTAAAAAATTCTGTAGGTGATTTTTTAGTGTATTTTTTAAAAACCTGACTAAAATACTTATAGTTACTAAACCCTAGCATCTCAGCAATTTCATAAACCATATATTTTTCACTTTTCATTAGTTCAATTGAACGTTTAATTTTAGTTTGGTTTATATAATCATTTACTGTTGTACTTATCTCTTGTTTGAATAAATTGTTTAAACTTGTTGAAGAAATATCAAATTCATCGCATATAACTCCAAGCGATAGTTTTGATTCTAAATTATTGTCAATGTACTCAATTATTTCTTTCATTTTTTGGGAGTAGTATACAAATGTCTCCTCTTTTTTGCTTTCTCTTGTGACGTGGATATACTTCGTCAGTTTACACAGACTATCCTCTAACTCTTTATAATCAATTGGTTTAAGAATATAATTGTTTACGCTAAGATTAATAGCTTTCTTAGCATACTCGAAATCACTGTATCCAGAGATAATAATTGATTCGAAAGCATCAAATTCACTTGCACTTTCTATCATTTTTAGGCCACTTAAAAAAGGCATCCTAATATCAGATATTACGATATCTGGCTTAATTTTTTTTATTAATTGCAGGCCCAATTTACCATTGCTGGCAGTTCCTGCAACAACACATCCACATTTATCCCAGTCAACCATGTATTCGATACTTTTGCGAATGTTTTCTTCATCTTCGACTATTATCACTTTAATCATAGTATTCCTTTCTCTAATGGCAACTTAACAGTAACTTTTAAGCCTTTATCTTCATTTGACAAATATAGCCCATAATCTTCCCCATACATTAATTTTATTGTTCTATTGATATTGTGAAGACCTAAATTATTGGTTGCTATATTCTTCTTATTCAATGTCTCATTAATTTCAGAAATTTTCGATTGGTTAATACCTAGACCATAATCTCTCACTTCAAAATAGATCTCATCACTAATTCTGTAGCCACTAATGACTATTTTCAGTATATCCACACTTTCCATATTATGTTTAATACTATTTTCTATTATTGGCTGAATTAAAAGTTTGGGTATTTTAAAGTCACTGATTGTCTCATTTAAATCTATTGTGTAGTCTAATCTTTCTTTAAAACGCATTTTTTGTAATTTTAAATAATCTTCTAAATATTTGAAATCCTCTTTAACTTTCACTAACTTATCCAAGTTTTCAATACTATATTGCATTAATCTCCCCAAAGATAGTAGCATATCGGAGGCAGTTATTTGATCAAACATTACTTCGTATCTAATCGATTCAAGTGTATTGTACATAAAATGTGGATTGAATTGATTTTTCAAATGTTTGATTTCCATTATTTTTTTTGTTTCGGATAAATCTTCATTTTTAGTCATTAACTCTTTTGTACTTTGCATTAAATCGTTAAATTCTTGATATATCGTATCAAACTCTAAAAAGTGATGAGAATCAATATAATAATCTAGATTACCATTTTTGTTTGCCTCAATCGCACGCAAAAGCTCGTCCAAAGGTACATCTAATCCTTTAACAATTTTTTTAATAACAGGATTCAACATTTTCAATAGCATTATTAAGGCAATAATTACAGCAGTAATAGTATAGACAACCACAGCAGGTGTGATGGTCTTCGCTTTGATACTTGTAACATTAAAAACCTCAAGTGTTTGAGTGTAAATTTCGTTATCTTTGTTATCATATTTTAGTTTACCTATTTCATTTTGATATCTAGATGTGTTGTCGTATAGAACATTGTTGTAACGATCAGTAACTACTAAGTTGGAAGATAGTTGATGTTCAACTTTTATAAATGATTCATACAAGGGCTCTACTATAAAATATCCATTTTCTCCTCTAAAAACAATTGTCATAACTGATTTTTGGAAATCATTATAATCTTTAATTGCTTCTTCTGTAACTCTATTAGAATTGAGCACATTAAATTGGTTAATTGCACTTCTATATTCATAACTTGCAAGCATTATTTCTTCATTGTCTTTGTATAGATTTGTGACAATAACATTATTATTAAAATCTAAAATTGTAAAGTTAAACTTTATTTCTGAATTACTACGAAGTGTGTATAAGTGGTCATACAATTCGTCTTTTTTTCCTTCACTTATACTTTCAATTTCTTTATCAATGTAGAGAAAGCTGTTATATATGTTATCATAATCTTTTTGTATTATTTCAGTTATTTTGTTGTTGTCTTGCTTCAATTTTAGATTTGCATAAAGCGAAAAAGCGCTAAAAGTTAGCGCAATAAAAATAGCTGTCGTACTCAAAACAACAATAACTAAATAGTTTTTTAACTGGTTAGCTAAATAATCTTTAAATTTAGGTGACATTTGATCACTCCGTTTATTATTATTTCATTATAGCACAGATTATATTACTCGATTTCTACTTCTAAACAAAAAAAGTTGGCATGCCAACTTTTCTTTTATACTATACTTATTATAATTACTTTGTGTGAATTAGTTTGTAAACTTCAATCATTTCATTAGTGATTATTTTTATTGTATCTGTTGCCATCATTTGGTCTTCAGCATGAGCTATTAGTAAGTTGATCGCTTTGTCTTCACTACCTTCTAATTGAACCATTTGCATGTGTGATCTGTGGCCTTCTAAATAATGTCCTTCACCTTCTTCAATTAAAGATTGTGCTCCTTCAAAATCGCCCACTCTTGCTTTTGCCATTGCTTCAATAAAACAACTTTTGGCTTCCCCAACATTAGATAAAATTTCAAAACTTAATTTTTGTGAATTTTCCATAGAATCCTCCTCTACCAGTACTACCATAATTATACCTTTATTTATTAAATTTGTAAAAACACTCTATTTAAGCCAATAAAATCATCGAGATTTATTTTCGCAATTTTTTTCGTTCAGATTTTATTTGTATTTTAGCCAAATAAAATAGAGTTGCAAGTATAATTAAACCAATTAAAACTTTACTCACTAATTCAATCTTTAAAAATTTAGCGAAATATCCAAGTAGTGGTAAATTATATTTAACTATTCCCAATACATTGTTGTAGTGTAGTAGTTTATCTTCATTTTCTTCACTAGCATCACTCTTTAAAGTAAACAGTTGCATCGTTTCATCAATATCGACAACTCTACTTGTTTTTATTTCCAACAGCTCATTTTTCACATAAGTGATTTCATTATTAATTTTTATATCTTCAAAATCTGACTTAACTACATAAATAATCGAACCTTGACGATAGGTAGGCTCCATTTCTTTATCATTAATTACATAAGGCGTAAAGCCCAAAAGTCTTACTCCATAAAGCAAGCTTGTTAATACTATTAAAATTAGTGCGAAAATCTTTGTAAATATACCTATTGTTTTTCTCATAATAATTCCTCTCGTTTGCTTTATTTAAATAAAAAACCACACAATTAAGTGTGATTATATTATAGTATGGTGCCACAGGTGAGAATCGAACTCACGACCCCTTCCTTACCATGGAAGTGCTATACCCCTAAGCCACTGCGGCCTATAGATATTCTAGACTATAAAGGTTTTTAAATCAACTCAATTTACTACTCTTTACTTGTCAAATATTTTAAAATCTTCTTTTAAGTGTTTATATACTTTAGAAACTGGAAATCCAACCACGGAATAAAAATCTCCTTCAATGTGATAAATAAATTTTGCCATCAAGCCTTGAATAGCATAAGCTCCAGCCTTGTCTTTATATTCATCAAACTTTAAGTATTCCCAAATTTCTTGATCAGATATTTCACTAAAGTATACAACACATTTTGAAACAAAGTTTACTTCTTGGTTAAAATCCATAATACTTATCGCCGTCATTACTGTGTGTTGATTATTTGAATATGATTTTATCATTTGAAAAGCATTTTCTTTATCTTTTGGCTTGTTTAAGATAGTTTTGTTTTGATAAACAATACTGTCTGCCCCTATAACTAGACTATCTTGATGACTATCAAAAACTACTCTAGCTTTTTCATTCGCAAGATTTATTAACGCTTGGTCTAAATCAATTGTTAAATCTATTTTTTCATCAATATTAGAATTGATAACTTCAAATTCAACATTTAATGATTTCAGTAATTCTTTTCTTCTTGGTGATTGGCTAGCAAGGATTATTTTTCTCATAAAAACCTTCTTTCTTATTTATTATAACTGTTTATACTGATTTTTATAAACAAAAAAGATGATTTGCTAAGCAAACCATCTTTATTATTTAAAATTTTATATAATTAAGCTTTGTTAGCTGAACCAAACATTTCAACTTTTTCTGTAACAGCTTTAACAATTCCATTAAATCCAGGTGCTAATAATTTACGAGGATCAAAGTTCTTCCCGATTAAGTCTTGGCCTTCTTCAATGAATTTACGAGTAGCTGCTGCAAATTCTAATTGTAATTCAGTGTTAACGTTAATTTTTGCAACACCTAAGTTGATTGCTTTAGTAATTTGTGCTGCAGGAATTCCTGTTCCACCGTGTAATACTAGTGGGATATTTCCAGTAGCTGCTTTAATATTTTCTAAAGTTTCAAAGCTTAGTCCTGCCCAATTAGATGGGTAGACGCCATGAATATTACCAATACCTGCTGCTAAAAAGTCAATACCTGTTGCTGTAATACCAACACACTCATCAATGTCTGCAAGTTCTCCAGTACCAACGATACCGTCTTCTTCTCCACCAATTGATCCAACTTCTGCTTCAACTGATACGTTAGCTGCATGCGCAATTTCTACAATTTCTTTAGTTTGTGCTAAGTTTTCTTTAAATGGTAAGTGTGAACCATCATACATAACTGAAGTAAAGCCAGCCGCGATTGCTTCTTTAGCTCCTTCAAAGCTACCGTGGTCTAAGTGTAATGCAACTGGAACTGTTATTTCTAACTCTTCCATCATTCCATTAACCATACCTACAACAGTTTTAAATCCTGTCATGTACTTTGCAGCACCTTCTGATACTGCTAATAAAACAGGTGAATTTAACTCCTGAACTGTTAATAAAATCGCCTTTGTCCATTCTAAGTTATTAATGTTGAATGCAGGTACTGCGTATTTTCCATCACGAGCTGCATCTAAAATTCCTTTTGCTGATACTAATGCCATAATTAAAATCCTCCTCTATATTGTCTTCTACTCTATTCTACTATATTTATAGTTTTTTGCAAAGTTTATATGCAATTGCAAGCGCTATGAATGCTTGTTTTATCACAAATGTCTACAAATACTACATATCCATCAAAAAGACCGTTAATCTCAACTATATTAAATACTTCTACATTATAATATTCTACTTTTTTATAATTATAAAACATTTTAAATAGATCATTTACCTTCTTTTTTTACGCTTTTTTAAGACTAGAATCAAACCTATTAAAAATGTTAAAAAGAGAGATGTAATTGTTAGTAAAACTGGATTTTTGACTAATGAGAAATACTTATCATTTGGAGTTTTAACTATTTCTAATTTAACCATCGCTTCAACAATATTTTCCAAAGCTGCATCTACTTCGATTTGGCTTAATACTATTTCACTACTTTGCTCTTTTTTTAGAAGTTGTTGTGCCTTGGTTACGCTATTAAGCATTTCAGCATAACTTTTAGCGCTATAGATATCCTTATTTAAGTCATTTGCCTTTTTAATTATCTCTTTTAGAGAATCTGTTTTTACTGGCTGCTCATAGGAAAGGCCATGACCCAATTTATAGAGATTAGAATCATTTTTGTCATATATTGTTACTGGCAGTTTTCCTTGGGGATTTATTTGATTAAAAATAGCATCGATACCAGATACTATATTAATTGGTAGTGAAGATGTACCTGCTTGAGTTTGATCATATCCACTAAAACCATAAACAGCAATATTTGCTAAAACATTGGGCAAATACATAATGTCATATGGATTTGAAGTAGACATTAAAAC
>LFRM01164417.1_pt1 | contig 20191 bp, 19 predicted proteins | sample 618341 | NCBI WGS metagenome assembly LFRM01 (sample SAMN03654438, study PRJNA283298) | anaerobic digester metagenome | isolation source: pool of bioreactors CSTR01a, CSTR02a, and CSTR03a thermophilic anaerobic... | place: Denmark: Kgs. Lyngby | collected 2014-05-21 | reverse complement strand
TGGTGCCGGCACCAAGAGTCGAACTCGGGACCTACTGATTACAAGTCAGTTGCTCTACCAACTGAGCTATACCGGCAATGGCGGCTATTATATAGATTCAAAGCACCTTGTAAAGCCTTTCTTTAACTATTTTTAATCTTAGTAAATTCAAGCAGTTACTAACTCTATATAAAATCCCCTACAGTTCAATCATCATCCAGCGTGACGCGCTGTTTAACCACGCCGAGCCAGTAATAATAAATTACGTGGTGTCAACTCTGCAGGACAAAACTCACCCAGTTCGACAGCAAACCCCTGCTCCTGTAAAAACAGTGCCTGATCAAGCACCAGCCACAACTCAAGTGGCCGCCGAAATAAACCGCGTACTAACTCTAAATTACGTACTTGAGCTAAACGCTGCCAACCCTGAGCCTCCAGTGCTGACCAATTCTGCTCGGGGAGCCTCGGCAGTTTTTTTAACACAGCAAGATCAGCGCACCACTGCGCAAAGGGTTTATTAAACCAAGTGGCAGCTAATGAGGGCGTCGACAGATAGCTATCAACGCCACGCACTTCACGCTGCACTAAATCAAAAGCCAAACGCCAAGCCATGGATTGATCACGCAAACGGCGTTCACGGGTGCTGGCAGTCACAGTTGCGATCAATGGTAAGCCGAGATCATCACGGCCCAGTGTCAGCGTGGAGGCCTGCCCCAAGGTCGAAAGCGGTTGATAGCCTTCCATCTGCGTGCGGTTATAACAACACGGCGCGAGGGCTAACGCTCCGGTCTGTTGTGCACTGATCTGCCGTAGCAAATGGGTATGCAAATCACCGCAAGCATGCAAGGCTACCACTGCATCGCTGCCTTGTAGAGGTGCGGCACTGGCCGCACTCAGCACATCACACAATAGATGCTGGGCTTGGACAAGATATTTCTGGCTGATGGCTTGGCCACTCTTGATCAGCTCAGAATCAAACTCTAAACATTGTAAGTTGCTGGTTGGCCAAGCTAAGTAACGGCCGACATGACCTTTCCCCGCACACCAATCCAGCCAATCGCGGGTCTGCATAAAAGACTGCTCAGCACCACCCTGCACGGCGCGGGCAAAGGCCTCAATCTGTTGCCATTTACGCTCTGCCACACCACTGCGCATCCGCAGTGGACGCTCGCTTAACCTGGCATGGCTAAAGCTGCCAACGCGCGACAGCTGCTGCGCTTGCTGCGCCCAAGCAGCAAAAGGTTGCGGCGCAGGAATAGAGCAAGGATCAACATGACTGTCTTCGGCATCAGCGAGACTACGTGCACGCAGCCAGCCGGCTAACTCTGGAAAGTCAGCCTCCCAGTTTAATTGCCGTTGGACAAAAGGTTTTTCCCGCCAAATGCTCTGCTGCTCAAGCAAAAAAGCATCCAGCGCTACAAACCGCTCACTCAGCGCATCCAAAGCAAGCATTTACCTGCCCTGCAACGCATCCACGCGCAGCTTTCGTTCTAACCAGCGAAACACCTGTACCAAGATAAAGGTCATGGCCAAGTAAAACAGGCCGGCAGCAAAGAAGATTTCGACCGGCAAATAGGTGCGGGCAATAATGGTCCGCGCCATCCCAGTGAGTTCCAATAAAGTGACAGTACTGGCCAGCGAACTGGCTTTGAGCATTAAAATCACTTCATTGCTGTAAGCTGGCAAACCAATACGTGCTGCACGCGGCAAAATAATATACCACATGGTTTGTGCACGACTCATGCCGAGCGAACGTGCCGCTTCAACTTCACCGGGCGGTACCGCTTGAATCGCGCCTCGAATAATTTCGGCAATATAGGCCGCGGTATGCATGGTCATGGCAATCAGTGCACACCAATACGGATCACGCAAATACGGCCAAAATGGCCCCTGGCGTACCGCATCAAACTGCGCCAAACCGTAATAGACTAAAAACAACTGCAGCAGTAATGGCGTACCACGGAAAAAGAAAATATAGCTAAACGGCAGTGCGCGTACATACCAATGCCGTGAGGCGCGTGCCATACCCAGCGGAATAGCAATCAACAAGCCCACTAATACGGCAATCGCCACCAACTCCAAGGTTAAGTACGCGCCTTCGAGTAATTTGGGCAGCCATTTGATAATCACATCCCATTTCATGCTGCGCTCCTGCTAAAGCCGCGATTGGCGCGTTTTTCAAACAGATGCAAGATCAGCATGCTGACCACGGTTAATGCCAGATAAAGACAAGCAGCCACCATAAAGAAAGTGAAGGGCTGTTTGGATGAGGTCACCGCCACTTGCGCCGTGCGCATCACTTCTTCTAGGCCAACCACTGAGACCAGCGCGGTATCTTTCATTAGGATCATAAAAAGATTACCCAAGCCTGGAATGGCAATACGCCACATCTGCGGTAAAACCAGACGAAATAAGATTCGTGGGCGTGAAAGTCCTAAAGCTAAGCCCGCTTCACGATGACCACGTGGGATCGCCAGCAAGGCACCGCGAAACACTTCGGTAGAGTAGGCACCAAAGCATAGGCCCAGGGCCAATACACCTGCGGAGAAGGCACTCAGCTCAAGCTCGGGATAACCAATATTTTCACCCAGCGCACGCACAAAGCCCACCGAGCCATAATAAATTAACAACACCCAGAGCAACTCAGGAACGCCGCGCACCATGGTTGAATAGGCGTCGCCAAGCCAGCGTAAGACACGATAAGGTGAAGTTTTTGCTAACGCACCGCTCAGTCCAAGACACAGGCCTAATGCCAGTGAGCACAGCGCAAGTTTAATTGTCATCCAAGCACCAGCAAGCAGGGCTGGGCCAAAACCATAGAGTTCAAAAGTCATCGGAAATACTTGTGTAGGTCGCAAAGTAAAACCGCCACAGCAAGGTGGCGGCTTCACACAGCGCAATCTTAAAATTAATACACGTTAAACGGGAAATACTTGTCGTTGATGGTTTTGTAGGTGCCATCTGCAACAATTTCTTTTAACGCGGTATTTAAACGTTCAGTTAACTCATCGTTACCTTTGCGCAACGCGATACCGATTTTATCATTATCAAACACAGGCTCGCCTTTGAATTCAAAGTCAGCACCGGCTTCACTTTTTAGCCATTCCCAGTTCACGAACTTATCCGCTAACACGCCATCCAAACGGCCTGACTCTAAGTCTAAGTACGCATTTTCGTTGGTATCATAGAGTTTAATATCAATCTCTTTACCGATATTGTCTTCTAACCAGTTGCCCGCAATAGTGGCACGCTGCGCGCCAATCACTTTACCTTTTAAGCTTTTTTTATCGGCTTTAAAGTCACTGTTTTTCGGCGCGATAAACTGCAAACCATTGGTGTAGTAGGAATCAGTAAAATCAACCGCCTGTAAACGCTCTTCAGTGATCGACATTGATGCTGCTAAGAAATCAAATTTCTTCGCATTCAGCGCAGGAATAATGCCATCCCAATCCGAGATCACTACACTGCATTCAGCTTTCATTTTTTCGCACAGAGCGTGGGCGATATCAAGGTCAAAACCAACTGCGTCGCCACTGGAGTCAATCAGGTTAAACGGAGGATAAGCACCTTCAGTGCCGATTTTCAGTTTTTCCACAGCAAAACTTGCGGTTGCAAAGGACAAACTGGCCACCGCCACTAAGAGTATTTTTTTATATTTCTTCATGGTTATTGCCTCAATGGTTATGACTGGACATAAATTGTTTACACCGCTCAGATTGCGGATTATTAAACACCTGTTCAGGTGTGCCCTGCTCTTCAACTAAACCTTGGTGCAAAAATACAATTTCACTGGACACTTGCCGAGCAAAGCTCATTTCGTGAGTGACCAATAACATAGTGCGGCCTTCATCAGCCAAAGCACGAATCACACCCAATACTTCTTGCACCATTTCTGGATCTAGCGCAGAAGTGGGTTCATCAAACAAAAGCACTTTGGGCTGCATCGCCAAGGTCCGCGCAATCGCGGCACGCTGCTGTTGTCCACCGGATAATTGATTGGGATAGACATGGCGCTTATCGGCAATACCCACTTTGGCCAACAAGATCTCAGCGCTCGCAATGGCCTCATCTTTACTTAAGCCCAGCACACGACGCGGCGCTTCGATAATATTATCGAGCACGCTCATATGCGGCCATAAATTAAAGTTTTGAAAGACAAAGCCCACTTGCGCACGTAAGCGATTAATCTGCTGATTATTCGCAGCCACCAACTGACCGTCGCGATCAGTTTTCAACTGCAACTCTTCGCCAGCAAAGAAAATCTGCCCACGGTGTGGGTTTTCTAGCAAATTAATGCAGCGTAAAAATGTTGACTTACCTGAGCCAGATGAGCCCAAAATTGAAATCACATCGCCATCATTAGCAGTTAAAGAAATCCCTTTTAAAACTTCTAAGTCGCCGTAGCGCTTATGTAAATCACGTATTTCTAAGGCAGGGATGGCCTCAGCCATAAAAGGTCCTCTTTGCACGAAACGTATGCTTAAAGCACGCAAGTGCTCGATGAAGAGCAGCAAACAACCCCCTCACAAGCACAGCTGGCTTGCAAGCGGACAGCTCAGTTAGATAGTAATAATACTGCGATAGTGCCAGCTTTAGGTTCGCTTGAAAAGCACCTGACTATTCTAGCACTTACTCTTCATCTGCTGACCTAGTAGTCTTGGGCGATAATCTAAGCGTACGCAGGCTGCGCTTAACGCTCTTTAAATGATTGACTAAGGAAGGCCCTCGCGCCATAGCGACGCCCATGGCTAACACATCAATCACCACCAAGTGAGCAATGCGCGAGGTCAACGGGGTATAAATCTCAGTATCTTCTTGCACATCAATGGCTAAATGAATACTGGCCAAATCAGCTAACGGCGTATGACTGGGACACAGAGTGATTAAAACAGCACCGGTTTCGCGGACTAATTGTGCGGTGGTGAGTAAGTCTTTGGAGCGTCCCGATTGCGAAATACAAATAGCAACATCGGTCGGCTGTAAGGTCACTGCCGACATGGCTTGCATATGCGGGTCGCTGTAGGCAGCTGCGGTCAGCAAGAGGCGAAAGAACTTATGCTGCGCATCAGCAGCCACCGCGCCGGACGCACCAAAGCCATAAAACTCCACGCGCTGGGCTTTGGCCATCACCGCAATGGCCTTCTCTAAGGCCTCGACATTTAAACGCTCACGCACTTCAATCAGCGTATGTAAGGTAGTGTCAAAAATCTTGAGTGCATAATCAGTCACGGCATCATTTTCACTGATTGCAAACTGACCAAAACTAGCGCCCGCCGCCAAGCTTTGCGCCAACTTCAGCTTAAGGTCTTGAAACCCTAAGCAACCCACTGCACGACAAAAACGCACTATGGTTGGCTCGCTGACGCCAACCACCGCTGCCAAGTCAGACATGGAGCTGTGCATGACCGCAGCAGGATCAGATAAAACGTACTGCGCCACTTTAACTTCTGACTTACGCAGCGCGTCGAGGGATTGAGCGATATGCTGTAACAAATTCACAATGTTAAACTCATTTAGCTTATGCCACAGTTATGTAGCGATTTTGTAGTTATACTACATCGGCTATTTATTCGCACGTTTTTCCCATAGGAGAGCAACCTTGAGCATGCCATGTGACATGTTAGTGTTTGGCGGCACCGGCGATTTGGCGCTGCACAAATTATTACCTGCGCTGTATCACCTGCACCGCGAACAACGCCTACCTAAGGACATGCGCATCATTGGTATCTCGCGCAAACTGCTGCCCCGTGCGCGTTATATTGACTTGGCTGAACGCCACTGCCGCGCACAAATTGAGCGCAAAGACTTTACCGAAACGACATGGCAAAGCTTTAGTCAACGCCTTGAATATTTTGCGATGAATGCTGAACAAAGCTCTGACTTTGCTCGGCTCACGAACTTTTTAGTGGCCAACCAACAATGCAGCTATATTTATTATTTAGCGACTGCACCGCATCTGTTTGCCAGTATCGCCTCTCATTTAGCACTCAATGGCTTAGCCGGTGCCAATACCCGAATTGTAATCGAAAAGCCGATTGGTCACTCTTTAGAGTCGGCACTCACCATCAATGCTGCGATTGGCCAAGCCTTTAGCGAAGAGCAAGTGTTTCGTATTGATCACTACCTTGGTAAAGAAACCGTACAAAACCTTATGGCTTTGCGCTTTGCTAATGCTTTATTTGAACCGGTGTGGCGTTCAGCCCATATTGATCATGTGCAAATCAGCGTCAATGAAACCCTCGGCGTAGAAAACCGTGGTGACTACTATGATCGCGCTGGCGCCATGCGCGATATGCTGCAAAACCATCTGCTGCAGCTGCTCTGTCTGGTTGCCATGGAAGCACCTGTGCGCTTTGATGCCGATTCGGTACGCAATGAGAAAGTGAAAATATTACAAGCACTTAGGCCGATCAGCGGCATAGATGTAAAAGATAAAACCGTACGCGGACAATACAGTGCCGGCCATATCGGGGGGCATAATGCGCCAGCCTACTACTTTGAAAAAGATATCCATAGCGACAGCGATACCGAAACCTTTGTCGCTATCGAAGTAGAAATTGATAATTGGCGCTGGGCTGGTGTGCCCTTTTATTTACGTACGGGTAAGCGCTTAGCCAAAAAGACCTCAGAAATTGTGATCCAGTTTAAACCTGTACCGCACAGCTTATTTAGCGACAGCCAAGCCAATCATCTATTGATACGCCTCCAACCAGAAGAGCGTATCAGCATCGAACTGATGGCAAAAACGCCCGGTAAAGGCATGCACTTAGAGCCTGTGGAGCTGGAGATTAATCTGGCCAAAGCCTTTCAAAACAGTCGCCGCTGGGAAGCCTATGAGCGCTTATTGCTGGATGTGATTGAAAACGACTCCACCCTATTTATGCGCCGCGATGAAGTAGAAGCCGCTTGGCAATGGGTTGATCCGATCCTTAAAGGCTGGCAGCAGCACTACCAGCGTCCTCGCCCCTACCCAGCAGGTTCCAATGGGCCTGAGCTGGCACACAGCTTGCTGGAAAAAAATAATCGTGAGTGGCACGAGTGACGCGATGAGTGGAGCACATAATCTGCTCCACGCATGCTTCTGTTGGTTGACTGGCTGGAATCAGAAAACCTGTATTACTGACTCTTAGAAAACCACCACTTATTGTCTAATTTAACCCATGTCTCTTTATTAATTCTCGGAACCAAAAACTTCTCGGGCTTCGGCCCTCGTGCATCTTTCAGAAGGCCCATATCAAAAATAACTTTAACGTTAACTTTACATATCTCGTCTTCACAGGTTGCCCCCAATACCTCAGAAGACTCCCAGCTATATACCCCAATATTATCTGAAGTAAAACTCTCCAAGTTATTCAACTGGCGATAGCCTGGCGACACGTATTGATAAGCCTTCTTAAAATCATGCTCTAACAAAGCGGCTTGTCTTTGCTCGGATAACGCGACAACACGCTCTTCATCTGTCTTTGGTTGTATCACTGCACATGCAGTCACACCTAAAACCACCGTAAGCAAAGCTAGCCGACTCAAAACTTTTAACATTAATTACTCCTCATTTACGCTTATATTAAGCTTAGCATTTTCTTCAAAATTCTCTCGAAATGCTTCGGTTAAACCTTGCATTTTATCGCGAAACTCATCACCCACTTTATTAAAGTCTTTATACTGATTAATTGCTCTTGGACTAATAGTAATCAGCAACTCTGTACGCTCAGAATCCTCACCTTTAGTGCCGAATAAACCGCCAATCACAGGTAATTTTGACAAGTACGGAATACCACTATCGCCGTCAGTTTTTCGATCTTGGATTAAACCACCTAAGATAATAGTGTCACCACTCTGGATTGCCACAGTACTCTCAATACTGCGCTTTAAGAAAGTGCGTTGTCCCGTGGCAGTATCTAGCGCTCCCACATCTGTCACTTCTTGCATAATATCCATCACCACCAAACCGCCACTGTTAACTCGTGGTTTCACTTTAAGCTGCACACCGGTGTCTTTTAACTCAACATTCTGCGTGAGAACTCCAGTATTACTGGTATTAACAGTTTGACTTGTTTGAATTGGCTGCTGATTACCTACCTGAATAGTGGCTTCTCGATTATCTTGAACCAATACTGATGGTGAAGATAATGATTTAACATTGGAACGACTCGCCAACATGTTAATCACGGCACGCCAATCTGAACCTGAAAATAAGTAAGAGAAACCGGGAACGGTGCGCCCTATAGTGCCGCCGTCATTCATTGACAACAAGCCGCCTTTGTTAGCCAATCCTTCTGCGCCACCTTTCGAGTTAAAGAACCACTCAACACCATAGTTCAGCTCATCTTTAAGGGTGACTTCCCAAATCGATACCTCAACCAAAACTTGAGCGGGCAACTTATCCATTTTGTCGAGCGCACCACGAATGCTGCGCCACTCCTTAGGCGCAGCCATTACCAACAAACTATTATTCGCCTCATCAGCAACAATACGCGTACCTAAAGCAGTTGTTGCAGCACTAACACCTGAGCTAGAGCCTTGTCTTGAGCCTGCAGCAACACCACCATCGGAACTTAACTCAGTTTGGCCTAGTCCTGGCGCGGTAGCACCACTCGTAGAAGGTGTTGAAGAGGCGCCGTTCCCTCCAAAGATCTGTCCAAGCAAGCTGGCTAAATCTTTAGCTTGCCCATTTTCAACGCTATAGACATAAAGCTGCGATCCTGCTTGCTCATCTTCAATACCTAAGCCAAGACCATCTAAGCGTTTTATCCACGAACTCACAGTACTTAACTGACTGCCATTCGGTGCTACAACCATCACACTATTAATTTCGTCTAAAGTCACCAGCTTGGTTGCACTGGTCAAAGCATTTAATTCAGAGCCACCCATCATTTTTTCAAGGCGCTCAACCAGCACCTTAGCATCCAGATTTACAACCTCGTAAATACCAAATGACATGCCGCTCAGCACATCAACGTCTAGCATATTCAATGTACGCAGCGCATTCTGCATTTGCGGTGCAGACGCACCGAGCATTAAAATATTACGCAATGGGTCGACGCGTAAAATACTGTCCTTCATACCCAATGGCGTTAATATTTTTTCTGCTTCTACCACCGATAAATGTTTGAGCGGGATAATACGTACACTGTAACCACGCGTTGCGACAGCTTCACGCAATGCCACAGGTATTTCACTGCGGACACCGGACGATTGACCCACGCGATAAATACCATTATTACCTTTAATCAAGGCAATGCCTTGAGCCTCTAAAGCTGACTCAAGCATATCCAATAAGGCTTCTTGTGGCACAGGTTGGGTAGATACCAGAGTAATTTGCCCGCCCACATCACCATCTACGGTGTAAGGGACTTTAAGCAGATCACCTAAGATGACAGTCAATACAGCCTCTAAAGGCGCCGCTTCAAAATTAACATTCACCCCTCCCGCGCTAGGCACGACACTCTGCTGCTTAGTAGGTAGGTTGGCAAAGTTACCCGTACCCTTTTGCTCCAGTAAAGTTTTACCGCTACGCTTTGAATCCGGAGTGGCATCGAACTGTTCTGCAACAGCTTTAGGATTGGTTTTAATCAAAGAGACAGGTGCGAGGTCAGCTTGAGTGTCTGGCACGGTTGTACAAGCCGCTAGAAATACAAAGGTGCACGCCAGACTCAACGCTCGCAAACTAAAACCGGCCCGCACGGGATTATACAAAATCATTGGTTTATCTCTCAAGAACATACTTGTGAATGCGTGAGGGTAAAGAAACCATCAAACATAAAATTATTAATTCGCCTCTAGCTGAATGCTATCAGGCCTTTCACGTACGAGAGACAGTACCGTTTGCTCTGTTCCCGCGACAAAACTCACTTCTTTAGCGGTAATTTCTTCTATGGTCCAATTTTGAACGACCTGGCCCACCTGTACTGATACTATTTCACCTTCAACTGTTAGCAGTGCCATACGTACATTACCGGTCAAGATAATGCCCAACAACTTAATATTTCTAAGCGGTAAAGCAACAACAGTTTCAGCCTTGGAAGCTTCTTCTTCAGAAGCTCGGACAGGCTCACGTCCTTCCCAAAATAAGGGGCGCGCTAAGACAGCCTCAATATTACTGGCAGAATCAAGCTGCATTGAAGGTAAATCCTCAATTGTTAAATTGGGATTACGTACCGGTTCAACATCAATCCAAAACCACAAAAGTACGGCCAAGAAAAACGAAACGACAATTGCCGCTAATAACACAACAGTAACCTTAGGAGGGGAAATTAGCATTTCTCTCATTTCACCGCTCTCTCATTATTGTCAGGTGCTAAAAACGTCTTCACAATCATCTGTACACTCACCAACTGCTGCGCCAGCTCACCTCGGCGTGCTCCCGAACGTGCAGGTGTAACAGCTAAATCCGCCAGCATCAATAAAGGTTTATGCTGCTCAAGCTCGCTAAATACTTGCATTAGTGCGGGCATAGATGCAGAAAAATCAACTTGCACTCCGACTGTTAAATAGCCATTTTCTAACTTCACAGGCAAAGGTGAAATTGTCCTAACCTGGGCAGCGGCATTTGTCAGTTCGGCTGATACACGACGCTGAATATCCAGTGTGACGGTACCAGCATCAGCATGAGAATATACCCAACTCTGCAAATCTCTACTCTGATACTCTTGAAATTTTGAATTTAAAGTGTCGCGCGCATTATCGAGGGCACGTAGCTGCTGCAAGATCCGTGCATCTTTAGCTAACTCAACGCTATAGCGCTTCTTTTGACTGCTCATAGGGCTTAGAATCAGAGCCAGCGCCAATAAAAATATTGCCACCAATACCAATATACTGATTACGCCATCACGCTTATTAATCCATAGCTGTCGTATCATCACTGATCGTCCACTGCAGAACTTAACTGCATACTTGCGGTAAAGATATCCTGCCCTCCGCCACTGCGACTAATAGAGGCGGTAAATTTAGCGTCTTCAAATAAAGGGGAACCATTGAGCAACCCAATTAAATCAACCACTCCTGTACCCGTGCCACTGAAATCCACTGTTTGATTACGCACGTTTAACTTAGTTATAAAAATCTCATCCGGTACGATACGAGTCAGTTCTTCAATAATGCTAGAAAATTCACGACTGCTATTACGTTGCTCTAAAACATAATTAAGAGCGGCAAGGTCTTGCTCTAAAATTTGACGTTTTTCTTGCAAATCTATAACACGCTTATTCAGCAGATTAATTTCATGCTTTCTTTCAAGCAATAAAGAACGCATTTTCATCGTGGGAACAGCCGCAGCTACCAGCAATACTGCAATCAACACAAACAGTAACATGCTATTGTGATTTAACCGTAACCACCACGCGTTACGAGTACGCTCCTCAGCAAACAAGTTAGTTGCCTGCTGCGGAAGTAAGCAGTCCTGCGCGGATACGGTTAAACGCGATACCGTTAATCCAGTCAAACGCTCAACCTGATTAATCCACGGCTGTACTTCCATTTTCAAAGCAGCAATCAGCTCTACTTCAATGGTCTGATTATTTGGCACTGAGACAGCCACTTCTAGCACATCGAAAAAAACTTTATCGACACTAAAAGGTGTCAACCGACCAATCTGGTAGCTAACCACTGCTCGTAAGTTATGGCGGGCTGCACGAGGCAAGGTAATGCGCTTACGCATTACCTGCTCTTCCGATAAGACCAAATGCAATTGCAGCTGTGAACTTTTTACACCTTTAGTGAGTTCTGCTTTAAAAACACCATCCACCGCCAACTCGAGCTCATTATGCTGCAAGGCTACGATATCAGCCTTAGCAGGATAACAACGCACAAACTGAATCTGCTCCTGCTCAATTCGCGCCTCAACAGTCGGTACCGGACGCACAAAACAATCAAGCAAAGATATCGGAATAATATCCCGCAAACCAGCTCGAAAGCGTTGCGCTAGGCTGCCTATATCAAACCCAAATAGCTGTAAATTACCTACTTCAAAACGCATCAGCCATTAATCCAAAGAAAAACGTGCATTGTACTCGTTCCAACGCACAACATGATAGCCGTGCTCATCGCTATTAAATTCCGCGGTAGCCTCTATTTTACGTATACTTGCACCCACGCTCAGTTCAACTTGTACACGATAAATATCTCCGTCAAGCTGCTGAGACTGATTATTAGATGTTCGCAAAGCACGTTCTGATAATAGCTGATCTGCCTCATCACCTTTGAGCGCTCGCACAAGGCTTACATCGGCAAAACCCAAGTTGACCTCCTGGTGATCACTGTCGCTAGTAAACCAATCCTGCACGCGCTGAGAAAGCACCTGAGGAATTTCAGGGTAACGAGACAACTCTATCGTTGAAATCCAAGGCTGCGGCTTAACTGCCTCGCCACTTTTCTCATCAAAATAGCCCTTACGACGCTGCACAATCAGCTGTGCAATATCGCTAGCATTATCAACACCAAGAGCATTAAAAATTGCTAACAAATCCTCCACTGGGGCTGCATTTAAGCTGATAAAGGCACTTTCAGGTATCACACGGAAACGCACTTGCATAGCATTGATATCAAGTTTGTAAACTGGGCCAACCATTGCTGGCCAATCGTACGCGCCTGACTGCTGTATCGCTACGAGATAACTTAAGACTGCCTCCGCTCCCGCTCGTGCCTGCACCCGATGGATAATATCACTAGCAACATGACGATCAACCTTAATAGTTGCAGTAAAGGCAACCAGCAACACAGTCAGTAAAACAGTGATCCAAAGCACAACAATAAGGACTACACCACGCTGCTGAACAAATTTCATTATCTTAGCCCTAGCTTATGTATGGCAAACACCATACTTGGCCACTGCCGATCATTAGCTGTTAACTGAGCAGCAACCAATTGCGGTAACTGACCTTCGGGTAGTTCATGCAGCCATTTCCCCTCAAAAAAATAGGTAAAATGTACTGACCAGTCTTTACTGATTTGCATGAATTGTGCTGTTTCAAACATCCCCGTAGCTGTCCACCCATCCATAAATGGGGCAAAACGTATCCAAATACCACCGCGTCCTTCATGATTATTAATCATTTCAAATAAATAATATTTATTCCCAACCGACATAGCCAAAGGCGCAGCATAACGAATACGCTCCGCCTCACCGGTAAAGGCTTTCAGTGGCTCAAAACTGACAGCATCAACTGATAAATCAGCAATCTGTCCCAAATGACGGTATAGCAAAGCACTCAGCTGACGCGGTTCTTCTGTAAGCGCAATGTGGCTCTCAGACATTTTCCAGCTACGCACGCCGGCCCGAAAGCCACCAAAGAGCACCATAATCAATAAACTCATTAACGTTAGGGCGACTAAAGTTTCAATCAGAGTAAAAGCTTTTTGCTGTTTTAACTTCATAGTCGCTGATCCTGGCCAAGGCGCAAAGAGCTCAGGCTAAAACTATGAACTTTGCCAGCAGCAGGCCAAGACACTTCAACATCGATACGATAAAGGGTCCCTCCCATGCCAGCTAAAGGTGCTGCAAACTCCCAAGAAAAAGGTGCAATATTTACCTCCCAGCTAAAGTCTGAAAACTGCCCATCATGCCCAGAGTACTGAGCTTCTTGCAGTTGCTGTACAACGCCTACCTCAGCCATCCGTGACTGAGCCACTAACGAAGCTTGACTCAGTCGATCAGCCCGCACTAATTGCTTCATGCCTGAAGAAAACCCTGTCAAAATCACTGATAACAGCAGCGCGGCAACTAAAAAAGCCACTAGCACTTCTAAAATAGTAAAACCGCGCTGGCAACGGGGCGTATTACAACTCTCGTTCATCAGCCAAACTCACTCGGCCAGTTAGCCAGTCAATCTCAATATGAGCAGCTTCCTCTGCGTCAGACAGTGTTAGGCGGCCACCGGAAGAAGAACCATCAGGGAAAAACCGCACACCAGCTTTAGTATCATCAACCTCAGTTGCAGCAACATTAGCTCTGATCTTGATCTCTGCGGGGAAAAACTTTACTTTCCCTTTATGATCTAAATAATTATGATTTTGCGTGTCCACCCAGAATAAAGCGCTTTGCTGACTCGTGACGGCTTCCGCTCGCGCTTGGCGCAAACTGATTTGCATATCACGCCCCACATCATACATAGACACCTGCGTGCTTTTACTGATAGCAGGCACCACCAGTGTCAAAGCTAAAGCAATAATTATCAGTACAACCAGCATTTCAATTAAGGTAAAGCCGGACGTGCTGCGTGCAGTGACGCTGTTACTGCCAGCTGCCAATTTCTGCATCTTCACCCTCACCACCCTCTTGTCCATCAGCGCCTAATGAGTACAGATCAAATGCTCCATGTTGACCAGGAAAACGATAGACATAATCACTGCCCCATGGGTCGGTTGGTATGTTAGATTTGCGCAAATATGGACCATTCCAACGAGCTACACCAGTCGGCTGCTGAACGAGGGCCTGCAAGCCCATATCTTGGGTGGGATAGCGTCCGACCTCAAGATGATACATATCCAAAGCTCCAGCAAGCTCTTCGATTTGCATACGCGCAGTATCTGTTTTAGCTCCACCGACATATTTCATGACCCGTGGGCCTACCACCGACATCAGCAGACCTAAAATAACCAAAACCACCAACAGCTCAATCAAAGTAAAACCACGCTGACACTGGCGTTGTGTAAAGTTGCTCATCATCTTCCTCACAAGTTATTGACCTGAGGTTGCCCTCAAATGCGTTTATAAATTACGTTTAGCCAATCAATTCATTGACGCCTAAAATACCTAGCAAGATCGAAACAATAATACCGGCAATCAATACACCAAGACTCAAAATCAATATAGGTTCCAATAATGCAAGCAAACGCTGGGTAACAGTTCCCACTTCATCTTCATAGAGATTGGCCACCTTCAGTAACATGGCTTCTAGATCGCCGGTTTCTTCACCCACTTGCATCATGTGCAAGGCCAAGTCAGGGAACTGCTGCCCTGCCAATAACGACGCACTTAACGACTTACCTTCTTTAAGAGCGACAACGGCTGTCTCAAGTTCCCTACGCAAAGTACGATTACTGACGGTTTCTTGTGCAATGGCCAATCCCGCCACCAAAGGTACACCGCCCTGCAACAAAACACCTAAAGTTCTAGAGAAGCGGGTAATTTCTAAGTTACGTACCAAATCACCAACAATGGGCCATGACAGCACCCGCAGGTCAAATGCGGCCCGAAAATCTTCTTGAGCCAAGAGGTGCTTAACAAAGTAAAACAAGCCTACCAAGCTGCCAATCACCAACCACCACCAATTGGCCATAAAGTCACCCATGCTCATGACAATTCGCGTTGGCGCGGGCAACTCTCCCCCCATATCGCTAAACAAATCAGCGAAACTGGGTACAACATAAGCCAATAAAAATACCAGCGACAAAACCGCCACCGAGAACAAAATCGCCGGATAGGTCAGTGCTGAAGCAATCATCTTGCGTAAAGCTTTAGCCCGCTCTAAGTACTCACTCATCCGCGTCAATGACGCCTCTAAAGTGCCACTAGCTTCACCAGCACGAATCATATTGATATAAAAAGGTGAAAACTCAGGACGTCCAGAAAAAGCCTCAGCTAAGGACTTACCCTTACGTACTTCCTCGCGGATATGCTTAATTAGTTCAACCGCAGCATCATCACTAAGCCCCTCTAAGATACTTAAACTACGGTCTAAGGGTAATCCCGATGAAAGCATCACAGCCAATTCACGGGTGAAATGCAGAACGCGGTCGCGCTCATTACTTTTTTTCGGTTTACGCTTTTTCTTGGCATCTTTTACCGTCGATTGGCGTGTCTCACTGATGTCCATAACCATCAGGCCATCACGACTTAAAGCTTCGACCACTAGCTCGGAAGATGCCTTATCCAGCACACCATCGACTATTTTGCCGGCGCTATCGACGGCGCGGTATTTAAAAAAAGTCATACTTCAACCCTATCGTGAAGCCTGCGCAACGCGCAGCACTTCCGCAGTAGACGTCAACCCAGCAAAGACCTTACTAAAACCATCTTCAAACATACTCAACATACCGTGCTCACGAGCAGCCTGATAAATTTTTTCACTACTGGCCCGCTGCAATACTTGGTGACGCACTTGGTCATTCATTATTAATAATTCATGAACCCCCATACGTCCGCGGTAACCCGTATGAGAACACTCATCACAACCCACCGGCTCATACACAGTTACAGGCTGACCCTCTTCAACCAAGTGAGCCACCCCCATATTGGTTAACTCTGCGTAACTCAAAACATAAGGTTTCTTGCAGTGTGGACATAATCGACGTACCAAGCGTTGCGACATTACGCCATTCACTGTTGAGGTTAATAGGTAGTCTTCCACGCCCATATCCAATAAACGGGTCACAGCACTCGCCGCATCGTTAGTGTGCAAAGTAGATAAAACAATATGTCCTGTTAGTGCAGCTTGGATGGCAATACTGGCGGTTTCTTTATCACGAATTTCCCCGATCATCACCACATCTGGATCTTGACGCAAAATCGAGCGCAGCGCATTTGCAAAGTCCAAACCCACCTTGCTTGCAGTTTGGATTTGATTGACCCCAGCAATTTGATACTCAACCGGATCTTCCACGGTCAAGATTTTTCGATCAATAGTATTTAAACGACTCAGAGCAGCATACAACGTTGTTGTTTTACCACTACCAGTTGGTCCAGTGACCAAAAACACACCATTAGGTCGTGCCAAGAGTGATTTAAAATCTTTTAAAATCTGTGGTGATAAACCAATTGCATCTAAATCTAAATTGATACTTTGCTTATCCAAAATCCGCATCACTACACTTTCACCGTACATAGTGGGGACAGTCGACACTCGCAGATCAATCGGACGACCTTGCATACGCAATTGAATACGCCCATCTTGCGGCAGACGTCGCTCAGCAATATTCAGCTTAGACAAAATCTTTAAACGTGAAATAACCGCCGGAGCTAATTGCACCGAAGGGGTTTCCACCTCTTGTAAAACACCATCAATCCGAAAACGAATGGATAAATGATGTTCAAAAGGTTCAATATGAATATCCGATGCACGACTGTCTAAAGCGCGGGAGAAGATACTGTTTACCAAGCGAATGACCGGCGCTTCACTGGCCATATCACGCAAGCGTTCAACATCATCCACCCCCGTGAATAATGCTGACTCCGCAATAGCATCATCAGCTTCACGTTGCGCGGCACCGGCACCATATAAGCGTTCGTAAGCATTTTCAATATCCGAACTCAACCCCAACAGAGGCTCAATCTCACGGTCAGTAGCCATAGCCAAAGCGCGTAAGATAAAGCTGTCTGAAGGATCAAGCATAGCCACTTGCAAGGTGGTGTCATCATCTGCCACAGGCAGCACTTGTTGCTCACGCATAAAGGCTTTGGAGATAACGCCCTCATCCAGCACCGATTCCTGCGGATACTCTTCAGCGGTTAACAAACGATAACCAAAACGCTCTACCAGAATCTCGGCAATATCTTTCTCGGCTACCAACCCTAAGCGCACAAGAATCTGTGCGAGCTTGCCGCCGGAAAACTTTTGCACCTGAACAGCACGCTGCAAATCGACGTCTGATATTTTATTGGCAGCGACTAGCCATTCACCCAAATGCTGCATAGCTTATTTCACCTTTGTCCATCCACGCTAAATAACGGCACATTATACGCTGATAACGCTAGAACCTCTGCCTATGAGCAACTATCTACGCAAGCGTTCCTTTATACTTTGTTTAAAATTATGCGGTAAACGAGCAATTAACGGTCCCAACCACTGATTGTGCAAAATAGCAGGCAGCGCCTTGCGGATTAAAGGTGACTGAACATCAGCAAACGCGACAGCGCTTTGTATATTAGGCAGCATTGCCCAAGCACTGTGCAGATCAAATTGCTTATCTAGCTCAAAGCGAGGCGACTCAAGGGTTACGGTATAGTCTGCTGCATAGTTAAAATCTGCAATGGCATCGGTTTGAATAAGCGTTGGTTGCGGCGTCGCCTTTTTTTCAAGCATCTGCTTAACGACTAAAAAGTGCGAGATAATCTCATCTGTCGAGCGATCCGGCTGCACCAACCAAGTCCACTCACGTTCAGCTAAGCGTTCAGGGAAAGCACCAATATCCGTTGCTATAACCGGCAAGCCGGCTTCGAGCACAGCCGACAGAGTATAACTGTAAGTTTCGGGGCAACTGCCAGGGAACCACACCACATGAGGATCAATTTCAGCAATCAATCTAGCCAGTTCAGCATCGTCATAGGAACCATGTACCTGTAAATGGCTAAAAGGCTTAGTGCGCAATGATCGGTATGCATAGCCAAGCAAGTGGAACTGTAAAGGTGCCCGCTGTGCCCGTGCCTGCAACGCACAGGCTTCTAAGACATCAGCCCCTTTAAAGACACTTAAAGCACCCAATGCTAAAATACGCAGCGGCTCATCAACTTGTAATTCAGGTAGCGTAACCAACACAGGCTGTAAAGCGGGCTCATGCACGGCCAAAATAAAATCTGCCTCAGGAAAATAGCCCTGCATGCGCGTTAAAGTATCATAGCTGGGCACAAACACCCGTTCGGCACCATTTAATAATTGTGCACCGAATTGGCGCCACTGCGTGATGCTCTGATTATCAGGCCCTGGCCGCTTAGCTAGACAAGCATTACAACCTGCTTCGTCCGGCGCACCACAATAGCGCCCTTGTTCATCCGCCAAAGTCACTTGCGGGCAAGCTAAGTAATAATCATGCACGGTAAAGTCATAACTGCAGGGCAGCTGCTCCGGCAAAAGCAAAATTGACTGCGGAAAGCCAATGGTATGGTGGTAATGCAAACGCACTACACCTAACCAGCGCAAAGTCTCTAACAGCTGCGGCATTTGTGTGTACGGATCAAATACCAGTCCCGCTAGCTTTGACGAAGAAAATGGACGCAAATAGACGGGGCCATTTTCAAATTCAGGCTTCAGTAAATACACATGCGCTTGGCCATCAAGCTGTTGGGCAAAATCCAGCACATGGCGCTCAGTACCACCACCGCGACAATGGTTAATGATCACCACCACCGGTAACTCACTGCGTCTAACCAACGCAGCATCAACAGCAAAACGCAAGCTACGTGCAGGGTTTTCCGCAATATGCTGCTGAATCACTGCATCATAATGAGGGTATAGACGGGTTAAAACTTTATGGCCATGGCGCTGGTGTTCACTTTGTGTTTCTGCAAAACTCACACCACCTTTATGATAAACAAAGGTATCACCGGTTAATACATGCCGCCAGCCACGCTGCGCTGAGCGCATGCAGAACTCATTCTCCTCACCGTAACCACGGCCAAATAACTTAGCATCAAATAAACCAGCATCATTAAGGCAATCGCGACGAATAAACATACAAAATCCGACAGCGGTGGGAATGTCCACTAATTGCCCAGCATTCACCTCAGCAAACACTTGATCAAGCTGCTCTGGTGTATAACCTTCTGGTAGCTCATTATCCTGACAAAAGATCGGATAACTACAAATCGTCGCATTATTCGAAAATGGCGTCACTGAGCCAATTCGTGCATCGCTATACGCCGCAGTCTGGAGACGATCAAGCCAATCACTGGACACTTCAGTGTCACTATTAACCAGCACCACATCATTGTGTGGATGCAACGCCATGCCACGATTAACCGTGCCTACAAAACCTAAGTTATGCTCGTTATGCAATAGAGTAAAGCGCTCAGAATTATCATTGAGCCAAACCACTAACTCAGGCTCTGGGCTGGCATCATTAATCACTACCAATTCCGCAGAACAGGTGTGGGTACTGGCCAACACTGACTCAATACAACTGCGAGTATCGTCAAAGCCACCGTAAACAGGAATAATGATCGTCACGGTAGGCGCCACCGCTAGGATTGCTGCGGGCACTAGACTCTCTTGAGGGATCTGCGCCAGGGCAGCTGGACTATAATCCACAACGCGTTCGGCATAACCGAGTAAGCGCATTAATTTATTACGCATGCGCCATAATCGGCTATTGAACACCATACGCGCTTGCGCATCAAGCCGCTGCACTTCGTAAGTATTGTGCCTTGCACCATTACGACACTCAGCTAGTAAGCTCAAGCTTTGATCAAACAGCCCCTGTGTATTACCTAGCTGCTCTTCTACGCTATGCAACTCGGTCTTCACTACCTGCAGCTGCTGGTTTTCTTCGTCACTCCTTAAGA
>LFRM01196509.1_pt1 | contig 20215 bp, 14 predicted proteins | sample 618341 | NCBI WGS metagenome assembly LFRM01 (sample SAMN03654438, study PRJNA283298) | anaerobic digester metagenome | isolation source: pool of bioreactors CSTR01a, CSTR02a, and CSTR03a thermophilic anaerobic... | place: Denmark: Kgs. Lyngby | collected 2014-05-21 | reverse complement strand
GCGGCGGGCATCTTTTAATTGAGGATGTTCCCGGACTTGGAAAAACGACACTGGTCAAGGCACTATCACGAACGCTGGATTGCACGTTCAGCCGAATTCAGTTTACACCTGATGTACTGCCTTCTGATGTGATTGGCTATACCTCGATTGACATGAAGACCGGTAAACGTGAAATCATTTTCGGTGCGGTGATGGCACAAATTGTCCTGGCAGATGAAATTAACCGAACCGGTCCAAAAACACAGTCAAGTCTGCTGGAAGTGATGCAGGAAGGACAGGTGACGATTGACGGACAGACCTACCCGGTCCCACAGCCGTTTTTTGTCATGGCGACACAAAACCCGGTCGGCCACATCGGCACGTATCCGCTGCCGGAATCACAGCTGGATCGATTCTTAATGAAAGTAGCCATCGGATACCCCTCGCTAACCAGCGAAATGAAAATCCTTACCGATCGAAAAGAGTCCCAGCCACTCGATTATTTGCAGCCGGTTGCTTCCGCACAGGACATCATCGATCTGCGAAAACAGCATGCGGCGGTCAAATGTGCCCAGTCTGTGATGCAGTACATCGTGTCCCTGGCAGAGGCGACGCGGCATCACGACAAAATTGAACTGGGTATCAGCCCGCGAGGATCGCTGGCGCTCATGCATGCCGCGATGGCACATGCATTGATGGACGGGCGAGATTACACGCTGCCCGATGATGTCAAACAGATGGTGGAATCTGTCTTTGCACACCGGATCATTTTGGCTGAACGACATACAAAGATGAAAGATGCCCAGCAGCTTGTTGTTCGCGACATCGTGCGCACCACAAAGATCCCGGTCTGATATGAAACGCTTTCGAACCATTTTTTATCTGCTGCTGTTGATCTTATTCTTTGCAGGCCTGTACACAGGTCTACGCATCTTTTTCATCTTATCCCTGTCTGCGTTTTTGCTGATTTTGACGGTCTTTCTGCTGAACGTCTATACCTTTTACACTTTTAAATTCAGTCAGACTATCTCACAGGAAATCTGTGAAACAGGCGATGTACCTGATCTGCATCTGTCGCTGTTCAACGAGAATTTTTTCCCGCTTTCTATTCTTGTCATTCATATCCAGCTGGTTTCTCTGGCCAATCCTGTTGACCTGACATTCAGCCTGCCGCCGTTCTCTTCAAAATCCTTCAAGATTCCGATTGACCTGCCAACCTGTGGCACCTACCGGATCGGGATGTCAACGATGCGGATTTTTGATGTGTTTGATCTCGTGCCGATTCGTTTTGACATGCATAGCCTGCCCTACTACCGGTTGAAACAACTGGTTGTTCTGCCCAGGGCATACCCGATTGATGCCATCCCCGGTGAAGCCGCCGATGCAAAATCATTTACACAAGCCAGGCAGCAACTGGCCGTTCACGGTGACAGCTATGCCGACACCCGCTCATATCGTCCCGGAGACCCGATCAAACGTATGCACTGGAAAAAATCTGCACAGCATCAGACACTGTATGTCAGGCAGTACGATCTTCCGGAAATGGAAGCGATTACATTGATCATTGACACATCTGTTTTACCTGACACATCGCAAGGTTTCCGATTGCATGTTCACACACTTTGCGAGTGCGCGGCGACGATCGCCCTGCGTGCTTTGCAGCGCCGAAAAGCAGTTCGGCTTCTTTTTTCGGATTCAGAGGACGAACTGCTCTGTAATCGCGTCAATGAGCTCGATGTGATCCGAACAGCGCTGGCGACAAAACCATTTGCTGACCAACCAGAACATTTTTTGCCTTTTATACGAAGCCAGATTCCCCAAATCACGTTTGATCAGGAAATTTATCTTCTGACTGGCCAGACTTCAACAGAACTGATGTCCGGGATTGAGGACTACGCACGTGGATTGAACAATCTTCTTCTGATCCAGATAGACGGGCACCCGTCGAACGGCTTGTTCCGAACCATCTGTGTTCCGAAGGGGGGTGACGTTGCTGCCAGCCTGACCGCGGGCACAACTTGATTCTATGCAGGGAAAAAGCGTACAAACATCACTGCTGCTGATCGATTCAATGCTCGTATGCCTGTTGAATGCCGGCATTCTGACAGCTGTCTTTCCGCTGTTTCTGGATCAGCTGCCGACATTTTTCCAGACACTTTTGATTTCGCTGGTGTCAACTGTCGTCGTTGTCTTGCTGACGCGAAGACGCTGGATCATTCCACTGCTTGCCGCAGTTCTCCTGGTTGCCGGGCTGATTCTTCAATTGAGTGGTCAACTTGATCGACTGTTGCGATCAATCGAGGCGATACGGACCGGAATCTCATCAGAAACGCCGCCAGATTACCGGTTTTTGCTGCGATCGTTCAGCTTTATGGTTTCAGTGGGCTCGGCTTCAATCCTATTCCTGTTTTTCCGCAAGCTGTTTTTCTTTGCAGTTTTGCCGTTACTGGGGACCGGGCTGGTGGTCTGGCTCTTTTTTTCCGGAAGTGACGCGCTGTATCCGGTTCTGGCACTGGTTTTATCGGTGTTGTGGATTGCTTTTGCCAGATTCCGAGGTCGGGCGCATGCCGTAGAACTGTCGGAGAATATCGATAGATCACTGTCATACCACATGCTCACAGCGTCTGCGATCTTGATTGTTGTTCTTCTGCTGACGAGCGCGGTCGTTCCACGTGAAGATGGCGTATGGCAATCGAAACTGCTGGTTCGAACCGTTGGTGATGTATCCTCATTGCTGTCGCTGGATGGCCGGCGAATGCCCCTCGACGGTGTATTCAATTTGTCGATTACAGGCTATCAACCGCTCGGAGGACGGCTGGGCGGCGATGTTAAGCCGAACCACACAATTGTCTTGCATGTGGAGGCAGAAAAGGCAGTCCCGCTTGCCGGTGCCTACTTTGATACATACGACGGGCAGCGCTGGTCAGATGCACATGCACAAACGCAGTATCGATTTGGGGCGTTGATCCTGCGCGCCCAACGCAACCGCGTTTTCTTAGAGCAGTTGCCGACGGGCGGAGCTGACGAAGATGAACGGTATCAGGACGTGGCGACAGAAGGCACGTTGAGAATCCACTCAACGCTATTTGGCCGCAGCCTCTTTCAGACAGGTCGAGTCCAGGATGTTACAGATGTCGGGTTTGACAAAAACCGTCTGTCATTTAACCAGCAAGGTGAGCTGTTCATTGACGGCGGCTCCCGAAGAAGCATGTCATATACGCTGGATACCATATATGTCGATCGGACTCGTTCACGTTTTGATCAGCACCTGGTTGAACTTGAGCAAATCATCAAAGCGGATCGTGATCCGTATTTCGAATTTATGACCCGCAATTACCGACAACTGCCTGCAGATCTTCCGGCTATGGTCCGCGAACTGGCTGAGACGATCACCCAGGCTGATTCGACGCCCTATCTGAAGGCACGCTCGATCGAAACCTGGCTGTCGGAAAATACAACCTATACGCTCACACCCGGAACGCCTCCTGACGATGTGGATTTTGTCGCTCACTTTTTGCAGGAAAGGCAAGGATATTGCGTTTATTATGCCAGTGCGATGACTGTTCTCGCCCGCTGTGTTGGACTGCCGGCCCGCTATGTTACCGGTTTCGCTCTTCATCGCAGTTCGTCAGATGATCGGGCGACACAGTTTGTCGCAACCAACGCGTCTGCGCACGCCTGGACCGAAATTTATTTTGCAGGTATCGGTTGGGTTTCATTTGACCCGTCCGGGCGGATGGCAGAGCAATACTACGACCGTTCGCAGTATCCTGAGGAACCGATCGTGACGCCGATCCTCTCTGGTTCTCCAGAAGAACCCAATGATTCCGAAAGCGAACCGCAGGTTCCGGAAACCCGGGGACAGAGCGTCCTGATCGTGCTTCTGACTACCTTTATATTACTGCTGGGGCTGGCGGTGTTTTCCGCAATTCGGGCACATGTGCTCCTTAAGGACAGCCGATTATACCGCAAGCAGTTTAACAGGCGATATCAGACGCCGGAGGAGAAGCTTGAAGCCCTGTACCAGCGATCCGTCACACAGCTGAACCGGATGGGTTATGATCGAGAACCGGCAGAGACGGTACGCGAATACTTGCGGCGGATGAGACAGGTACCGGAACTAAGCAATCTGGCAGCTGCCTGGCAGCCAGTCATTCGATTGAAGTATGCTTGCCGGACACCCTCCGAACCTGAACTGGAAACCATGCACGCGCTGTGCATTCAACTGGAAAAGCTGCTTCTCCAGAAAAAAGGACGCCTGAGATACTGGTTCTGGCGAATTCTTCTGGCTCGCTGATTGCCTTCATTTTGTGAACAGGCTGTCTTCTGGAAAGGTCAGATAACGTGGAAAGGAAGCTGATCGTTTAATTGACCAGCTGATTAGATTAAAATGGAAGGTATCAAACAACGGGAGAGATCTTGATGACACAAAATATTGGACATGAGAACCGGGAACACGAGCAGGTTCACATTCTGCTCGTTGAAGATGATGCGGCGTTGCGCATGGGACTGGAGTATGCTTTACAGAGCGAGGGGTTTTCGGTGCGCTCAGCTGCTGACTGCAAAGCTGCACGGTCAATTCTTTTTGTTGAACAGACAGAACCTGATCTGGTCATCCTCGATGTCATGCTGCCGGATGGAACCGGATATGAGCTTTGTTCCGAGATAGCAGCCTACTGCAAGAGCCGGTTGAGCCCGGGATGGCCGGTCATCTTCTTGTCTGCATGCGACAGTGAGGTCAATGTTGTGATGGGTCTTGACGGCGGAGGCGATGATTATATAACAAAACCGTTCAGAGTACGCGAACTGATTTCACGTGTAAACGCAGTTTTAAGAAGAAAAAATGAGAGAGCGACACCCACTGAGGAGACGATTATCCGCTGCGGACCGATCGCCATCAACCTTGAGGAATATCGCATCTGGCTTCAAGGGCAGGAAATCCAGCTGACCATGATGGAATTCAGACTTCTGTCAGCCTTGATAAGAAACAGGGGACGTATCATGTCCCGCCAGTCGCTGCTCCAGTCCTTGTGGGATGACCGCGGCGCGTTTATCGATGACAATACACTTTCGGTGCACATCAACCATTTGCGGGAAAAGCTCGAGAAAGACCCGGGTAATCCGCAGCTGATCCAGACAATTCGCGGTGTCGGTTACCGGCTCTGCCCTGAAGAATCAGATGCTGATACTTTTGAAGAGGATACATCCGGGGTGCTTTCCCATTCATAAGTTCTCGTTCTGGAGGTTTATTTATGCTTCATCTGTTAACGAATTCCGGCCAGCGACGACTGCTGGCTTTGTTCATGAGTTTAATGCTGTTGACTGTAATAACCGCATCAGCTGTATCAGAATCAGTAACGAGGCGGGTCCTTGCCACACAGATCGAAGAAAAAATCGCCCTGATCGGTTATCTCTCAGAGTCAGGATTACTGGTGGAATCTGAACAGATGAATCACATCACCTTGTCCGGCCTGCTGGACGGACGGTACGACAACACACTGCTGGCAAGCGGCCAAAGCTGGCTGGCTGCTTATGGGTTTGCAGAACCGGATACCTGGACCTTTTATGCCGCCTATGGAACACTCAAACAGCGCACACTGCTAAGTGTCTTCCTGCCGGCCGCCTGTGTACTGTTGCTCCTGGCATTCTTCTGTCGGCAGATACTTTCTGGTCTCTATCGGCAGATCCGACGAATCGCAGATGTTTCGCATTTGGCCGCTGCCGGTTCTGACAGCATGCTGCTGACGGATGTTTCGATTCGGGATGAGGGAGATCTGGCTGTCTTGTGGCATGCGACTGTTCATCTGATAGAACGCGTTTCTGCTCAGCTGCAGTCGCTGAAAAAGGATAAGCGTCGTTTACAGGATTTTCTGTCCGATATATCGCATCAGATCAAGACACCGCTGGCATCCCTGCAGCTCTACCTTGACCTGATGCAGGATACAGCCATGGCACAGGATAAAAGAGCTTCGTTCATTGAACAGGGTCTGGCGCAGGTCAGACGCATCGACTGGCTGGTACAGGGGTTGCTAAAAATGGCAAGGCTGGACGCGGGATCCGTCGAGATGAAGCTGATACCAGCGGATTTGTCGACAACGGTTCAACAGGCTGTCGCACCGTTTAGTGAAATCATCCGGCAACGACATCTCTCTGTCCGGAATCTGGTTGAGCAAGGTACGATCTGGCTGCACGATCCGGAGTGGTTGTCAGAAGCGATCAGTAATCTGATCAAGAATGCACTGGAACAGGTTCCGGAGCGTGGTGAAATCAGCATCTCGTCTGTGCAGACACCTTTGTCTCTGCAACTGCAGATCAGTGACAGCGGCCCGGGCATTCCGAGCCAGGAGATCAGCCGGATTTTCGAACGCTTCTACCGCCATGATACGGCAATACGCCCTGATTCAGTCGGGATCGGCTTATCACTGGCGCGGGCGATTGTTGAACAAAATGGCGGTGATCTGACAGCGAGCAGCCCTCCGGGATCCGGGGCTGTTTTTACAATAAGTTTTCTTAAGAATCCTTAAGCAATCATTCATCTGAACTTAAGATACATCTGCTAAGCTGATAGTCAGATTGTGAGCGCAGATCATTTTGTGTGTCACCGTACGACAACTCAATTGTAGGAGGAATATGACCCATGATAGATATAAGAAATCTAGTCAAAACATATGGAAAGACGGATGCAGCTGTCCATGCCCTGCGCGGCGTTGACCTGCAGGTGGCTTCCGGTGAATTCGTTGCCATTATCGGGCCGTCAGGCAGTGGAAAATCAACACTGCTTCACCTGATCGGCGGAGTTGACCGGCCGACCAGCGGATCTATCGTTGTTGAAGACCAGGAACTGACACAGCTCAGTGAAAAGCAGCTGTCCCTCTACAGACGACGTCGGATCGGTTTTGTTTTCCAGTACTATAACCTTGTCCCCGTTCTGACGGTTGAAGAAAACATCGCATTGCCATTGATGCTGGATGGGTTGGAACCGGACAAAATCTGGTTTGAAGAACTGCTGACGCGTTTGAATCTGCAGGATAAACGAACCAGTCTGCCCAATCAGCTATCCGGCGGGCAGCAGCAAAGGACGGCGATGGCCAGAGCGTTGATCCATCGCCCTGCACTTGTTTTAGCAGATGAACCGACCGGCAACCTTGATTCACAGAATGGCCGGGAAATTATGGCGCTGCTTCGTGATACCGTCAGACGTGTCGGACAGACGCTGCTGCTCATTACGCACGATGCCAATATTGCAGCACAGGCTGACCGGATCATGGTCATTGAAGATGGCAGGATCCGACCGATGCAGCTGGCTTCAAATCTTGTAAGGACGTGATCTGGATGAATTCATTAAGCCAATTAAGTCGCCGCTATCTGAAAAAGCAATGGAAGCGGACACTCTTTACCAGCCTGGGCATCGTCATGGCCACGGCTCTTTTCACCGGACTGGCGCTGTTGTTTACCAGTTTCATCAATATGTACATCGAAACCGAATCCGAAGAAACCGGTCGCTGGCACTATCATGTTTCAGGATTGACGATGGATCAAGCCCGCCAGTTGCAGGCGAACATCAGAATCGACGAAAGCGAATTGATTGCCTCCTCAAGCCAGATGGCTAAACTGGACGGCCGCTCATCACTTCATGATGAGCCTTCCTGGCTCCTGCTGCGGGATGTCAATGAGATGGGTTCCGGTCTGACACCTTACCCCATGACTTTGCTGGAGGGAAGGATGCCGGAAAATACGTCTGAAATCGCATTGAATGTGGCGAGCCTGACATTTTTTCCGGATCTGAAATTGAATCAGACCGTTGAACTGGCGCTTCAGGATGTTCAAAGTACCGAAACCGGTAGTATCCAAACCAAAACTTATACCGTGACAGGTATTACGGAGTGGACGGACACCTATTTGCCCGGACCTGTCTTTTACGCGCTGACCGTTCTTGATGAAGCGGACAAAAATCTGGCGGAAGTATATCTGACCGTCAAAGCCAGCACGGATTTTGAAACCAGTTTAATCGCTGCCTTAAGTGATGTCATTCCCGCTTTGTCTGAAGTCCAGTCAGATTCCGACCGTGATTCGCTGATTCAGAGGATGAAATATACTGCTTTTGAGAAGGACTCAGTCTGGGAAAACCTATCAACGATACGGGTCGGAACGCACGACCCGCTGCTGCGGTTTCTTGGACAGTCATCCTACGGCGAAACAAACCAGGGGTTGATCCGTTTCTTTGCGCTTCTGGCAGGCATTATCATGGTGTCCGTTATCTTTGTGATCAGAAACAGCTTTGCCATGTCGGTCAGCGAACGAACGACTGAGTATGGCCTTCTGCGGGTTGTCGGCGGTTCGCCATCACAGATCCGCCGGCTGGTGTTGCAGGATGCGGTTCAAATGGCGCTGATTGGTATCCCGATGGGACTGCTGGCCGGTGTCGTCGCGATGAAAATCACCCTGGGCTACGTCTCAGGACTGGGATTGCCGGAAGTGATGCATCTAAAGTTGATTGTGTCGTCCTGGCCGTTGATTGTCGCAGCCGTCTTGTCGCTCCTGTCTATTATGCTGGCTGCACTGTCGCCGGCTCTGAAGGCCGGAAAGCTCTCGCCGATGGAAGCAGTTCGCCGAACGGGCGTTTACACAGTTAGGGGAAAATCATCCAGAAAACTGGTGAAGCATAAACAGACATACCGGAAATTGCTTGGCATTACAGGTTTTCTTGCCGGACGGAGCATTCACCGGGACCGCAGGCGATTCAGGATTACGACGCTGTCGATTATCGTCAGTGCGGTTCTATTCCTCGCTGCTGGCGGCATATCATTTCAGTTTTCCAAACAGCTTCTTCATTACAGCACGGAGAAAACGGACTTCAGATTAACTGTTGCCTCCGAACGTCCAGGCTTTGCCAGTGAGGACCTCGCTCTGATCGATCAACTGCTTGGTGATGAAGAGATGGCCAGTCAACGCGTACAGTACGGTCAGTTCGCACAGCCACTGCTCCATGATCCGTCTGTTTTCAGTACACAGCTGATTGAATTCATGAAGAAAACGTCAACCATCAATGGCCAGCCTCTGACGGATGAGCAGGCGCTTGACATGATTGCCGATCAGACAATGCATGTACAGATTCTACTCGCTGACAGGCCATTTCTCGATTCGCTCGGCTTGCCTGATGTGGATGAGCTCTGGGCGCAGATGCAGAAGGGGAAGGTTATCCTATCTCAGACCAATGCGCTGAGCGCTTCAAATTTAAGTTTTCAGACCATTCCCTTTACCCGCCTGACAAAAGGCGACACCATCCATCTGGATCACATTCGGGAATATGATCAACAGACAGGCAGCCCCATTGATAGACCGGGTTTGCCGGTTGAATACGGAATTGCGGAAGAACTGACTCAGCCTCCGTGGTTTTTGGAAGGTTTCTTCTCCGGCGGCGGTTCGATTGTCCTAATCGCCGACAGGCAATATCTGATGCCATTTTTTGATGATCACCCGGAAATCAGCCAGGCAACAATCGTCGAAGAGAAGCTTGCTGTTGATGCCGCCGAAGGCTCAGAGCCGGCCGTTTATAAATTGCTGGAACCATTCACTCATGAACGTAATCCCGGTGTCAGCGGATCCATCCGGATATCTAACTATTATGAGGAAATGCAGAATGCCCGTGGCGTGGTACAAATGCTGAACATTTTTGTCTTTGGATTTGCGGCCGTCATCGTACTCATTTGCATCATGAATATCCTTAACACGATCACGACAAACGTTCTGCTGAGGCGGCGTGAACTGGCTATGCTCCAGGCAGTCGGAATGAGCCGCACACAGGTGCGGCGGATGCTTCTGATGGAATGTACACTCTATGGTGTAAATGGCGCAGTCTGGGGATCGGTCATAGGCACTGTTCTGCTGTTCTTGCTCGGAAGAAGTATTGAAGGGACATTGGGAAATATGACCCTGCAGGCAATGCCCTGGCTTTTAATTCTCTGTACACTGGCTGGTGCGCTGCTGATCGCCATATTGGCAGGCATTTGGCCGATACGACGCGTGATGAAAGATGAGATTGTGGAAGCGATCAGAGCTCAGGAATAAGAAATATAATAAAAATCTGAATTGAAACAGGTAAAAACATCGGATTCTGCTATCCGGCGTACAGGGAGAATTTTTAAAGGAATATTCTATTATCAGGCCTAAAACGTGTATACTGTACCTATAACACGTTGGAGGGTCGACGATATGTATTGTAAAAATTGTGGTACCCAGCTTCAAGATAACGATGTGTTCTGCACAAACTGCGGCAGCAAAGCTGAAGAAACAGCCGCAGCAACCGGTTTGAAACAACCGGATCAACCCTTGCAAGTGGTTCCACAAAAGCCGTATGATCAAGGACCAGCGCGCCAAACGCCTATGTCGCCTGTTTATCCCTACAGCCCAACTCCTCCCGCATATACTGCCGCTGCGGGCAGGCAAAAGAAAACAGGACTGGTGGTTGCGCTGGCAGCCGGCGGCGTCCTGCTTCTCGCCCTGATCATTTTTCTGGCTGTTCGATTTCTCGGTGGTGACAAACCCGGTAAAGAATCGACCGCGACCACAGAAAGAACGGAAACGACAACCGACTCAACTAACAAAAAGACGTTGGGACTGGGTGAAGCCGGAGTGTTTGACGGCTTGGCGATTATCGTTGATCAGGTCACAAGGCCAAATGCTGAATTTCTGTTCAGCCAGCCGGCGGACGGCCACGAACATGTTCTGATCTGGTATACATTTGAAAATCGTTCCAAAAAGAATGTAAAGACGCCGAAGAAAACAAGCCTGTATATTGTTTCGGGCGAGGATAAGGATTCAGACAGCGGGTACGATATGACATCCTATGATGCTGAATCGATTTATACAAGCAATGAAGGTGAATACCAGTCTGGTACCGAACTGGCACCCGGTGAAAAAACCAGTGGCTGGCTGCTTTACCAGAAGCCGATTCAAAACCCGAATATAACGATTCATTATTATTCGGAATTCGTCAATAGGGCACCGGATCTTGTCTATCAGTTACCGGTCAAGTTGGATCCGATCGCGGAGCCGACAGAAACAAGTGAATCGACAACAACAGAACAGACGACGACCGCGACAACAGCACCTCCTGTCCTATATGATTTGAATGAACTTCTGCCCGGACAGTGGGCGACTCTGCCTGATTCTGAGCATAACGCCATCGTTTACTCGTTTGCGAGCGATGGACTGTCAGCAGTCGCCATCGCCTATTCGGATTCTGAAACAACTCTGGACAACTGGATGACTGAGGGGGTCTGGACGATTGGCGACTATTACTGGGAAGGGTGGCGTATTGAAGGAGATACGATCCTTTTTACAGATTTCTATGGGGATTTGAGTTTTTCGGTTACTGTAGAAAATGAAAACAGTATTGTTTTACATTCATCGGACACATCGGATTCGACCATCTTTTATCGCATGGGTGAAGAGCCTGGTTTGACCGATTATCTGTTAGGAACCTGGATTCCGGATGTTCCGGATGAGGAGGGTGTTTACGCAGCATTAACGTTTATGCCAGATGGATCAGCTGTCCTGACCGGTGCTTTGAAAAAAGACGAAACGGCAATGCCAAGCGAGTGGGGTGACGAGACATACTGGGAGATTCTCGGGACCCGGGACGGCAGCTGGCGGATTGACGGAGAATCTGTCACGATTAATATCGGCGGTACAGATGACGTTTACACAATCAGCATCGATGGTCCTTACCATTGTGTCATCTATTACGGAGAATCATGGCAAACACCTTATACACGAGTAGTATATCCATATTAAAGAACAATGAATGGCAAACATCTTTGAGGATAATTCCTTGATTAAATCACGACAGCTTCAAGCGGGCGAAATTGAACATTACGCGGTTGATAAACGATATATTAAACCGGATGGTTCAATTGTCTGGGTTCATATGGTTGTCGCGCCACTCAATTCTGAATCAGCGATCGCCTTGCTGGACAGGCAATTCTGACCTTACTTTGATCGGATACTGAGATACAAACTGAAAACCTGCCATATCTCTTATTAATAAAAATGAGGCGGAAAAGACAAAACAGCAAAAAGCGGTTTTGCCCAACAAACGGGCAAGACCGCCTTTTGCTGCCAATGAAAGGAATCGCTAACCTTTTACGGCTCCGGCTGCAATACCGGCGATAAAGGCTTTTTGTAAAAGGAAAAAAGCAATGATGATCGGCAGACTGATCAGAAGTACACCGCCGAAAACGAAATCCCAGGAGTTGATGCGGGTCGACAAAAACGTACTCAGTCTGTAAATAACGGTCTTTTTAACCGGATCGGTTATGGTGATCATGTTGATCAGCAAGTCATTCCAGACCGGTGTGCCGCGAATGATCAGGACGGTACCGGTGATCACTTTAAGAAGCGGCATGTGAATCCGAAGATACATCTGGTAGATCCCACAACCGTCAACGACAGCAGCCTCGGCCAGTTCTCTCGGCAGTGATTTCATCGCACCGGCGTAGAGAAAAACAACGATCGGCATAGCCGTTGCAGCGAAAAGAGCTGATGTCCAGAAATACGAATTCAACATCGTCAACCTGTTCATCAGGACAACGATCGGTATCATGATCGCCTGGAACGGTATGGTGATGACCATAATGATAATTTTATAAGAAATGTTGAGAAAACGTGAATGAACGATATTGACGGCAAATCCCATCAATGATCCGGCAAAAACCATGATGGCCAGACTGATGAGGAGAAAGATGATATTGGCGACAAACCCTTCATCGAGATGCATGGTGGTCCAGGCGTTGACGAAGTTGTTAAAAGACCATTTCGCAGGATTGATCTCCAGCGGCTTGAAAACAATGTCGTCATATGTCTTGAACGAATTAACAAAGATATAGAGGAGCGGGACGGCTGTAATTGCGGCGTAGATACCCAGTATCCCTGTGATCCAGACCGGGTGCTTTTTTCGGTTCAGGACGTGGTTATGTTTCTTTGCCATTTACAGTTCCTCCTCTCTCGCTGTCAGCACCTTTAACTCAATCAAGGCAACGACCATTGCCACGACCATCAGCAGGACAGACAAGGCGATTGATTGACCAAACTGATAGTCAGTGAAGTAAAGCCGATAAATCCATAACGGAATCGTTGTGCCAAAGCGGCCGGGACCGCCGCCTGAAGTCAAGGTGTAGGGCAGATCAAATGAACCGATGATGGCCATAGTGGTCAGGATCACGTTGATGGTGATTGATGGTGCCAGCAGTGGAAAAGTGATGAAACGAAAATCCTGCCAGCGATTAGAGCCCTCAACAGAGGATGCCTCGTAGAGTTCAGTCGGAATAGCCATCAGTCCGGCATAGTAAATAACAATATAATAACCCAGCGCATACCAGATGATAGCAATAGCAGTCGATGGCATGATCATCTTGATATCACCAAGCCACTGAGGCACTTTTTCAAAACCGATCGCGCCGAGAAACATGTTGATCAGGCCGTTCTTGTAGCTGTACATGATTTTCCACATATAGCCGACAACGGCCATGGCGATCAGGCAGGGAAAGTACAGGATAGACTTGATAAAAGCTCCGTATTTTTGACTGGTCTGCATGATCAGGACAGAGAAAACAACAGCCATCGTATTGAGGATGACAACGTAAAGAATCGTTAGGTAAAGCGTATTGTTAACGACCAGCATAAAATCCTTGTCCGCAAAAAGTCGTAGAAAATTCTCAAAACCGATAAATTTGAGATCCTGACGGACCGTAGAGGAATAGTTGGTCATGGAGTAGCCGATGTTCATAAAAAGCGGTGTGTATATAAATACAATAACGAGAGCAAGCGCCGGTACGGCCATCAAAGCGCCATGAAGTCCCCATTTGTGGGATATCATATCGCTGCCGTAGGCTTTCAGCTTGTTCCTTTTCTTCAATGTAATACCCCCATTCGGTTTATACCGGAATTAATCCTTCCAGTGTAAACTGAGTTTGAAACAGAGCCGGATTTAAAAGGGGAGGCGCGGATAGATCCGCACCTCCACGCATCCGTTGTCTGAGATATAGATCAAAAAGGTTAATCCTTGAAGGCCGCGTGTTGGAGTTCATTCAGGATCTCAACCGCTTCTTCAGGCGTTGTGACACCGAGCATGACTTCCTGGGTCAGCACAGTGGCTCTTTGATAAACGTCGTTCAGCATAACGGTGAACATCAGAGGAGACTGGACATCTTTGCTTGCGATATCACTGGAACATGAAGCGGATTGTTCAGGCAGATCGATCTCGCCAACGATGTCTTCAGCCGCAAAGGGTGGAACAACACCGGTCAGTCTCTGACGATCAGCGAACTTGGTATAGGAGAACCAGTTGAAAATATGCAGGGCCAGTTCTTTATCGACGTTGGCGGTACCGCCGATGGCAAAGGTTGTCTCTGAGCAGGTTGTGCCGTACATCGGATCACCTTTGGCATTATAAGGCGGGATAAAAGTGCCAACCTCAAAGCCGAACTCCTCTTCTTTGAGGTAGTTTGCAACAGACCAGGAACCTTCGATGGCCATGGCTGCGTCACCGGCGGCAAAATCACGGATAGCACCGTCATAGTCGGTCGACTGGTAACCATCGGTCAAATAGCCGGAATCAGCCAGATCCCCGGCGCGTTTGAATACGTTGAGCCACATTTCCTGATTGAAATCGTAGTCATTAAACATCAGGGTGTCGGCTGTTGGAATGGTGGCATCCAGTGCGGTTACGCAACCGGCGACAGCGCCGGAAAAAATATTGTGACCGACATTGTTAGCTGATGCACCTGCCAATGTCATTGGGGTATAGCCTTTGTCCTGTAGTTTTTTACAGGCATCCATCCAGTCTTCCCAGCTTTCCGGAACAGCGGTAATACCCGCATCAGCGAACTGAGCTTTGTTGTAGTAGCAATACATGTAGGCAACACCGTACGGAACACCGAATTTCACACCTTTAGGAGACGTCAAGGAGATCTGAAGTCCGGGCAGCAGTTTCTCCCAGGCTTCTGTTGAACTGACATCCCCTAAATAGCCGTTATCCGCAGCATCATAATACCAGGATCCGACACCGGCTGATGTCAGTTCAGGCATCGTCTGCGAAGCAATTCTGACTTCAAGGTTTGACTCAACACCATCACCGGTCATGAATGTCAGATTGACTTTGACGTCAGGATTCTCATTTTCATACTCAGCAACCAGATTTTCGATTTGTTCGGGATTTGTTGACCACCAGACGAACATATCAACATCTCCGGACAAACCGGATCCTGATGTTTCTCCGCCGGTCGTGGTCGTGCCACCACCTGATGTGCTTCCCGTTGTCGAGTCCTGTGTGGTGCAGCCGGCGATCAGGCCAATGGACATGACAAGCATGATCGCAAGTGCAAGCAGTTTGAACCAAGATTTTTTCATGACAGAAATCCTCCTTCTTTTGAACCATGTTTTAATATTTTTTCAGGGTTCGTTCCGCCCTGAGAGCGACATGTAATAAGGAAAATTTGTAATTTTAAGTTAGAAATGTCCCGTTGCGATTTGCTGATCGAATCTTCAATGAGTCTGAAAGATTCTAAGGATTGAGCTTCTTTTATGATAGTCCTCCTGGTATTAAAAGTCAATCGGCTCAAAGCTTAATTGTATGATGCATCGACTCTCAACAACATCACAGTCAATGACTGATGATGATATAATGAGTATCGAAGCAGCCGTTGTTCTAATGGATAACTGACCAGCTGGATGAGGAAGGTCTTATGAACAAAATAATCAACTACGGTTCATTAAACATTGATAGAGTCTATTCGGTTGAGGATTTTGTCCTGCCCGGACAAACGATATCCTCACGTGCGTTTTCAGTTTTCCCCGGAGGAAAGGGGTTGAATCAAAGCATCGCGGCTGCGAAAGCGGGTAGTCTTGTATACCATGCAGGGGCCGTCGGTGAAGATGGACAATTTTTGGTCGATTTTTTGAAGAAAAGCGGTGTCCGGACCGAATTGATCGCCACGAGCCGGCATCCAACCGGGCACGCTATCATTCTGGTTAATCGCCAGGGGCAAAATTGTATCATCCTGCATGCAGGCAGCAACGATGATCTCTCTGACCAGCTTCGGGAACGTGTCGTGAATAAACTCAATCCCGGTGACCTGTTGGTTATACAAAATGAAGTAAACAACAATCGCGACATGATGGAGAAAGCGATCCGCCGGAAAGCCCGAATTGCCCTCAATCCGTCCCCTTACAATCAGGAAATAAACGATTTACCTCTAGAGGCGGTGAGCTGGTTGTTTATCAACGAAGTTGAAGGCAGAGAAATGACCGGTACAGACGAACCGGATGAAATTTGCGCACGTCTGATCAGGCGATATCCCGATCTTGCTGTTGTATTAACCCTCGGCAGTTCAGGCGTTCTATATCAGGATGAAAGGCAGAAAGTCCGTCATGGTATCTATCAGGTTCCGGTCGTCGACACAACAGCAGCTGGTGATACATTTACAGGGTATTTTTTAAGTGGTATCGTCGCGGGACTGCCCATTGACAAAATTCTGCAACAGGCGTCGATGGCCTCCGCAATTGTCGTTTCCAGAGAAGGTGCAGCTGTGTCCATTCCAACCATTAAAGAGGTGAACACGTTCAGCCAGACGATTAAAATATCGTCTGAACAATGAGCACAAACACAAAGAACCAGACAATCTGCTTGGAAACAGTTGTGATGATGGCGGCTGAAAGCTGCTGAACGGTATCAAATTTGTTATTCGGGGAAGATCTCCTCAAGCGGCCAGGTTTCCATACGAAAATACATATCACGCCACTGTAAAATTTCGTAGTTGCAGCCTATGGCGAAGATTTCGAGTAAGTGTCGGAGCTCCTGCCCGGTCTTGTGCTCACAGAGGCTATTGACCATACGGATTTCCTTTTGACATTTATCAACATAAGCCGGCTGCGTATAATAGGAAATCCATTGGTAATACATATTCTCTTGAGGCAATTTACACTGAGGCAGTAAATCGAATCCCATGTGCATATACAACACATTACAGGGAAACAAGCCCATCATACACGAAGCAAGATCTCCCTCGAAAGCTCTGGCAAGTTCGTGTGATGTGTAGCTTCGTTTTTTCTCTGCCATGATGGTTTTTTCAAGATCTTCGATGGTGATACCCAGTTGGTCAGCCCAAAAGGTCCGATTGAATACGACGGTATCTTCGAACGTTGATTTGACTATGCTATACCAGCGGGTCATTTCATCAAATCCCTGCGCTTTGGCCAGACCGATCGCCCAGCATTTGGTATATTCCATCAGGTACTGGTAATTTTGCCGGATCTGCCACTGAAACCGCTCTAAAGGCATTTCACCTCGGAGGATTTCCTGCATCTGCGGTGTTGCTTCCAAGACGGCACAAGTTTTTTTGATCATTGGCATCAGGTGTTCTTCATAGATATTCATGGGTAATCCTCCGAGTCACGATTGTTTAGGCATCGACGATTTGCTAGAATGATTTGTGAGGTGGCGATCATGCAAAAAATTGTGTTTGTCAGTCATTGTGTTCTGAATACTGCTTCGAAGGTTATCATGTACAATGAGCGGGAAATGGCCGATGAAGAGGCGCTTCGGAAACGATTTTTGCAAGCGGCTGTTGCACAGGGTGTTCAGTTGATTCAGCTTCCATGCCCCGAATTTATCCTTTACGGCAGAAAACGCTGGGGTCATGTTTCTGAACAGTTTGATACACCTTATTTTCGCAGGGAATGCCGGCGAATGTTGAACGACTTGATTGTACAGATGAAGGAATATCTGGCCGGAGAAGAGCGCTTTGAAGTACTTGGCATTATTGGAATCGATGGTAGCCCCAGCTGTGGTGTGGACTACACCTGCTATGGCGCATGGGGTGGTAATCTGAGTGACAGAAGTGACCTTGCTGATACCATATCCTCGGCCAGACTTGGCAAAGGCAGGGGCATTATGATGGATGAATTGGCAAGCATACTTCATGAGCAGGGTATTCGTGTGCCAATGATCGGCCTGTTTGCCGCAGAACCGGAAAAAATCATGTCTCTTCTGCACCTAGAGTCCTGAACAGATACTGCTTGAAGAGATCACTCTTCAGTCTGGAACATACCAGTACGTTAGGCTCCTTGCCGGAAAAATGATAAATGTCAACGTGTACTGCACCAGCGCTGATCCCGCAGCTGGTGTCAACCGAGCAGTAATACGCATCGCAGACATCAATGCATGGGGGGTAAAGTGCGGCGGCCATTGCGGCAGGGTCAGCCATATCAAGGCAGGGAACGCCGAAGCGATCCTTGTTCATTTCCAGAAGTACGCGATTGCATTCAATTGCGAACCGACCCAGATCTCCGCTATTCTGAATTCGCTCGATATCGCTTGCTGTCAGCATGGCATCGTCGAGGCATGCGTCCCATCCCACCAACATAAGCGGTAATCCGGACTCGAGAACAATTTTAGCCGCTTCAGGATCCTGCCAGATATTGAATTCGGCAACCGGCGTCACATTACCTGTGCCCAGACCGGCACTGCCCATTATCGAAATGCGTTTGACACGCCGCATGATTTTCGGTGCCATACGAACGGCTACGGCCAGATTGGTCAAGGGTCCCAACGCCACAATTTCTAAACTTTGGTCAGGTTCCTGTTCCAGCGCTTCCAGCATTTTGATAATTCCATTGCCGGGTGTCGTTTTCAATCGGCTGGGAACCAGTCCTATATCGCCCATGCCATCCGTGCCATGTGTTTCGTGCGCACAGACCAGCGGCCTCACCAGCGGAAGTGATACCCCCATGTAAACGGGTGGTTCATAACGACCTGATTTTTCGATTGTCGTCAACGTATTGACAGCGGCCTGTTCGGCGGATACATTACCAGCACAAATGGTAAAAAAAAGAATTTCGTATGCCTCGTCATTGAACGCCATCGCGATCGCCATGGCGTCGTCTGAACCACAATCGGTATCAATAATCAATCGCTGTCTTAACATGAAATACTCCTGAAAAAATCTGTGTTAAAAATAAAGTATCATACTAAATATGAAATTACAATGTCAGGTTCAGTCTTTTTCAAAGACGATAAAATGTTGATATATAAAGGTTTGAGTGGTATAATCACGACATTAAATAACGGAGCTAATAATGAGCTGTTGATTAAAGATAAGAAGTTCAATGCTGTCTCCATTATAGTGTTTACCCTGATGGGCTGTTTTTTTGCTGCTAATCAGAGTCTTGTTCAAAATATCTCTCTTCATCTAGACGCAAGCGGCCCGCAAATGGGATTTATGATCAGTGCCTTGTACGGCGGATCAATGGCTGCTGTTCTGTTTGCAGGAGAACTAGCCAGCAGGGCAGGAAAGCGGAAGGCGGCCTTTCTAACGGCAGTACTCGTATCCCTTGGATCCGTGATCATTCTTTCGTCGCAGACTATTCCGCTTGTCACACTCGGCTTTTTTATCTACGGAACGGGGATCGGTGGCTATGAGAGTATTGCGATGTCCCTGGTCGCCGACAACAATGGTCAAAACGCCAATCGCTTTCTTAATTTCCTTCAAGCATTGTTTAGTGCCGGAGCAGTGCTGACGCCTTTATTGCTGGCAGCCCTGCTCAAACAAGATCAATATCGTCCACTCTACGTAATAGCAGCGGCTGTCTATGCCGGATCAGCGCTGTTTTATCTGACGAATAAACGAATGGACACAGTTGCTGTGCAGGCAGAACCTCAGAACGGGCTGGCTTTTCTGAGATTCCTGAAAGATGGCAGGATGGTGCTTTACATGACAGGTATGTTTCTCCATGTCGGTTCAGAAACAGCACTGACCTACTGGATCGGGACTTACTATGACTATGTCGGTATCTCCGGCTATACGGCACTTTCCTTATCGGTTTACTGGCTTTCCAGCATTGTCGGCAGGCTGATTGGAAGCCGGTTTAAATCAGCCAGCTCAATCATGGCACCCTGTTTCTTGCTGGTTGCAGCTGGCTGTGCGCTCCTCGTGCTTTTGCCTGGTATCTGGCTCAAACTGATGTCGGTTGTGCTAGTCGGAATCGGTTTTGCTCCGGTTTATGCCGGCCTGGCATTGATTGGCGGCCAATTGTTCCCGGAAAATTCAGCGCCGGCCTTCTCACTGATGATTTTTTCCGCCGGACTTGGCGGTGTCTTATTCCAGCCGATGATTGGCATGTTCGTGACATCCGGAGATCCCCGTGGCGCCTACTGGATCATTGCGGCGCTGTGCGTTGT
>LFRM01082913.1_pt1 | contig 20238 bp, 18 predicted proteins | sample 618341 | NCBI WGS metagenome assembly LFRM01 (sample SAMN03654438, study PRJNA283298) | anaerobic digester metagenome | isolation source: pool of bioreactors CSTR01a, CSTR02a, and CSTR03a thermophilic anaerobic... | place: Denmark: Kgs. Lyngby | collected 2014-05-21 | reverse complement strand
CTTTCCCACCTTTTGGGCTGGCAAAAAAGAAACCGCCTCTGGCATTATCTCCTCATCCTGCCCATGTTTTTTCTGGCCCGCTACCCCCGGAATATCGTTGCCGTGGAGCTATATGCCGGCATCATTTCCCGGGCAGGGCTGATCCTGATCACTGCCGCAGGAGGGCTCCTCTACCTGGTGGCCCTCCTGCGGCGGCTAAAGGGGGCAGGTAAAGAAAATGGCTAGGCGAATAACCTCCCTGCTCTTACTGCTTCTCCTCCTGACCCTGGGTGGGTGCTATGACAAGCAGGATATTGAGCAGCGCACTGCCATCCTGGCCGTGGGTATCGACAAAAACCCCGAGGCTGAGACAGGCCTGGAGGTCACCGTCCAGATTGCTACCCACCACAATTTAGCCGCAGGAGGCGGCGAGGGAGGGGAAGGCAAACCCTTCCTGGTGACCACTGTCAGGGGGAACAGTATAAGCAGCATCTTTAACAAGCTGGAAAATATGGTAAACGGCCCCCTCTTCTTCGGGAACACCATGCTCCTGGTCATCAGCAGGGAAGTAGCCGAAGAAGGGGTCTACAACCACCTGGACTATTTCCTCCGCAATGCCCAGTTCCGCCGCAAATCCTGGCTGATCATCAGCCCGGGCCAGGCCAAGGAGCTTTTGGACATACCTACTCTCCTCCACCCCATCCCAGCCCTCTACTTGCGGACGGCCCTGGAAAACTTCGTGGACACAAAGGCAGCACCCTTTACCATGTTTGAAAACTTTATCACCAGCCTCAATTGTCCTGCCGAAGAGCCCATTGCCGTCATACTGGGCCCCGCCGGAGACAAGGTGGAGCTGAAGGGCCTGGCCGCCTTTGCCCAGGACCGGATGGTAGGGGAGCTGGATGCCGCAGAACTCAGCCTCTTTTTATACCTTACCCGGCCCAACAGCCGGGGCCTGGTCTATCTCCTCAAGCCCGAGGACAACCAAATGGAACTCTGCTATGAGATCCAGAATTCCAATCTCAAGCTTCACTCCACCCTCGAAGGGGGCCGGCCTTCCTTTACCTACCAGCTCTGGGTCGAAGGCAATATTGTGGAAAATTACCTGGGGCCCATCCTGGATGACGAGGCCACCCTGCGGCGGCTGGAAGGGCGCCTGGCCGCCAAGCTGGAGGGGGAATGCCTGCAGGTGATCCGGAAGGTCCAGGAGGAAATCGGCTCCGATATCTTTAACCTGGGTGAATATGTCCGGGCCCACTACCCCTATTACTGGCAGGAGATTAATTGGAGGGAGGAATTTCCCCGGGTGCCGATAAGGGTTGAGGTTACCACCCATATCCGCCGCCTGGGCATCAGGCGAAAATAAAATGAACCTGCCGGAGGCAGGGCCAAAAACAAAAGGAGGGGATAACCCTCCTTTTTTTATATATAGCCTGCTTTTAATAGGTAGTCCGGCCGCCAGTCTGCTGCTGTTGCTGGCCCATTTGCTGGCCACCCATCATCATGCCCGTCTGCTGGGATAGCTGCTGCAGCTGCTGCTGGGACTGGTCCAGAAGATGGGACATCTGGACATAAACCTGGTTGGACTGGAGGCTCTGCAGGGCCTGGGTCAGGGCCTGCATGGCCGTCTGGACAGCCTGCTGGACCTGCTGATCGGTCTGGGCCTGCTGGGCCTGGGCCTGCTGTTTAATCTGATTGAGGAGCTGCTGGAACTGCTGGGGTACCGGCTGCTGGATGCCATGTTGACCCAAAGCCTGCTGCATTTGCCCCGTCAGCTGCTGGAGCTGGCCGCCCTGACCTGGCATACCCATTTGCTGGCCTCCCTGCTGCTGGCTGGCCGCTGCCATCCCGGCCGTACCGGTGCCCTGATGCATCCCTCTGGTTATTTCTTCCGCCACTTCCTCATCAAGCCTTTTTTCTACCACCTTTTCACCCCCCTTGCAGCATGGGTTAAAAACCATTGTTAACTTTCCCCCGGCAGGTCGAATTTATTCTCCCATACACTGGAGCTGCCAGGCCTCCGCCAGCTGCCGTTCCAGGGTCTGGAGGACCTGATGCAGGACCCGGTTCTGCTCCAAGAGCTGCTGGGCCCGGGCTAGGCCGGCCATAGCCTGCTGCAGGCTGGCCATAATAAATTGCTCCCGCTGGTTCAGCAGGGGGCCGCTCCCAACTTCCCCCTGGGGCGGCCAGGGACAAGCACCCTCCTGGATCTCGGGTGGGACCAATTCCTGGGACATTTCCAGGGACACCCCCGCCCGGGTCTGCTGCTGGCTTCCTTCCTGCCCCTCTCCTTGGAACTGCCCCTGGACACTGCCCTGGGGCCCCTGTTCCAGGCTGCCCTGCAGGCCGCCCTGGGACGGCTGATCCAGCCCCGGCATCTGGCTGGCGGCAGGGGCCTGGGGGAAAAGAATACCTATCTGATCCACCGCCCGGGCCTGCTGGCTCTGGAGCCCATTCTGGAGCTGGTCCAAACTTTTGGCCAGGGCCTGGAAATGCTGCTTTAAGGGGGTGAAATCCTTCTGCAGCTGCCGGGTATTCTCCTGAAAATCCTTCAAGATGGCACTCAACTCCTGGCTCGCTTCCTGCATGGTCTGCCGCAGTTTTTTGGCAGTATTGAGGAGGGCCAGGCGCTTCTGGCTTACCTGTTCCTTTTGGGCCAGCTTGTTGCCCGGGGCCAGGGCCGCCCAGAGCCCCTGGCTTTGGGCCACCTCCTGCTCCAGCTGTTTCAAACTCTGATCCACATCCCCTTCAAAATTTTGCTCCTCCTGTTCCACCTTCTGCAAAATAGAAGCTAACTGCTGCAGCTGACTCTCCCAGGTCTGGCAGAACCTCTGCACCTGCTCATCGATCTGGTAGTAACCCTGTTCCGCCTCTTTGAGGGCTTCGCCAATGGCCTGGGCCTGCTGCTCGGGATTTACACGCGGCATTTTCCTCCTCCTCTTCGTCCACAATACAGGGGGGATTATTCTATAGTTTGCCCTGGGTTGGGGTGAAGATACACCTGGGAAACTTGAAGATACTCCGAGATAACGGATGAAAAGGGACTTGCCTGATTTGCTCCCTCGAAAAAATTCCATTTTGCCCACTCATAAAATCCCAAAGGGCAGCCAAAATATTAATACAGAAGTGACGAGTACTGACGCCCGGTGCCCAAACCAGCGGTGTCATATGCCCATGGAATTTTCCTAGTGCCAGAGCTGCCGGAAGTACCCCGAAAACAGCATTGAGACACAGGATAAAAGAGCGCAGGCGAGTGAGGACAAGCAGCGACACCATGTCTGAGCCCCGAAGGGGCGAGTTGTGTCGCTGCCCGAACGAGCCGAGCTCGTTCAGTAGATTTGCGTGTCTCCTGCTGTGGAGGGGTACTTCTGGCAACTAGATACCAACGTCTTTTAAAAGTTAATGAATAAACAAAAAGGAGGTCATGAAAGATGCTCGTTCCCTGGCACCCCATGCAGGAATTGGACCGGCTGCGCCAGGAAATGAACCGCCTATTCGACTGGAGCCCGGCCTGGAGCAGGGGCATGGTGTCAACCTGGCAGCCCTCCCTGGATATCTACCAGACCGACACCGAAGTGGTAGCCATGGTGGAAATCCCGGGGGTCAACCCGGAAGATGTGGATGTGACCGTCACCAAAAATATGCTTTCGGTAAAGGGCAACCTCAAGCAGTCGGAAGAGGTCAAGGAGGAGGGTTATTTCCGCTCGGAACGCCGCTATGGCGCCTTCCAGCGGGTGGTACCCCTGCCTGCCGAGGTAAAATCTACGGAAACAAAGGCCTCCTTCAAAAACGGGGTCCTGGAAATCAGGATGCCCAAGGCCAAACCCCTCCAGGAGGAAAGCTTCAAACCCAAAATTGAGCACTAAAAAAGGCGCATCCCGCGCCTTTTTTAGTGTTGAGCTCCCCTTTAACTCTCCTCCAGCTTCCGGAAAATGGCCAGGACCTTTTCCGCCACCTGCCGGGGACCTTTCCCGAAAACCCGGACCTGGGCTTCCCGGCACCAGCCCCCCCGGTCATAGATGACATCGGGCACAAAACCCTTCTCCTCGATGACGGCAGCGGTGCCCCATTCCCGGTAGCGGTTTTGGGGTCTCGCGGCATAATCTTCCGGTTTCTCCTGCCGGTCGAAGGAAGCCACCGTCAGGCCCGCCTGCTCACAGGCGGCGATGATTTCCGGGCTGTACCTTATATTCATCACCGCCCGGACCTCAGGGTCGGCCTCCAGGGCCGGGATGAGGACGGCCACCATATGCCGGGATGCCCCAAAGGTGGGCAGCCCAACGGCCCGCACCCTTTCGCCCCATTTGACCAGCCGCCCCGGCAGTGCGGCGATATCCTCGGGGCCCCGGGCATAGGGCAGGGCCGCCAGTAGGTTAGACTGGACCTCGGGGATTAGGGCAGCCAGGCCTGCCTTCCCCTCCAGGAGGGCCACCCCTGCCTGCATTTCCTGCAGGAGCCGGTACCGCTCCCGGTCCCGGTAGAGGGAGGCCAGGTGGTGGGTGGGTCCGTGACCGCCGCCGATATCCAGGGCAAAGGCCAGGGCCGTGTTGATATACTCCTTGGCCTGCTGCACGGCTTCAAACACGGGCAGTCCCCGGGCCAGGCCGGCGGCGATGGCCGCCGAATAGGTGCAGCCGGTACCGTGGGTATTTTTGGTCACAAACCGCTCCCCCGTGAAGTGATGAAACTCACTGCCATCGAAGAGAACATCGGTGGCCACCCCCTCCAGGTGTCCCCCTTTGACGATGACATAGGGGGTGCCGTAGCTGTGGAGGACCCGGGCCGCCTTTTCCATATCGGCCAGGTCCGAGATGCCCATCCCCGTCAATACCTCGGCCTCATGAATGTTGGGGGTCACCACCAGGGCCAGGGGCAGCAGCCTCTCCTTGAGGGCTTCCCTGGCTTCAGGGGCCAGGAGGTGATCCCCGCTCTTGGCCACCATGACGGGGTCCAGGACCAGCTTTTTCAGCCCGTGTTCCTGCACCTTGTCGGCTACGGCACCAATGATGTCGGCATTGGCCAGCATGCCGATCTTGGCCGCATCGGCGCCGATGTCGCTGAGGACTGCCTCCAGCTGCTGGGCCACAAATTCCGGGGGCAGATTGTGGACCCCCGTTACCCCCAGGGTATTCTGGGCGGTGACGGCGGTAATCACACTGGCCCCGTAAACCCCAAGGGCGGCAAAGGTTTTCAGGTCAGCCTGGATGCCCGCTCCCCCACCCGAATCGGAACCGGCAATGGTCAGGGCCTTTGGTAGCATCTCTCCCACTCCTTTCCTAGTTCCAAATCCAAACCTGCCAACAACTATTTTCTCCTTTCCTTCCCCGCCCGGACGGCCGCCGCCAGCTGCTGGGCCGCCAGTTTCACATCGGGGGCCCCCACCACGGCAGAGATGACGGCCACCCCGTCGGCACCGGCCGCAATGATGTCCCCGGCCCTTTCGGCCGTTATCCCGCCGATGGCCACCACCGGAATGCTGATGGCGGCTTTGACGGCCCGCAGGGTGTCCAAAGTGACGGGCTTTCCGGTATCGGTCTTGCTGGCGGTGGGGAAAAAGGGCCCCAGGCCCACATAATCGGCCCCAGCCGCCTGGGCCTGCAGGGCCTCTTCCACATTGTCCACCGAAATCCCGATAATCTTCTCCGGGCCCAGGAGGCGGCGGGCTACGGGAGCCGGCAGATCCTCCTGGCCCAGGTGGACGCCGTCGGCCTCCACCGCCAGGGCTATGTCCACCCGGTCGTTGACTATAAAGAGGGCGCTGTATTTTCTGGTCAGCTCCCGGTATTCCCGGGCCAGGGCCAGGAGTTCCCGGCCCGCAAGGTCCTTTTCCCGGAGCTGCACCGCCGTTGCCCCGCCCGCCAGGGCGGCCTCAATGACCTCCCCCTGGGGCCGGCCCCGGCTCAGTTCCCGGCCGCCGATGACGTAAACCTCCAGGTTTTTCATGTCTTCACCTCCCTCGGCAACAGACTGGGTATTGCCCGGTACCAGCTGGGAAACATAAGCTGTTAGCCACTCCTGGCGGGGGCAGGGTCCAGCCCCCATCCCATGTCACAGAAAAAACCGCTCCCCAGGAGAAGGGAGCGGTTAGCTTTAGCCTGATACAAATCTAATGCGCTTCCCTCCGCTGGTATTATCCAGGTCAGGTTCAAGGGTTGGCAGTTTCCACTGCCCTCTCAGCCCGGGACTACGAGCTCCCCTAGCAAAGCAACAAATTTTATTTTCTTTATTTTTATTATATGTCAATAACTGATCAAGGGCAATGGTCAGTAGCCCAGTTTTTCTCCCACCAGGATCACTTCCAGGTCCGTACTGCTGGGTTTACCCTCAATAATGGTGGTCACCTGGCACATCCGGTCCGGGGAATTGCAGTCATTGCACTGGCCGGTGGCGGCACAGGGGGTCTTGCGTTTTAAGCGCCGGGCGTTGGCAGGACAGGCCTCCCGGCGGATCCGATCAAGGGCCGCCCCCAGATCTGCAGCCAGTTTGTTGACGCCGACAACCAGGATCACCCGGCGGGGGCCATAAACCATGCCCATGACCCGGTTCCCCGTCCCGTCGATATTGACCAGGCGCCCATCTTCCGTCAGGGCATTGCTGCTGGCCAGGTAAAAATCGCACCCTAAGGCCCGCCGCCGCAAGGGATCAATCTGGTCGGGGCTGGGAGCCCGCCAGTGCCAGACAACTTCACAGCCCTTGGCAGCCAGGGCCTCCTCCACCTCCAGCTCCTGAATGGTCATGGAACCGCCGATGCCGACACTGGCACCGGCAGGGATGCGTTCCAGGAGTTCCTGCTGGGCTCCTTCCTTATCAGGGACATAGATGGCCTTGATGCCCCTTTTCTCCAGGGCGGCCACCACCCGGGCATACCTTTCCTCCATCCCTTGTCTTCCTCCTTTCCGAACAATGGTTTTTCCAGCCTCTTTTGAAGAATTAGTCATCACTAAAGAATATTCCTGCCGCTAGTTGTAAAAGCCCTGTTCTCTGGCGGGCGGCCAAAGGCTGCCCTGCTGCTTTGGGCAGGCGGACCCCCGATAATTCTCACCTTTGCTGGATAAAACAACCTCGTAACTTGAAATTAACGAGGGGAAATAGTAGTATGAAGAGGGAAATATAGCCAAGACAGATAGGGGGTTTTACCAACAATGGATTACATCACAGCATTCATCGAAGTCCCCAAGGGTTCCCGCAACAAATATGAGTATAACCACGAAACGGGCCGCATTTTTCTGGACCGGATGCTCTTTTCCTCGGTCCAGTATCCAGCCGACTATGGTTTTATCCCGGAGACCCTGGCCGAGGATGGAGATGAACTGGATATCCTGGTCCTGGCCGGGGAGCCTACTTTCCCCGGCTGTTATCTGAAAGCCACCCCTGTGGCCATGCTGGAGATGTGGGATGAAAGGAGCCGGGATGAGAAAATTCTCGCCATCTCCTGGGGAGACCCGGTCTGGGGATGGATCAAGGGTTACGACGACCTCCCCACCAACCTGCTCCGGGAGATCTCCCATTTCTTTTCCATCTACAAGGAGCTGGAGGGCAAGGTCACGGAAATCGGCTCCTGGTTCCCGGCAGACAAAGCCTGGCAGGTAATCCGCAAGGCCCAGGAGCGTTACCGGGAAAATAATGGTATCTAGTAATGGGGGGCCGCCGCCCTGTTGGGTGGCAGCGGCAGGCCCAGAAAGAAAACAGCCCCGGTCTGTACCAGGGCTGCTTTTTTTATGGGTTCCGCCGTGCTTCCTTTAAACCAGGTTCCGCTGCAGGATATCTTCTACTCCTTCAGGGGTTACCTCCCTGGGATTGGCCTTGGTCGACCCGGAAGGCATGGTCTCTTCAATAATATAGGCAAAGTCCTCTTCCCGCAGGCCTACTTCTCCCAATTTGGCCGGTATCCCCATCTCCCGGTTGATTTCCCGCACCCGGTCAATGGCCAGCTGGGCGGCTGCCTTGGTGTCTAGGCCGCTGGTGTCCAGGCCCATGAGGGCTGCCACATCGGCGTACTTGTCGGCAACCACCTCCAGGTTGTACTCCATGGCATAGGGCAGGAGGACGCCGCAGACCAGGCCGTGGGCCAGCTCGTAGTGGATGCCGACGGGGTGGGCCATGCCGTGGACGACACCCAGGCGGGCGTTGGCCAGGGCAATTCCGGCCAGGAGGCAGCCCAGGGCCATATTTTCCCTGGCCTCCCGGTTGTCGCCCTCCCGATAAGCCGTCAGGATGCTGTTCCCAATGAGGTAGACGGCCTGCCGGGCCAGGCTGTCGGTGAAGGGATTGGCGCCCCGGGAGGTATAGGATTCAATGGCCTGGGTGAGGGCATCCATGCCCGTGGCCGCCGTGAGACTCGGAGACTTGTGGACGGTGAGCTCCGGATCCCAGATAACCAGGGACGACACCCAGTAATCGCTGCGGATACTCTTTTTGACCTTGTTTTTATAATCACTCAGAACGGAGTTTTTGGTCGCCTCGGCACCGGTTCCCGCCGTGGTGGGAACGGCAATCCAGGGTAGGCCCGGCTTCTCAATGGCGCGGCCGGCGAAATAGTCGTGGACCGTTCCCCCTTCCCGGGCCAGGCCGGCGATAGCTTTGGCGGCATCGAGGCTGCTTCCGCCCCCGGCCCCGATGACCAGGTCGCAGGCCTCCTGGGCCAGGAGTTTCCGGCCCCGCTCCACGGTCTCCAGGCTGGGTTCAGCCTCTACCTCCTGGAAGAGCACGGCTTCAACACCGGCTTCCTCCAGGGAGGCCTTGATCCGATCCAAAATCCCCGTCCTGGCCAAAAAACTCCGGCCCGTTACCACCAGGGCCTTATTCCCCAGCTTTTTGGCCTCGGAGCCGATGCTCCCAAGGGTGCCCCAGCCGAACTTGATCCGGGGTGGCAGTATTACCTGGAAAGGCGCAAGTTCCAATCCAAAACCCTCCTTACGACTATTTTTCCTCCTCGGCAATTATAAAATCATCTTTATTATAGCACACTGGATTATTTTTCAAAACAAGGGCACAAGGAAGCCCGCCCCATTTTTAAGGCGGGCTGTCTGATACCTTGCTCTCTTATAAAACAAACATTAGTGCATGCTGGGCGCCTGTTCCAGCGCCAGGCGGCCATCGGCAGGTTGGCCTGCCGGCAAAGGGGGATAGCCACTGCTGCCAGCTGGCCTTTAATTAGCTACCTTCTTTAAATCCCAAGCTTTATGGACCGGGCGGTTGACCGGGTTTGCCGGCGGCTGTCCCCGCAGGATACCGGCAATATCTTCGGCCACCTCCACAGCCACCCGGATCTGGGCCTCCTTGGTACAGGCCCCCAGGTGGGGTGTCACAATGACATTGTCCAAGTTAAAGAGGGGGTTTTCCCGGGCCGGTTCCTCGGCAAAGACATCCAGGGCTGCCCCCGCCAGCCGGCCTGCCACCAGGGCCTGGTAGAGGGCATCTTCGACGACGATGCCGCCCCGGGCCACATTGATCACCATGGCGGTGGGCTTCATCAGGGCCAGCTCTTCCGGACCAAGCATGGACCTAGTTTCCGGAGTCAGGGGCAGGTGGAGGGTTAAGAAGTCGGCCTGACGGAGGATTTCTTCCAGGTTGGCCAGCTCTACCCCCAGCTTCCGGACCCTTTCCCGGGGAAGATAGGGATCGTAACCGACAACCTTCATCTCGAAGGCCTGGGCCCGCCGGGCTACTGCAGTGCCCACCTTGCCGAGGCCCAAAATCCCCAGTACCTTCCCGGCCAATTCCACCCCGTAAAAGCTCTTCCTGTCCCAGCAGCCCTGCCTCAACTGGGCATGGGCACAAGGGACATTCCGGGCCAGGGCCAGGAGCAGGGCCATGGTATGTTCAGCAGCCGCCACGGTGTTGCCGTTGGGGGAGTTTACTACCTGGATGCCCCGGCGGGTTGCCTCTTCCAGATCAATGTTGTCTACCCCCACCCCGGCACGGCCGACAACCCGCAGTTGCTCTGCTGCCGCCAGTACCTTGGCCGTCACTTTGGTCCCGCTCCGGACCAGCAGACCGCTATAGGATGGGATTATTTTGATTAATTCCCCTTCCGTCTGGGATGGCTTTTCATCGACGGTGAAACCCTGCTTTTCCAAACAGGCTACGCCCTCAGGGGCTATGCCATCCAAGGCCAGTATCTTCATTGCTGCATCCTCCCTTATTCTTTATCCGCCAAGAATACCTTCTGGGCCGCAGCCACGCCGGCCCCCAGCTGAACCGGATAACCCAGCCGGGCCAAAGCCATTTCCACGGCTGCCAGGCCGGTGATGACATCGAACTCGCCCACATAACCCATATGGCCAAAGCGGAAAATCCGCCCTGCTAAACTTCCCTTACCCCCGGCCATGGAGACACCCATTTCTTCCCGCATAATTTTGCGGAGCTGATCCGGGTCTATCCCATCGGGTGCCCAGACAGACGTCACGGTGGGGGAGGCACATTCCTCGGGGGCTACCAGCTTGAGGCCCAGGCTCCGCATCCCCGCCCGGACTGCCCGGCCCAGGCGTTCATGCCGGGCAAAGACCTGGGGCAGGCCCTCTTCGTGGATTAAATCGAGGGCAGCATCGAGGCCGTACAGGAGGGTAACGGCCGGCGTCCAGGGTGTATGGCCTTTGGTCCCTGTCTTCCGGTAATCGGCCAGGGAGAAATAGACCCGGGGGTTTTCACATTTCTCCACCCGCTCCCAGGCCTTGGGGCTGACGGAGATGGCCGCCAGGCCCGGAGGCAGCATCAAGGCCTTTTGGGAGGAAGTTACCACCATGTCCAGCTGGTATTCGTCGGTCTTGATCTCGATCCCACCCAGGGAGCTCACGGCGTCTACCAAAAGGAGGGCATCGGTTTTGGCAACCAGCTTCCCCAGGCCGGCGATATCGTTGACAATCCCCGTTGAGGTCTCGTTGTGGGTCACCAGGACGGCCTTGTAGTCCCCCTCCCGGAGCTTTGCTTCCACCTGCTCCAGGTCGATGGGGCCCTCCCAGGAAAACTCCAGCCTTTCCACCTCCGCCCCACAGGCAGCGGCAATGCGGGCAAAGCGTTCGGCAAAGAAGCCTGTAATCAGGGATAAGACCTTATCGCCGGGGTTAATGGTATTGGCCAAGGCCATTTCCATGGCCCCGGTCCCCGAATTGGTGAGGACAAAAAGGTCGTTTTCCGTCTGGTACAGGGCCTTGAGCTTTGCCACTACCCCCCGGTAGAGGTCGGAAAAGTCGCTGCTCCTGTGCCCGATAACTGGTTTTGTCATAGCTGTCACTACTGCCGGTGGGACCGGTGTCGGTCCAGGAATGTACAGATACTGTTTGTCTTTTACCACTGCTGCTCTCTCCTCCCAGGTCAACTATTGGTGAAAAATTGAAAACCCGCCCCAACGCTGCAGGGACGGGACTTTCCCGCGGTGCCACCCTTCTTGGCCATCTGAAAAAACCACGGCGATGGCCCTCTTTTGCAGCTGATAACGGCATCCAGCCGGAGAAGGTTACCAGGCCCAGGGCCCTTCGCCCCCTCCCCTCCCAGGCGGATTCAGCTCCCTACCCTACCGGTTCCCACCAACCACCGGCTCTCTGACAGGGCTCGGAAACCTACTGCTCCTGTTCATCAGGTTTAGACAGGCAAAACTCCTATTTTGTCCCTATAAATAAAAATCTCCCATCCCCAGAGACTATGTCTTAGGGACGGGAGTTTCCCGCGGTGCCACCCTTATTGGTCACATACCTATTATGTGACCCCCTCGACAGTATAACGGACTGTGCCGGTCCCGCCTACTCATCTTTCAACGGGACTTCCTTCGGGGCGGATTCACCGTTTCCCTTACCGGTTTGCACCAGCCACCGGCTCTCTGAAAAGGGAGGTTCCGGCTACTGCTCCCCTGCATCGAATGAAATATTCTCCTATATTGAGTATTATCCTACCACAAGTCCAGAAAAAATACAAGGGTTTTTGCGTTATTTTTTTACCAAACTTTTTCCCCTTATTTTGTATATTTGTCCGCCACTGTAGAGGCCCCATAGGCATCGGGTTTGATCTTGGCTTCAAAGCCACTGCCTGCAACCATGCCCACAATCTCCCGGATCATGTCCTTGGTTTCTCCCTTTTTTCCCACATCCAGGTGTACCTCAATGTTCAGGTCGTTGTGACCATTTTCCGCCAGGAGGGCCGTGAGGCGGCTGGCCACATCCAGGCTCAAGGAGGCCTCGTAGAAGATCCGCTGCCGGAGGCTGTAGATTTTCTCCTGGGCCTTTTTACTGTAATAATAGCGGGCACCCTTTCCTTCCCGGTGAACCACAATGGCCGTGACAAAGACTACCTCCCGGTCATGACTCTGGGAATCGGTCCCGATGATGATCCGGTAATTGAACTGGGGCGCCTCCTCAACATAGGTTATAAGGTCGTGGAAAACCTGGTTAAAAGAGAGGGGCCCCTTGCTGGGACTCTGGAATTCCTTTTTCACCCTTTTTTGCCTCCTTGGATTACACCTTCGCCCCCGTAGCAGTATCTTCTCGCCCTTTATTAGAGATAATTCTGGCTAAAGCGGCAAATTCCTCTAAAGTGAGGGTTTCCCCCCGCCGGCTGGGGTCTATCCCCGCGGCCTGAAGGAAGGAGACCAGCTCCTCCCGGCTGTATTGGCCACCAAATTCCCCCCGCAGGCTGTTGAGGAGGGTTTTTCGCCGCTGGCCAAAGGCGCCCCGGACCAGGCGGAAGAAGAGGGCCTCGTCGCCCACGACCACGGCCGGGCTGGGCCGCATTTTCAGCAGCACCACAGCCGAATCCACATCGGGGCGGGGATAAAAGACCGTCCGGGGAACCTGGGCAACCATTTCCGGCTGGGTATAGTACTGGACGGCCACCGATAAAACCCCGTAATCCTTACTCCCTGGCGCCGCCGTCAGCCGCCGGGCCACCTCCCGCTGGACCATCAGCACCAGCCGCTCCAGGGGCAGGGGGCCGGTGAGGAGGGCCATAATGACCGGGGAAGTAATGTAATAGGGGAGATTGGCCACCACCTTGAAGGGAGTGGTGGCAGCGGCCAGCAATTCTCCCTGTTCCACCTTGAGAATGTCCCCCCAGATGATCTTTACATTGGGATAGGCGGCCAGATTTTCCTCCAGGACCGGGATCAGGCCCTTGTCGATCTCTACGGCAATGACCTGCCGGGCCACCTCGGCCAGGGGGCCGGTCAAGACCCCGATGCCGGGGCCGATCTCCAGGACCGTGTCCTCGGGCCCCAGCTCGGCGGCAGCAATTATCTTCTTGAGAATATTTTCGTCGACGAGGAAATTCTGGCCCAGCTGTTTGTTGGGCCTGAGGCCGTGCCGGGCCAAGATTTCCTGCACTACCCGGGGTGAAGTCAGGGGCTGGTGGGACATCCCGGCTCCTCCTTGTCCTTAGTATTCTCTCCTCTTCCCCTATTGTACACCTTCCTGGAGGGTAAAAAAAGGGCAGGGTCTCCCCTGCCTTTACTCCAGTATATAGACCTTAACCTGGCGCCGTCCGAAACGGATGGCCTCTTCGTAGGTGTCAAAACAGAGATCGATTTTCTTGCCCTTAATGGCCCCGCCGGTATCGGCGGCCAGGGCCTTGCCATACCCTTCCACATAGAGGCGGGTGCCCAGGGGTATCACCCGGGGATCCACAGCCACCACGCCCCGCTGGGCCTTGCGGCCCGTGGCTGTGTATTTATAACCTCCGTTGCAACGGGGGTCGGGGGTATAGGCCGTCGCCTCCATGACCAGCATCTCTTTAAAGCGCAGGTTTTCCCCACCCCGGGAGGCCAGAAGGGTGCGGGTTCCCACCGCTACCAGCTGGGGCACCGGTTCCTCGATGACCGTTTCCCCAACTACCTCCTCGGACACCTTCTCTCCATTCTCGTAGAAATAGCGAACAAGCCTTTCGGCTCGGCCTTCCCGGCCTTCCTGGATAATCTCAGTCTGTCCCCGCGGCAGGCTGTCGTCATTCTGCCGCTGGACCTGGAAAGGTATGGGAACCTCGATGGTTTCGAACTCTTCTCTGCCCCTGATTACTTCAACCTCCATTCCGGGGGTGAGGGGGGTGTTCCGCGGCGGAACTGTCCGGTCCAGGGGGCCCAGAAGCACTCCGGCCTCGGCCAGGGCCTCGCCCACCCTATCCCGGGCACTGGCAATTGTCCTGGTTTCTCCATCGACCTTGAGGACAAAGGGTTGTGCCCTTTTGATGACGATCTCCATCCCCCTCTCCAGGGGGGTCTTGGGATCCGGTTCCACTAGATCGGCTTCAGCCAGTACAATACCCTCCTCCGCCAATAAACCACCTACATCCCGCTCCAGTGTCTGGACAACTCTAGTCTGACCGTCGACACTGATAGTCACTTCCTTACGGGCCCACGCATAACCTCCGGCTAGAAGGGAGCACACTACCGAGAGGGCAATAAGCGCTCTCAGCAGTCCCTTTCCCGGCGAAAGACCGGGAGCCCCTTCCCCAGGCCGAAGGTGTGCGGGCATTTCGTCCATCACTAAACCCTCCTTTGTTGGAGTCGGGGCATTCTCTTTTCTCTTAAAAGTATGCGGCACTATTCTATATTATTTCCCAAAGGGTGTCAACTAAACCATTTCTGGTAATTTTTTTAGATAGTGCCAGCATTAGCCAGGAAGGCAGCCCAGGCCTACTATCAGCCTATTCACGGGGGCTGGATTGGTCCCTATTCCCGCCACTATTTTCCAAGGCAGGAAAAACCACTGGCATCTTCTATTTTTCCACGGGCAGGCCAAAGAGTTTAATGGCATTGGCGGTGGTCTGCTCCTCCACCTCTTCCACCGCTATTCCCTTAATCCGGGCTATGGCCTCGGCCACATGGCGGACATAGGCCGGTTCATTGCGCTTGCCCCGGTGAGGTACCGGCGTCAGATAAGGGGCATCGGTTTCCACCAGCAGGTGTTCCAGGGGCAGGTTCTCCACCACCTGCACCAGCTTTTTGGCATTGGCAAAGGTCACCGGCCCGGCAATGGAGATGTAAAAGCCCATCTTGATGCACTCCCGGGCCATCTCCCAGCTGCCGGAATAGCAGTGGAGCACCCCCCCTACCTCTTCCGCCTTCTCCTCCTTCAGGATGGCCATGGTGTCGGCATGGGCCTCCCGGTCGTGGATGACGATGGGCAGGCCCAGCTCCCGGGCCAGGCCAATCTGGTAGCGGAAGACCCGCTGCTGGATCTTCCGGGGGGAAAAATCGTAGTGGTAGTCCAGGCCCATTTCCCCCAGGGCCACCACCCGCTCCTGGGCGGCCAGTTTCCGGATCTCATCAAAGGTGGCCCTGTCGGCATCTTTGCTGTCGTGGGGGTGGACCCCCACAATGGCAAAGAGCTGGGGATATTTTTGGGCAAGCTCGCAGGCCTCCCGGGAGGTGGCCAGATCGCTCCCAACAACCAGGGCGTAGGCCACCCCCGCCTCCTGGGCCCGGTCTAAAACGGCCTCCAGGTCGCCGGCGAATCTTTTGTCCTGCAGATGGCAGTGGGTATCGATGAGCATCTTTCTCTGCCCCCTGCCTAGCTTATTTTCGCGCCGCTGGCGATATCCCGGTCCACGGTAAGGAGGGATAGATTATCCTCCTCGTCGCTGGCCGCCAGGATCATGCCGTTGGACTCGATCCCCATCAGCTTGGCCGGCTTGAGATTGGCCACCAGAATCAGCTTTTTCCCCACCAGTTCCTCGGGCTCCACATACTTGGCGATGCCGGCCACCACCTGCCGTTTTTCTTCACCCATGGCCACCTGGAGCTTTAACAGCTTGTTGGACTTCTCTATCCTCTCCGCCGCCAGCACTTCCACAACCCGCAGGTCTACCCGGGCAAATTCGTCGATACTGATCCTTTCTTCCTTGGCACAGGCCTTTTCTGTCACTTTCTCTTCCTCCTCTTCGGTTTTTAATGCTTCCTCGGGATCAATCCGGGGGAAGATGGGTTCACCCCGCTGCACCCTGGTACCAGGGGCCAGGCCCCCCCACTTCTCCGCTTCCTGCCAGGGAACCTCCCTCACCCCCTGCCCCAGCCCCAGCTGTCCCCAGATCTTTTCCGGGACGGTGGGTAGGTAGGGCACCAGGAGGATGGCAATAATCCGCAAAGCCTCGGCCAGATTGTAGAGGACCGTCTGGAGCCGGGGGCGGCTGGCCTCTTCCCGGGCCAGGATCCAGGGCGTGGTCTCGTCGATATACTTGTTGGCCCGGCCCACCAGCTTCCAGATGGCGGCCAGGGCGTTGGAGAGTTCCAGCTTCTCCATGACCTCCTGAACCTCCCGGGGCACCGCCGCCGCCACCGCCTGGAGGTCCTTATCTATTTCCTCTGCAGGACCCGGCTCCGGCACCACCCCGCCGAAGTACTTCTCGATCATGGTCAGGGTCCGGTGGAGGAGATTCCCCAGGTCATTGGCCAGGTCGGCGTTGATCCGCCGGATCAGGGCCTCCTCGGAGTAAAAGCCGTCGGCGCCGAAGGAAATCTCCCGGAGAAGGTAATAGCGGATGGCATCCACCCCGTACTTGTCTATCAGGACCACCGGGTCTACCACATTGCCCTTGGATTTGGACATTTTGCCGCTTTCCAAAATCAGCCAGCCGTGGCCGAAGACCTTCTTGGGGATGGGTAAGTCTAAGGCCATAAGCATGATGGGCCAGATGATGGTGTGGAAGCGGACAATTTCCTTGCCCACCAGGTGCAGGTCCGCCGGCCAGTAGCGCTGGTACTTGCTATCATCCTCGGACCCGTAGCCCAGGGCAGTGATGTAGTTGGCCAGGGCATCGATCCAGACATAGATGACGTGTTTGGGGTCCATGGGAACCTGGATCCCCCAGTTAAAAGTCGTGCGGGATACGCAGAGATCCTCCAGCCCGCTCTTGACAAAGCTGATCATCTCATTGCGCCGGGAAGCCGGCTGGATAAAATCGGGGTTCTCCTCGATAAACTGCAGCCAGCGGTCTTCATACTTGGAAAGGCGGAAGAAATAGCTCTCTTCCTTGACCAGTTCCACAGGCCGGCCGCAGTCGGGACAGGTACTGCCCTCTGCCACCTGCCGCTCGGTCCAGAAGGTCTCACAGGGGACACAATACCAGCCCTCGTACTCCGACTTGTAGATATCGCCCCGGTCGTACAGCTCCTGGAAGATCTTCTGGACACTTTTGGTGTGGCGCTCCTCTGTGGTCCGGATAAAATCGTCGTTGGTAATGTGGAGAAGCTTCCAGAGCTTCTTGAAACCGACCACAATCTTATCCACATACTCTTTGGGAGTGACGCCATTTTCCTCGGCAATCCGCTGGATCTTCTGGCCGTGCTCATCGGACCCGGTCAGGAACATGACATCGTAGCCCGTCTGCCGCTTGTAGCGGGCGATGGCATCGGCCGCCACCGTGGTATAGGCATGGCCGATGTGCAACTTGTCGCTGGGGTAATAGATGGGGGTCGTGATGTAAAAGGTAGGTTTACCCACAGTCATCCACTCCTTTCAACTGATAGCAGAATTCCCTTCTAATGCTTACAGAACTTTCAACTTCATTCCGGCCAAAAATATATCCCCTCCCCCTTGTCAATTGTCTCCAAGGGGCGAGGGGAATATATCCACGCGGTACCACCCTTTTTTACCCCTGCCTCGCGGCTGGGGCCTCTTCAGGTACGGGGCACACTGAAGGTACCCGATACCCGGGCAAGATAACGGTTGCCCTTCCCCAGACAGCGGGGACCCGGCCCAGTGTACTGGAAGCCCTGTAAGGGGCCCGTTCCACCTGCAGTTCAGAGGCCATCTTCGGCAGTTCCCCAGGCACCGGCTTGCACCTACCCCGGCTCTCTGTCGCCTGCTTTCCTGCTTACTCGCCCTCGTCATTACCTTTCGCAGAGTATGCTGTTAGTAAATAATATACTGGAGGTGGGTGAGAATGTCAAGGAAAACCAGGCCTCACCCCACAATGCGGTTTCCTCCCGTCCTTTTGGCCACATACAACCTTTCGTCGGCCCTCTTGATCATGCCCACGAAGGTATCTCCCGGCCGTCTCGTTGCCACTCCCAAACTGACGGTGATGGGCAGGTAGACACCGGTCTTGACATTGAACTTGTTGCCCGCCACATTTTGTTTGATACGGGCCGCAATCTCCAGGGCCCGGGCCTTGCCGCAGTTGAGGAAGACAATAAACTCTTCCCCCCCATAACGGCCGATGAGATCCGTATGCTTGAGGGAATTGGCCAACCGCTTCCCGAGGATTTCCAGGAACTGGTCCCCGATGAGGTGGCCGTAGGTGTCATTGACCCGCTTAAATTTATCTACGTCTATCATTATGACGGAAAAAACCCTGTCCAGCTTGACAGAATCCCGGAAGGCCTGCTCCCCCAAGAGGAGGACATGCTGCCGGTTGTACAGGCCCGTCATGCCGTCCCTGATGGCAATCTCCCGCAATTTTACCACCGTTTCCTCCAGTTCCCTGGTCCGCTCCCTTACCTTGTCTTCCAGTTCCTTGTTGAGGCTGCTGATCTTTTTGAGCATGGCCTTGTTTTCCTCAAGGACCTTCTCCATTTCCAAATTGGCCTTGCGCAGGGAATCTTCCGCTGCTTTTCGCAGGGCTATTTCCTGCAGGGCCCTTTCATAATAGGCACAGCCCCTGATGACAAACTGGAACTTTTTCACCAGGGTCTCCAGCTGCCTGACATCTTTGTCCCTTAGGCCGCTGCTGCTGTAGAACTTGAGGAAACCTTCCGGATCGGTCAAGGGAAAAACAGCCAGGGAACCCCGGTCAATATCCTTCTCCTGCAGGATGTCAGCAAAGCCGGGCTCCCCAAAGTCTGCCTTAAAGGGCAGCCCCTCCTTCAAGCGCTGGACGATCTCCTCCCCCTCATCTACAACAACCCTTTCAGCCCTGGTAATGGGATTGGCAAACTTCAGCCTGTACAGGCCGTCCTCCTTTAACCACAGGGCCACATAGTCGTAGCCCATCCTGTGAATCAATAGTTCAGAAAAATTGTTGTATTCCCGCTCCAGGGCCAGGGTTTCCCCCATTTTCAGGGCTATTTCAAACATTACCGAAAGTTCAGCCAAATAGTTGTCGGCCACTAGACAACACCTACCACCACAGTCTTATTTAAGAAGCTGATCCCCCCATAACCCGAAGAGGATATTTCCCCCAGAGTCAGGGCTCCCTCGACTGTCAGATTGGCCAGGGCTTCAGAAATGGCGCCCAGTTCTTCCCGGAAGGCATCTTCCAAATACTGCGCCCGGGAAATGCAGTTGAAAACCAGGCAGCCGGTAGGAGTTTTCATGCCCTTTACACAGTTTCTGGCCACCTGCCGGGCACTGCTGATCAGGCCCTCCTTGCTCCCCTCGAGGATATAGAAGAGGGCATTCTCCGGCACTTCCCCGACACAGAAAATCCTGGAACCGTCGGTTTTGAAAGGATCCCTGACGATATCCTCATGCCCCCTCTTGTAGAGGCCCAGGGGATATTTTTTGGCCACGGCAAAGAAGTTCTCAGGCGTAATCTCCTCCCCGCTGTAGCGCAAAACCCGCTGGTAGAAGGGGAAGGCCTCTTCCCAGTTGATCTCCTCGATGACATTGCCCGCAGACTTGGTGACAATAAAGGGTCCCTTGCATTTGCGCCAACCGTGTTTAACGGCCAGGGACAGGGGATAGTCGAAAAAGGCCACTACCGCCCCGCCCCCGAAGAAGCCCTCATTGCTAAAGAGGCAGTTGTCTGGTTCAAAATCGCTGAACCCAACCCCACCCCCCATGTAGTTGGCATCGCCGCAAAGGGAAAACAAATCGGCCAGGAAACTGCAAATACCAGGGGCAGTGCCGTCGACCAGAATCATGGCCGACCTGCACCTCTGGCCTTCCCCCAGGGCGGCCAAGCCCTTTGCCGAGTTTAAATCGTGGGTTATATACAGCCTGTGGAAGGCAGGCACCCTTTTCACAATGTACCCTGTCTTTTTTATTGTGTCTCCCCAGATCAGGCCGGGAAAGACACCGCCAAAAAACCGGATCCCCTCCCAATTCAGGGCATCTATCAGATCATCTACCTCAGACACCGACTCTTCCCCTACCAAAATGGCCAGGGCCTCATCCTCCCCAGGGGGCCCCTGGCGCAAAGTAGCGGTAAGGGCAGTCAGCTCCGGAAAAAACATGTGTATCACCTCGAGCAACAGCCGTCCCATCCAGACGATACACTCCACTCCCAGCACGGGAAAAGTTCCACCGTCCCCCCCTTCGCCTCCAGGAACTTTCCCCTAAAACAAGTTGCCCATATTAATCGTAAAACAAAGCCCCGCCATATAATGACGGGGTAAAA
>LFRM01252396.1_pt1 | contig 20239 bp, 18 predicted proteins | sample 618341 | NCBI WGS metagenome assembly LFRM01 (sample SAMN03654438, study PRJNA283298) | anaerobic digester metagenome | isolation source: pool of bioreactors CSTR01a, CSTR02a, and CSTR03a thermophilic anaerobic... | place: Denmark: Kgs. Lyngby | collected 2014-05-21 | reverse complement strand
CTTCATTTGCAAACAGTATAATCGGAATTATTCTGATCATCGTAGGCTCTATTGTGATGAACATTGGTGCTAAAGGAACGGCAGGTTCAGGACTGCTCCTTGACCCCAAAAAAGCGAGGGAAGATTTGAAGCCCTTTAGCGAAGCCAAAGGCGAAATGATCAATGATGTTATAAGCAACATTGATGTGGTTGACAAAATTATTAAATCAAACGAAACAAAGGAAGTTATAAAGGTAAAATGCAGAAACTGCGGAACATTGAATGACGAGGATGCAAAATTCTGCAAGAAATGCGGAAATGAACTTTAGGTTTGGGGAACCTGAAGAGTATGAAGCAGCGTCCCCCAAACCGGCTTCTCAACAGATTTTAATAAGCAGAGCTGTTCATTTCATACCCTGCATCTTCAAGCATTTGTCTTACACCTTCTACGGTAAATCCACGGCTTTGCTCCGTGTTTGAGACGTCATCCCTTGGATTAGCGCCTACTTCAGCATATAACTGGTTTACTCCGCAAATCAAACTCATCTGAACCGGTTCATGCACGTTCATTGCCCTATGCGGCCGGGTAACCAGCCTCGCAACTGCTGCAATCTTTGAAAGTTCAAGGGGTGAAATCTGACCTTTTTCGTATAACGGAGTATCCTTAACAGGTATTCTTCTCATAACCGCCATAACTCCCACGTTATATTCCCTTGCTCTTAGCATTTCATCTGCAATTTCTTCATAGGTATGTTCGGGGCCTATAGGTTCTACACAGTAATATAACTCCAGACCCGCCTTTACTATAGAGTCAAGCGTCCTGATTCTCGTTTCAGGTCTGGCGGTTGTGTCTATGCCTTCCCTCAAACGTTTAATGTGATACGCTCCGGTAAAACCTGCTTCTTTTAACTTCAATGCCGTATCGTAGTCGAAGTCTCCAATGTTGGCCACAAGCCTTATGTTATCCGGCAGAATGTCTCTGACACGTTTTCCCACGTCTAAGAATTGGCTTATCGGATAATCAGCAGTTGTCATTAAAAACAAATCGTCAATGCCGCAGTCAATAAGAGTTTTGGCTTCGGATACTATCGCGTCTATATCCTTTTTCCACACACCGTCCATTGCATAGTGACCTTTACCCATGGAACAGAACTTACAGTTCACTGAACATGGCTCTGCATTCAGGCCAATCTGTGCAAATATAAAGCCTTTGTTATTAAATTCAGAACGGGTCATTTCATTTGCCAGTGATATAAGCTTGTAAAAATCATCGGAGGTATTGTCTACATTAAGTAATGATACCGCCTCTTGTTTATCAAGCAGTTTCCCGTCTCTTACACTGTTTAGAATCCCGTCTATTTTCATGTTGGTTCCCCCTTACAGCAGTATTTGTTCTGATAAATTAAATAAGTAATATTTATGTGCCATAAAAAAAGAGGTCTGGCCTTGTTATCATTATACCATAAAAAAACAGACTCAGCCCCTGTACTATACCATTATATCAGGTTTATTGTTTTTCTATGCAATATTCTTTTTATTCATGTAAAACACTAACCCAATGCTCAACGCTATAAGCAAGGGCCGTATATGTATCAAATAAGGTGAAAGCTGCATAAGAGGTCTCATAGCGGGATTCCCGGGCATGACTACCAAAGCCAGAACTGCAATCACTACGGGTAAAAGAGCAACCACAAGAAAAATAACTGCTACAAACATCCCTGCGAATCTGCTTCCTGGGGTCAACCTTTTGCAGAAGGCGAACAGTATCATCATTATAAAGCACGGCAGGGCCATCAGAACAGCAGTTACGGCAGATGCTATCACGCTGCCGGCCCCCATGGACGGCAGCTGAAAAACCTGGAATAATATAGTGGTAGATAATGCTCCAAAAACGGGTGCTATTGAGGAAACAGAACCTGCAATAAATCCGGCCCGCCGGAGTCCCACGGTACCCAGCACAGCAAAAACAAAGAATACTGCCAGTGAAACAGATGCAAGGATACCAACTACCAGCTGAAAAATAAATAATGCACCCTGGTATGAAGTCAAATCCATTTTACCTGTCAGGATCATTGTGGACAGGATCCTTTGCCCAATAAAGGATACAAGACCGAAAAGCGTAAAGGTGATTAATAAACCCGGCACAGCCCAATGGTATCTTTCGGTTAACGATTCCCGAATTATGGCCTTCATATTTCCCTTCCCCCTTTATTCTTCCTGGGACAGAGCCTTTTCCTGATTAGTCAGCACCGCTACAACGGCATTTAACGCTTTGCTCAGCTCCCTTATCTCATCTAGTTCCAACTCATGGAAATTAGCGATATACTTCTTTATTAACCTTACCTGAGGCAGTTCATTATTCACATCATACAACTCCTTTTCATCAAAGTCCGGTATGGATTTTACCCGCTCAAATATATCCATATGAGCCGGCAATTCATTTTCCGGCTTATCCAGGTAGAAATAACAGCAGCTGGTCCAGTAATCCGACCGTTCAAACAAATCAAAATCCGGCAGATCCGGGTCGGAAAAATCAACTGGTTCCATATTCTCCTGAGCAAACAGCCCAGCACGGGGAACCTCTATCCCGTTTTCTATAAAGTATTGGATAAGCTCCCTGCTCCAGCTTCCTATCTGCTGAATGGTGACTCTGATGTTCTTATGAAAATAAATGGGATCCGGAATGTGGAAACGGTAAAAACAGAGCTGCATTTTTTCCTCATCTGACACAGTACATCCCTGATAACGGTGGCTGTATACACCCTGACACCAGCCGGTACCTATGTAATCCTCGGTGCCGGTACCGCATAGAGTTGGATATTCATCGTCATCGTCCAGATAAAATTTTACCTCGCCTTCCCCTCCCCAGGAATGTGCATATTTTTGCTTATCCATAAATACTCCGAAGGATACCCCTAAAAAACGGCCCTTTCCGTTAACCTTGGGCAGAATGGTATAATCCTTGCGCAGTGTGGTTGGAAGTTCCTGATTGTACCAGGCATGAAAGTACAGTGCGTCCTCGGGAATATAGTCCCCTATGGTATAGTCAACGTCATAATACAGCATGTTGGCGGTAGTGAAACCATCGTTGACCACCCTTATCTTCATCCCTTTTTTAAATGGCATGGGAATATGGCAGTTCATCGAACGGCCTTCGGGGCTGGAAAAGCATGCATTTTCAAAAGCAGTCATCCTGCCAAGACCCATACCGAAAAAGTCGCCCAAAGGGACGTTGACAGCAGGCCGGTTTGCTCCATCCCAGTAGATCTCCAGGCGAAGCTGTTTAAGCAGCCTGGGGCACAGACCATGGATGGTCATCCAGATACGATGAATTATTCCGCTATTGTTTTTGACCTCCGCTATGGTCAATGCTTCACCTGGCCGTATAAAGAGGTAGGGAGATCCTTTCCTGCCAAAGGAACTCCTGCCTCCGCCCCCTTTTCTTCCCCACACGTTTTCAGGACTTGCCCACCTGGTATGCACACCTTCAGGTACTCTGAAAAAATCATGATTTATCATTCTATCACCTATCCTTTTATTCCGCCGACTATCAGACCTGTCGTAAAATACTTTTGTAAAAAGGGATAAACGCATATGATTGGTATCATAGCTATAAACAGCTGTGCGGATTTTGTGGTTTTGTCGCTTATTATTTTTAATAAGTCCAAATCCCGCTCCGTCAGGGTAGTTGGATCTCTGCTGATTACTATGGTCTGCATATAGCTTTGCAGGGGATATTTATCCGGGTTGTTCATCAGAATCAAACCGTCAAACCATGAATTCCAGTGAGAAAGCAGGGAAAATAACAGGACAGTGGCCAAAGTAGGAATGGATATGGGCAGAAATATCTTCCATAAGATACACCAATGGCTGGCACCGTCCATATATGCCGCTTCCTCCAATTCCGCGGGAATACTCCTGAAGTAGTTTACCAGGAGTATAACGTTAAAGACCGGAACCGCTCCCGGTATCGTCAAAGCCCAAATGGTGTCCAGAAGTCCCGTCTCTTTAATTACCATATACCAGGGTATCATTCCTCCGCTGAACAGGATTGTAAACAGGAAAAACCAGGTAAAGAATGTTTTCATCCGAAACTGTTCTTTTCTGCGTGACAAAGGATAAGCCGATAAAACCGTCAGAAACATGTTAATGGGTACACCCAACGCCACTCTTTTCACCGATACCGCAAATGCTTTTAAAAATGCATTGTTTTCCACAACATAGCGGTAAGACTGCAGGTTAAATTCCACCGGCAGAATCAGCACCCGACCGCTGGATGCAGCCGCGCTGGATGACATGGAAAGCGCCAGTACATGCAGGATCGGGAAAAAACAAGTGGCCGCCAGGAAAAACAGCACCCCATAATTTATTATCAAAAATAAAATATAACCCGGACTTTTTTTGAACTTCAAGTTGTAACCTCCTCAAAAAACTCTGTATCCTCCTATCTTCTCAGCCGCCCTATTGGATACGACTATGAAGACAGTTGCAACTACTGATTTTATCAGTCCTATGGCTGTAGCCACTCCAAACTGGTAATTCTGAATGCCCATGCGGTAAACAAGGGTATCCAGAATATCTCCCGTACTATATACCATTGGGCTGTACAGGTTAAAAATCTGTTCAAAACCTGCATTGAGAATGTTACCTACACTGATTACCGACAGCAGGATAATGGTAGTGGATATCCCGGGCAGGGTAATATGAATGGTCTGCTGCCAACGATTGGCTCCATCTATCAAAGATGCCTCATACAGGTTTGGATCGATAGACGTTAACGCTGTCAGGTAAACAATGGTACCAAAGCCAAAATTCTTCCATATATCGGTAACTACAATAGTATAGGGGAATATCCTTTCGTCTCCCAAAAAGAATATGGGCTCAATTCCCAGATATCCCAGCAGGTGATTAACTATACCGTCAGAAGGAGAAAGTATGGTTATTATAATACCGGACAGTATAACCCAGGACAGGAAATAGGGCAGATAAATAATTGTCTGTACGGTACGCTTAAAGGCATTATGATGCACTTCGTTCAGCATAAGGGCCACCGTCACCGGTACTATAATTCCCAATACGATCTTCATACTGGATATAAACACCGTATTATATATAACGCTCCATATGTTGGGCATTTTAAAAACGTATATAAAATTCTCCAGACCTATGAATTCGGAGCCGAATAACCCCCTCCCCGGTAAAAACCTTTGGAAAGCGATCACATTGCCGATCATCGGCCCATAGGCATATACCAGCAGAATAACCACAGCAGGCATAAGCATTATATACAGAGGAATTTCACGTTTTAGCTGCTGAACTTTCCTTGATCTCATTGCAGATTTCATTGCAGCCCCTGCTCCTTTCGGATCTAATTCCCCCACCAGTCATTGACCTCCTTGGTGATTTCCTCTCCTCCCAACTTATACCATTCCTCGACAAAAGCATCAAAGCTCTCCAATGGTTCTCCCATGATAATTCTTATTATCATTTCATCCTCCTTGGTATGAAGGGCTGCCATCTTTTCTGACATAACCTTGGTAGGAGCCCCATAGAACCGATTAACCATTCCGCCACCCTGGGCAATATCTTTTAAGATGCTGACCGAGCCGTTATCTCCGTAAGTTGCAACCTCCACCCAGGCCTCTTTAATCCCCTGGTCAAAATATGCTGATATAATCTGATATCTCTGCCATTCATCATGGTTTAAACCATCGGTATTCCGGGTTGCCAATGCTTTTTTCACATTCTCATACGTTCTCAGTATGGCATTGGGTTCCCACAGATGAAAATCGGTATACTTATATTTCACCACATCAGGGTTATCCAGTGAGCCAAGGTAGGTTTCCCTTAACTCCTTGTCATTGCTGAACAGGATATTATCACACCAGAAGTTCAGCATCTTAAAAACTGCCTCGGGATAAGGATAGCCCTTTCGTACAACGATAATGCCGCCAACGGCTGCGGAATACTGGCTTTTTGCAGGTGTATCATCAATAGAAGGAATGGGATAAGCCTGCCAGTACGCATCGGGATAATTTGCCTGGCTAAGGTATAAAGGACTGTAAGGATTCCACCATACTCCAAATTCTATACCGCATTTGTTATTTGCAATGGTTTCAGCTACTTTATTGCTGTCCTTTACACCAAATTCCTTATCAATATGTCCGTTTTTATACATTTCCTGCAGAGCAGCCAGGGCCTGTTTGGACTCCGGCTGTATTGTACCATACACCAATTCTCCGTCCTTTTCATACCAAATCCGGGGATATGCATGAAAACCGTTGAAAAATCCCTGAAGGCCGGCATAAGCACCCCAAAGCTCTTTGGAAACGGCCAGTCCGATGGTATCTTTTACACCGTTTCCATCCGGATCCTCCTCCACAAACCTTCTGGAGATTTCCATAAGATCCTGCATGGATTCAGGGGGATCAATATTCAGCTTCTGCATCCAGTCCTGGCGTATCCATAAAAGAGGTGCGCCGGCTATAGACGCATCGGTTATGGGGACCCCCATAAGCTTGCCGTCAATGGTGGTACAGGGTAGTGCCAGTTCATCCTGTTCCAGCACCATCTTAGTCGTCTCCGAAGCATGGGTTTCGTATATTTCACTGATATCCTCTATCAGATCACTGTCGTACAACATTTTAAAAAGCAGAGAATCGCAGACAAATACATCCGGTATATCACCCGACATAACGGTGGCAGTCAGTTTCTGCTGATACTGGGAATGATCCACCACCCACATATAGGACAGATTAATACCCAGTTTTTCGGCATATGTGCGGGTCCAGATGTTATCGTGTATATCTTCTCCTTCCAGAAATTTTACTGTCGCATCTACGGATTTCACAGAAACAAGATTAATGGCCGGGCTGTATTTTCCTTCAGCTGTGACATCATACCCGGCTGCGGGTTCAGTATTATCAGTATCCTCCGTACTGCTGCTTTTACAGCCATAGGTAAAAAACAACAACCCAATTAACAATATAATAACTATGGGCTTTTTATAAGTGGACATACATTTATCCCCCTTTTCATATCAGACGAATCGCTTCATCCATTCACAAAGTTCAAGGTTCATTTCCAATGTATCCCCGTGTCCCACCTCGGGATATATGGAATACTTAAGTGCGTTTTTATCAAAGAAAACCGAACTTAGCATTTCATAAAGCCTTTTCACCCCTGCCGGAGGGGTCACGTTATCCTTCTCACCACATAACATCAGTAATGGAGTATCCGTCATAGCCTCATAGTGATTTATAGGCTGGATCTCCTTTGCAACTTTTAGATATTCTTCTACCTCCGATTCATGTTTTATTATACCCTGAGCTTTAAACTCTGCCAGCAATTCCCCGGTTCTTAAATTCTCTATTATCGACACCCAGTCCGGCGTACTGATAACCGGTACCGCCGCCTTTATTCTTTTGTCCTTTAACGTAAGATAGGAGAAAGTTATGCACCCTCCCATAGAGTAGCCGGCAAGGCCCACTCTTGTATAATCGGCTTCCCGGCTGTCCCTGTAGTGATCTATCATTTTGTTTATCTCAGACACACTTTCAGTAATGCTGGTAAACAGATTTACAATTTGTCCGCTGCTTCTTTCACCGTGTCCGTATGCATCGGGGACAACCACAAAAAATCCGTTGGTTGCAAACAGGTATGCCTGAAGCAGGACAGATTCCTTTCTTCCCAGATATCCGTGATAGAGAATAATCATTGGTTTTTTTGAATTATGATCCCTTCTGAACACCTCCAGCAGGGGGATATCATCTATTCTTTTATTCCGGACAATGATCTCCATTTTAATTCTCACCCTTTGCACTAAATATCTCCAATTAATTTAACAGCATTATCATGATATATTTTTTTGAGTATGGAATCCTCCAGCCCAATCCCGTATATAGGCCACATACCGCCGGATATATATTCATCCCAGGTCTCCAAAAAGCGAAAATACGGTTCATACTGATAGCTAAGATTATGGGTATAAACATCGGTACCAAATAAAATGCGATCCTGATACCTGATAAAGAATTTCCGGGATGAATAGGGTTGGCGACCTAATTCATCGATTCTGGCAGCTATGTCTATATACATGTTTGGATATTTATCCAGACATTCACTTACAAATTTCAAATTTTCACTATTGGAGCCTACATGAGCAATGATAAAGGTAGTATCGGGATTGTTGGCAAGAAGGTTCTGCTGAGCCTCCATCAGTTCCTGAAATGTATAGGTCCCGGTATTGTAATAGGACCATTCCGGATGTGCCTTTAACTCCAGATACCGCTCATTATATTGATCCACCGGATCAAAAAACGCTTCCGGATCGGCAATATGAGCCAGAACCGGCATTTTTAACTCACTGGCGGTATCCCATATAACATCCAGTCTTTTGTCGTCTATTCGTATATTTCTTCCGGGCACATATACCCCCGGTGCTTTCTCGACCATCAAACTGACGTGCTTAAAGAGTTTTATACCCTTTGCCCCCATATCACGGGCCTTTATTAAATGTTCTCTGACGTGCTTTTCAAAATTTGGCTCGTTTACCAGATTGGTATTGACAGAAACGAAAGTTATGAAAAAGTCCCGATGCCTTTCAAAGGCAGCAAATATTTCTTCCAAAGTCAAGCCAAAGAAACCGTCCCAAAACCCATCCAGGTTGACCACCCTTATTATTCCATGTTGGCGAAATGTATCCACAACCCTGTCAATATCAGGTTTAACCCACTGACCGCTCTCTGCGTACAACCCACAATAAAAATCTGCGAAATGACCGTGAAAGTCGATGGCAGGAAATTTAGACCTGGCTATACTGTGGGATTCCGTCTTAAGCTTATGTTTTGGTTGATATTCATGAAGATAAATGGATCCCATAAACCCCCACTCCCGTTATGTTTACCTTCATTATAACAAAACCCGGGAATGGGTTCTATATAAGAGTTTTTACATATGTTTATTTATTTTTACATGTTTGATATTCCTATTATCCACCTTTTGTCCGAAATTCCATCGGAGTCATACCGGTATGTTTTTTGAATGCCTGGTTAAAATAGGAAGGAGAAGCAAAACAAAGCTCTTGAGCAATTTCAGCTATTTTCTTATTTGTGTTCAGCAACAGCTCCCTGGCTTTTTCCATTCTCATAGCTGTAATGTAACTAGTCAGATTCATGCCCGTGCTGCTTTTGAAAAGCCTGGACAGATATGACGCATTATAATTTACCTCATTTGCCAGGCTGGTTAAGGAAATAGGCCGGCCCAGGTTTTGCGCGATATATTCTTTTACCAGTTTTATTGCATGGCTTGAATTCATGGAATACTGCATCGTGCTGGTATCGGAGGAAGACATCGTATCCTTATCTACTACAATAAGTTCCATTCCATGGGCTTCATACACACCAAACATACTCAAAATGCACCGGTAATAATATCCTAAATCTTTCATATATACGGGTTCACCGTAAATGATAAAGGAAAGGACAGAACCGGATTCCTCAAAAAACCCGTTCTGCATCATCTCCGCCAGTCCCTTAATTTCAGTTATCGGGCTCGGAAGCTCCTTATCAATAGCCTGGCCCGGATGGCTGTCATGGGGCTGCAGGATCATTACAAGAGTATTCATCTCACGCTCATCCAAAATTACATTGTAGCGGGGCAGGATATATCTGCCGGTCATCCCGTCCAGTACAGAATACAATTTCGACCGTTCTTTGAAGTGCATATCACTTTTGCCGGATAAACGCCCCAACATCATGTAAACTGGATCACTAGGATCCATTGGTATATTCATATTTGATAAAATCTGTTCAAGTTCTTCCTGATTCACCGTTTGGGACTCAAGAATAAAATCTATAAACTTGTGAGAGAATTCCAAACCGGATCTGTGGGGTTGACTAAGTTTAGCTTCCTTTTGTATCCTGTCCACTGCACTGTGCAGGCTTTCGGCAATTTTTTCATATCCCTCGGTTTTCAGTATATAGTTAACAGCATCCAGCTGATTGGCTTCATATATATAAGCGAATTCCGGATGACCGCTTAAGAATATCACCTGACACTTGGGCCACCGCTCTTTTACCAACCGGGTCATTTCAAGCCCGTCCATTCCCGGCATACGGATATCGCTCAGTACGATGTCAATCCTTTCCGAGTTAAGTATTTTTATGGCATCATAGGCGGAATACGCTTTGAATATGTCCAGATCCAGACCTTCGTAATCATAAAATGCGTTGTAAAGCCCTTCCACAATATCGGGTTCATCATCCACAATAAGCAATCTGTACATATCTAACCCTCACAGCCCCCTTTTTTTCCTTATCCATCCCTGTCTAATCAATTAACGCCAGCTTTAACACAACCTTCAGCCCGCCCAGATCGCTGCGGGAAACAAACACACCGCTTTCCTTACCCAGGCTTAAAACCAGCCTTCTATGTATATTTACAAGTCCGGTACATTCCATATCGCTCTCATCCACAACCAGCTGGTCTTTCAGCCTTTGAATGTCCTCATCACTCAGATCGCCCCCGTTATCTTCTACTATAATGTTTACAAAGCGGTTGCCAGTCTCAAAATGAATTCTCAGCATACCGTTTTCTATGGTATTCTTAAACCCATGTTCAAAGGCATTTTCGATTACCGGCTGAAGTATTACCTTTGGTACAGGATAATCATGCAATTCTTCCGGAAGCTGGTCAAATTCCATTGCTATACGGTTTCGAAAACGATGGGCCTGAAAATTGGCATATATCCTTGCATGTTCCACCTCATCATACAGTCTCGATACATGACTTGAGCTCCTTGTAATATATTGAAAATAAGTTCCCATGTGCCTGGCGAATTCCGCAAGGTTTTCGTAATCTTCATTTATCGCCATATCATAGAGTACAAAATAACTATTGTAAAGAAAATGGGGATTGATTTGTGATTGGAGCTGCTTTAGTTCTGACTCCTGATACAGAATTTTTTGCCTGTAAACCTGATCAATCAGGCTGCTGATTCGGTCAAGCATAGAATTGAAGGATGAATAGAGATATTTGAATTCATTATCATTGGGATAATATATTTTATTGCTGAAATTTCCTGATTCCACTTCGCGAAACGCATCGACAAGCCTGATTAAAGGTTTCTTTATCTGACTATTTATAATAAGAAGAAACAGCAAAGCCAGTATAACCGTAAGCAGGGTGAACATCCAAAAGTAAGGTTTATATCTGCTAAGGGGCCTATAAATCTCCTCTGCTGATGTATAGTTTACAAGACTCATTCCNNATCTGCTTAGCGGTCTGTAAATCTCCTGTGCCGATGTATAGTTAACAAGACTCATGCCGGTATGCTCATCATGATAAACCGTTACTATATATTCGCTGTCACGGTATTTCACCGTTTCTGTAACGGCACCGGCTGATTTATACATGCTTTCATTACTGCTAAATACCGGATGTGATATAAAATACGCAACAGCTTCCCCGTCTCCGGCACCAACGATGGGCTCTGACGTTTTCCTGTTTATAAGAGCCACCCCTCCGTTGGATTCACCTTTCAGCATATTAATAGCATTTTTTATCCTTGACGGTGAATACTCTGCTTCAATTATATAGGAAGGGTATGATGTGTTCTCTGTATATTGCTGAGGAGATGTTACAATGGATATGGGTATTTGTCCGTTGAACAGAAGCTGCCCGCCTCCCTCATGGGCTATTCTGATTATCTCATCATAATGCTCCATAGATATGCTGGAAATACTTCCAAGGGCATGAATGCTTCTGCCGATATTTATCAAATGCACGGATACGTTGCTTAACATATCGCAGCTATCTAGTATTGCAGTCAACCGGGTTTGCACCCGGTTGACTGCAAAGACGCCCTCTATACCGGTATCGGCATCACTAAAAGCTGACAGCCTTACAATGTCCTTATCCGTTAACAGAGTCGATTGTTGCTTTATTACGTTCTCGATTTCCGAACGAAATCTGTCCAGGTAATAAACGGTTTGAGTGTTTTGCGAGGATATAAGCTCATTCCTAAGCTGGGTAATAGCCCAGTTGTATACTACAAATCCTGCAGCATATACCGGTATTACCACAATTAAAAATGCTACCAAAATATTGGCAAAGATAGATTTCCCCGCTTTAAACACATTCTTCACCTGAATCACTGCTTCTCGATTTCACTTTTATCCCATCCAGGCTTCCATACAGGACTTTTACATCTGTTTCAAGCTTGCCGGTAGCCTTGTCACGTTTTTGTGAGTATATGCCCCATGCCTTTCCACAACTGAAGAAACAGGAAAAGTCATCCTTATTGATTACGGGGTCAAAAGAAATCTCGCCTTTTACAAGATCAAACTTAAATCCGCTCAGGGCTGGAATAAGAGCCCAGCTGGCCATTGATCTTGCATAATGATTGCCGCATTCCACTTCATTCCAGGGATTTCTTCTGATTCCATCGTGCCTGTCTCTGACCGCTTTCACTATTGTTAAACCTTCGTCCACAAAACCTTCATAGATAAGATGAGCAGCAACCTGGTATTCGATACCCGGCCATACTTCATCTGAATAGACGAAGGGGAATTTGGGTCTTCCGCCATAGGGCCAGGAACAAAGCACCAGACCTTTTTCGTCGTTTAATGCATAGGTGCGCTGGGTGTTGCAGTGATTGTGGAAGTCTTCGAAGAAGTTGTATTTGAAAATCGAATGTACTGCCTTCTTAACATGGTCCTCAGGCAATACATAGCCCAGTCCGGCCACATGGGAAAGCATCTGACCCAGAATCTGATCCGACAGACATCCTTTTCCATATTGGTACTTGTACTGATTAACATTGTCCAAAGCCTGAATATAGTACTCACCATTCCACAGCATTTCATCCATTCTGGCTGACCCAAGCTCCAAAGCCTTTCTGTATTTTTCAGCACTTTCGGTATCTCCAAGGGCTTCCGCCATCTCAGCACCGGCTTTCAATGCTCCGAAAAACATGGAGTTCACCAGACTGTTAGGTCCATAGAACTCAATATCATAGGTATTGTGCTGCTGGCTGTCCAGTACAAAATCTCCGTCCGAATCCCAATAGGTAAATGCAAATTCCAGAGCCTTCTTTGCATTATCCCATACCTGTTTCAAAAATTCGGTATCACCGCTTAGCTTCCAATCCCGGTACAGACGGATAATACATCCCATCTGTCCATCGGCAGCCGGGTAATGATCATGCTCACCGCCAAAAAGCCTCATTGTTCTGAATGCCATTCTTCCATCGGGATCCGTTTCCACATTGAACTCGGTAAGCCTGAAATCCCTCTCCAGTGACGGGAACAAAAACGCCATGGTCTGGGCATAATTCCATACATGGGTACAGTTACCCTCACAGCAGCCGGCACCCTCGAAACAGCCTTCCCAGCCAAAGAACTTGCCATTTTCCAACCAAAAACAGGTCGTACTGCGCAAAACGGTTATATTGCTGGAAACCGCATCGATTACATAGTCAGGAAGTGTGCTGTTAAACAACGCATTATGAAAATCAGCGGTGGCTTTATAAAGCCTGTCATAGTTGTCCATAGTATATTTGGCTACATGCCAGGCATCTTCAAATATCACAGCATAGTGGTTTCTCGTAATTTGGCAATCACAGGTAGGTCCGCAGCATTCCTGCTCCCAGCTGTTGAGACGATTGGGGAAATACCAGGTGAGCAAGAACAAGAATTCCTTTTCCCCTTGAGCATCAATAGTATCATAAGCACCTAAGCTGCCAAATCTGCAGGGATTCTTGGATGGAGGAAAGCCGGTGTCGCTTTCAAACTCAAATCTGCCGTCATCGGAAAAGTCGTCCCACATATCCTGAAAACCATCTAACCAGTCGCCTGCATACCAGTTTGGCTTCACCGTTACGTTGGGAGCAGTAGTCGAAAGTGACAGATTTCCGTACCGGAGGTGATTCTTGTCAAGTTGTGTTCCATAGAAATAAATACCGGAGAACCCTTTCTCCTGTCTGTATTCATTTGTGTTTCCCTTCATAAAATCCCAGTTTGGATTACCAAATTTCCCAAAACCGCTGAAACCAGAAGGATTCATCATAGAGCCGGCGATGGATACGTCAACAGGTTTATCGGTCAGATTCTTTACCTTGTATTTCAGCACAGCGCAGGGAATCCCTGAATCTTCCGGATTTAAAGGAATAAAAGGTGTAAAAGCTTCCAAACAAACCTCAACGGGCATACTCTCATCCTGAAGTTTTACCCAAACGAAGGGATACTCCCCCCGAAGCCGGGACTTTTCAAACCTGGGCATTCCCGAAACCTGAGCGGGACTAAGTCCATGGGAGTCGGAGTAAGGCGGACTAATACGGCCCTCCAACACCTTTGTTACAGGATCCTTTCCTTCTTCCTTAACCCAAATAGCGAAAAAAGAGTAGGGCAGAAAATTACCTTTGTCGGGTGTATTGAAAATTTCCCAGTCCCTCAATTCGCCTCTCGCGCCTATGGAAACGTTGCCGGTTCCAATCCCTCCAAGTAAAAAAGCTACCTCTCGCATAGAACCGTCATATGTACGAAAGTTTCCATAAGAATTTAATTCTTCTTTTGGGAATACTTTTGACATGCTGAACCCCCCTTATATTTATATAATAAACTTTTTTAAAATTGATCCACGGTTCTGGTTATCCCATATCTATAATGGCTATTGACCATTCATTCTATTACACTTTGGGAAAGTTCACAAGAATACAATTTATTGTTCGGAAGGGATATTCATACTATATAGTTTAAGAGAAAATTACAAAATATTCAACAATCATAGAAGCATTGTTTGCGTTTAATCGTAGCTGACAAGAAATTGTATATCTGTACCCACTCAAAATAAAAAAAGACTTGCCGCAACAAGTCTTTTTTATCTGTCAATAAAACTACATTATACAAAGCTTCATTTATAAATATCCTTCCTTTCAAGGGTATCAGCTTTTGCATCATTATAAACTCCGTCCACTTTATGAAATCTGCCGTATTCTACATCTTCCTCAGGTTCTATTACATAATTCCCCGTTTTATCTATAAATCCATATCCTTTATCATATTCTCTGACCAGTGCCAAGCCCTCCGAGAAACTCCTTGCATTAGCAAATTTTGGTTCTATTACAAAATTACCCGTCTTATCAATATATCCATAGAACCTCTCTCCGGAATCATCTTTGATTTCTACTAATGCCAGGCCTTCTGAAAAAGGTTCACAATCATGGAATACGGGTTCAATGACCATGTTACCGTTTTTATCAATATAGCCTTTTTTAAATAATTCAACACCTACAGCTGCCAGGCCTTCAGAAAATCTATCGGCACTAAAATACACCGGATCAATTACAAACTCACCGGTTTTATCTATATAACCCATTCCTTCGCTTGGTTTGCTGGCCGCAAGTAAGCCTTCGCTAAAGAAATAACCGCTACTTATTCCTATATCGGTAAGCTGCTTATAGTTCCCCTCCCTGTCTACCAGGCCGATTATTTGCTCATCCAAATCAACTAAAACAAATGCCAGGCCTTCTGAAAAGTAGTTTACACCTAAATAGATTGGTTCTATTACAAATTTTCCCGTTGTGTCGATAAAACCTACATCAGTAGTACCGGGCACGTGAACAGGGGCTAAACCTTCACGAAATCTTACTGCTTTTTCAAGAACAGGCTCATAAATATAATCCCCATTTTTATCTATAAATCCGAGTTGGCCATCTACCTCTACAAGAGCTGCCCCTGATGAAAAAATGTCGGCATTATCAAACCGGGGTAGTATGACAAATTCGCCTGTTTTATCAATATATCCCCATTTTCCGTTTAATTTAGCAGGAGCAAGTCCTTCATAAAAATCCTTAGCATCCTCAAACTTTGCCTCAATAACCAGATCCCCTGTTTTGTCTATATAACCAACTTTTTTCCCCGTACCATCTTCATTGTAATATTTAGCAACTGCTACTACATCAAAATCCTTCTCTGCATATTTGGGTACGTTGCCATCTGTGGTTGCCAGCTGTCCTTCAGTCAAAAACATGGCTTTAATAAGCGCATCCTCTGAAGAAATTACAAGTTCGGCAAACACTCCTTGTACATACACCGCCACTATCATTACTATTGATAATACCATTCCGACAATTGATTTTGCCATTCCCTTTAATTGTTTTTTTGAAGCCGCCACTCTTATTATAGACACAATGCTTGCAATAAAGATTGCTATGTGCAAATACACTAAAGGTTGATATATACGTGATATAAATCTTGCATTATAACTTGTTATAAACATTACAATAATCAGGAGAATATTAATTACTAAAGTAATCAAAGATACATATAAACAAACGCTTGCAAATCTGGATTTCCTCATTTTCCCCATACTCCTTTCAATACTACATCCTAATACTTTTTTGTTTCCGTATCTTTTTACTATATAGATACAGCATTTTAAAATTTGGTTTTATATTTTGAAAAATTTTATGAAAGATTGTTTCTTTTTTCAGCTTCATTCTTTATGCGGGGAAAAAACAATGCTAATCCTATGATTATTAGAACCGGAACAAATACTGACAACGCTGTAAATTGCTTAAATAATTCCATAAAAAGAATTGTTACCAGTCTGGCTAAAACTATTAATGTACAAACAAAACTAACAATCCGGCTGCCCTTATCCATATACAGTCCTGCTATTACTGCAAGGATAAACACGCAACCCCAAATTATCCAGGCATTATTTGTGCTTCCTCCTCCCGGATCCAACCCCTCAGTACGGAATACCATGGCAAGCGCAAAACCGCCAATATAACCTATAACAGTGGCTACAGAAAGCTTCCGCTTCTCATATACGGATGCAATAACGATGATAATCAAACCGACTATAGCCAAAACATTCGACCATTGTTTCATTCTATGCATTTCATAAAACACAAATCTGCACAGCCAGTATGAAATACCAAGACATGCTACCGAACCAATTCCCCACAGGATTTTGCTTTTTTCTATTCTCATAATATCCTCCAGGATTTTTTTATTATTATACTTGGTTCTGTTCTGTTGTTAGTACAAACTGATCTGGATTAAGAAAATATTCCTTGAGCCTCGACCTGCACTTACCGCATACATAGTTTTTTGGTATTCTTCTATACCTTTTAAATATAAGACCACAGCCTGGATTGGAACACTGATACTGCCATCTATAATCCCTTTCGGTTTCCGAATCTTCCGGATTAATTGAGCGGTTGTACGGCACTCCAAATTTTTTGCAGTTAGCTTTCCATACCTTATTGTGATGGCATGGCTTCCCTTCTGTTATATCTGTATACCAATGAATTAACTCATGTTTAATAACCCAGTCTATGTCTTCCTCTTTGTATCCGCCAGTAAACAACTTGGCTGCAAATTGAAACTTTACTAACGCCGGTTTCTTTGTCTCGTGGTTTATTTTCCAGACATATTGACCCAGCGTCCTTTTCATCCTGCCGCTAATCACAACCGGTTTATCCATCTTCCAGCCAAACATTTGCATGGCTAACCCCTTAACCCTCTTCTCCAGATCCTTTTGTATGTGTGATAATTGCATTGCTGCCCCCTTAGCGATGAACAATATATGTATATTTATTCCGGTAAAAAATAAGCGATGCTCCGCTCCGTACAATATTCCGGTTGCACTGGAGATCGCATCAGTTTTATTAGTATCGGCTTTTTTATATATCTTAAAGTAAAAATAAGGAGAACCCGTCAGACCAATCATGTTAAAGATCCATCTGATGAACTGGATTCAACTACTCACCCTTTAATCCTTCATACAGCACTCCCAGCAGAGCACCTGTCTTATCGGAGGAATACTCCCAAAACATTGCGCCGCCGAGACCGGTTTTCTTTATGTAGTCCACCTTATATCCTACAGATTCTTCATCATCATAAGTTATAAAGATATCTCCGTTGTACAGATAAGGCGCCTTTGCGTCCCCGTCCCAGTATCTTGTAAATCCGTTTTTGTTGACCAGGTTTGCAGATATATTGGCATAAGAAGTGCTAATGTTCTTCACTCCCGGGGTGCCGGGTTGGCCAAGACCATTGTTTTTACTGTCCACCCCCGACCAGGCTCTGCCGTAAAAAGCCACCCCCAGTATCAGCTTTGATGCAGGTATACCCTGAGCCATAAAGAGATTAACCGCTTTTTCGCTGCTGTGTCCGGGACAAATCCGGGATTCATATAAGTTTGTGTGATGTCCCGTTACTTTGTCCACTCCTGTAGCAAAATCATAGGTCATAAGGTTGATAAAATCCAAATAATGCTGGACCAGATCCATTTCGGTACCATCAATGAAATATTGTCCTGCACCTGCAGCTATGGTAAGAAGGTAGTGTTTATTGTCCCGTTTACCTTCTTCATCCAATTTTTCACGGGTCTTTTTCAGCAGAAGAGTAAAGTTTTGTTTATCCTCGGGCCTCGACACTATACCTGCCGCTGATGAACAGGGATATTCCCAGTCTATATCCACGCCGTCAAAACCGTATTCCTTCATAAATTCAACGGCAGTATCAGCAAACAAAGTTCTGGATTCATCGGTTAAAGCAGCATCGGAAAAACCGTCCGCTCCCCATCCGCCAATAGAGATTAAGGTCTTTAAATGGGGATTTTTAGCCTTTATCTCCTTTAACAGATGAATTTTCCCCAGTTTCTGATTTAATACCTTTGGCACCACTTTTCCTTCTTCTATGGTGGCAAATGCATAGTTAATGTGGGTAAGCTTTTTAGCGTCTATATCCTGCACACTCCAGTCAGCCCAATCGGCCAGATAAGCTATAATCTTATATTTGCTCATGAAACCGGACCCCTTTCTATATTGATAAATATTTATTCAACCATGGGAACAAATCTCACATAATGGGTATCCTTTTCAATAATACCATCTCGTGTTTTTACTATAAGCTTGAGTATTTGAGTTTGATTTTGTGGTCCTACCGGTACCACCATTCGCCCATTTTCTTTTAACTGCTCAATTAATTTAGGAGGGATTTGAGGAGGAGCAGCGGTCACCATTATTCTGTCGAAGGGGGCATACTCTTCCCATCCATCATATCCGCTGCCCAGCTTGTATTCTACGTTTATGATTCCCAATGATTCTAAAGTTTGTTTTGATTTTTCATGAAGTTCCTTAACTATTTCTATAGTGTATACTCGATCGGCCAGCTTTGCCAATATAGCGGTCTGATAGCCAGAACCGGTACCTATCTCCAACACCTTTTCTTTTCCCGTCAATTCAAGGAGCTGGGTCATATAAGCAACCAGCGATGGCTGAGATATGGTCTGATCAAACCCTATCGGCAATGCGCCATCAACATAGGCACTGGTTTTCAGATTGTCGGGAACAAATGCCTCCCTGGGTAATGACTGCATCACGTCTATTATTCTCTTGTCCTTTATCCCGTAGAAAATATCCTCAGGAAACCTTATGACCACCACCGCCTTTAAAATACCGTTCTCTATGGGAGGAAAAACCTGTCTCACATCAGTAAGCATTGATATTTAATTCTTATACAATATTCGCTTCTTTAACTCGTCAGCCTTCTCTTTCCCGAGAAAATATTCTATTATAGCCAAAGCAAAGTCCACAGCCAAAGCAGGACCCCTTGCAGTAATGATATTTCCGTCCCTGACTACGCCCTGTTCCTGATATATGCCACCGGACAGCTGGTTTTCAAATCCCGGATAGGATGTAATCTTCCTGCCCTCTATCACACCTGCTTGTTTCAGAACTATAGGTCCGGCACATATAGCAGCTGCCAGTTTATTATTCTTATCCATATCCTTTACAATTTCAATTACCCTGGGGTTGTCTCTGAGATTTGTAGCCCCCGGCATCCCGCCCGGAATAACCACTCCTTCATAGGAGTCAGTGCTGTCAATTTGGTCAATAGTCTTATCGGCTATTACCGGGATATCATGCGAACCCTTAACCTCCCGGTTTTGAGTGATGGATACCGTATCCACCGTTATATCCACTCTCCTTAAATAGTCCACCACGGTAAGAGCTTCCACTTCTTCAAAACCATTGGCCAAAAATACCATGATCTTCATATGTTTACCTCCTTTATAATAGTCTTTTATTCTTTAATAATATTATCTTTATCTATTGGCTTTTCCTGTATTTCAATATATGAGTACGTAATATAAAATTATTTGTTTGTTTTCTCCCACCCGTTTATAGTCAAGTCCAAAATAGTGTGTAAATTGCCTCGGTTGTTAAACAGCAGCCAGCCAGACA
>LFRM01222361.1_pt1 | contig 20257 bp, 22 predicted proteins | sample 618341 | NCBI WGS metagenome assembly LFRM01 (sample SAMN03654438, study PRJNA283298) | anaerobic digester metagenome | isolation source: pool of bioreactors CSTR01a, CSTR02a, and CSTR03a thermophilic anaerobic... | place: Denmark: Kgs. Lyngby | collected 2014-05-21 | reverse complement strand
CCTGTAGATCAATTCCCACATACACCTCACGTTGAGAGTATAATTCTGATGACGTATTGTGGTTTCGAGAAGAAATAATAGGATTTGACCACAACATATAGTGCTTTGAGAACGAAATTTGGCTCGAAAATCGGTCAAAAAACACCTTTTTTTGCCCCCTTTTTTTGAGGTGATTTATAGATGGCATTCGATAAAAACCTTAATTGAAGAATAAAAATGAGAAAAACATGGTTGGAGCTATGAAGTAATAGCTTTATAAGTTAATATATCGTTTGTATAATGTATATAAGTATTTTTATATGAAGTAAATATATTAATCAACCAATTTTGTGTGAAGGAGGAAAAAATTATTGAAAGTAAAAAATATGATGATTAGAATAGGTGTAGTATCACTATTCTCAATTTTAATCTGGAGACTGATCCTATACCTAAATGGCATGTTTTCAGGGGATGAATATAGTTCTACAATTCATTTCTTTACTGCTCTGGCTATTACAATTCTATGCTTAATTCTTGTTAGTATTGTACTCAGAATGGACAAGATTTCTTGGAAACAGATTGCTATGAGCAGCTTACGTACGAATATTATTTCTTTTTTTGTCGGCACCATGCTATGGGTTATTCCCGCAGTTATTGGCCTAGTTATTTGTTTATTACTTGGCTGGGCTGAAATAACAGTAACAACAAACTTAAATCAACTTTTATTGAGTATTTTAATTTTATATATAACGGTATTTTTAATAGAAGCATTTCCAGAAGAACTTATAATGAGGGGATACATTTATAGTCATGTAAATGCAATATTTCCACATTTGAAAACTCTCATTATACAAACGCTGATTTTTTCATTATTTGCATACTTTGTAGGAGCAATATATTCTTTGGAACAACTCCTCTTTATCCCTGGTTATGGTTTTATGTTGGGTTATATTAGAGCCAAGTCAGGAAATGTATGGACTGCAATAGGATTTCATACAGTAATCATGACTGCATCACAAATAATAAACCCAATGCATGGTCATTTTAATATTAATGGAATCTTTGCCATTCGTTTTTTTGCTTTCAATCTATTACCGTATATACTAGGGGCCATTGCGTTAGAATACATTTATCCCAAGTACAATTGGAATGCAATAGTACCAATTAATAATAGTTAATTAAGACACATTCTTATATTGTGATCTAAGTATCATTTGTAATCAAATAGATAAATAGAATTTGATGAGGAGAATGTTTTATGACAAAGGTGGGCAAAAGAAAAATTACATTAAAAATAATTTGGTGGACTTATATAATAGCACTATTTCTTCTGGTTGTCATAAAATTTCATGGTTCAACTTCAGGAATTATCAGTCGAATTGAAAACAACAGCTTACCTGATTCTATCAATTACAATCTGATTCCTTTTCGAAGTATAGGTGCGCAACTAGAGAACATATCTGAGGGATGGGCACGATATAATTTAATAGGAAATATAATGCCGTTTATGCCTTTTGGATTTTTACTACCTATAGCGTTTAGGAAAATTAATTCATTTTGGAAAGTTATCGGTGTTGGATTTATTGTAGACCTTTGCATTGAAGTGTTTCAATATATTACTAAAACAGGCAGCTTTGATGTTGATGACATAATTCTTAATATGATTGGAATTGCTCTTGGGTATTTGTTCATAAAATTCATTAATACTCAATTCGTTAGGAAATAATAAATTTCAATTTGAACAGGAGGGATCATGATGGAATTCAGCAAAGAAGAATTAGAAAAGGCAATATCCTTGCTATCTTCTACCATTATTAATTGCGAAAAAATGCAACTTAAGTTTTCAGAGGGAACATCCCAACATTCGCTCTTAAAAAATAGAATTAAAGCACTCTATATTTCAAAGGATCTTCTGTCAGGTGAAAAAACAACAAATCATACAAGCAAAGATTTGAGAGAGGCACTACCTCCTATAGTTTCAATCATAAATAAAACCACAAAAGCTCAAAGTAAATACGAAAAAGGAAGTTCACAATTCAATCGCTTTCAACACATGATTCAAGCTATGCTAATTTCAAAAACATTCATCGAAAGCCAAATAAATAGCGATTCATAGCTATGATTAATTCCAATTTGCTATAATAAAAAATGAGAACATCAACATAGTCTAAAACGCACTGAGACATAAAAAATCTTGGTGCTTTTATTTTATATAAAATTAAAAATAAATATAGAAACTCAAAGAGGCGAAGTCTTCGGTCAACTTATGATCGATAAGGTTCGCCTCTTTTTTATTTCAAAATTAGAAAGAGAGGACTGAGAACAATGTCAAGATATTTTATGTATGGTACATCACTGGGAGGGATAGAGCAGCTGATGATGCTGTCACCTAATTTTCCTCAAAGAAGAAGTGGAATAGTCATTAATAATCATTTTAATTGTGAAGGAGATAAATTGGATGTCCACAACGGCTTTTTTGATAAACTAACGTTGAATTAAATTCAGGCCTTCAAATAGACATAAAATATAACTTTTGCATCAATCAAAACTTAATTTTCTTGATTTTTACATATATCCATGTTAGAATAAAAACAAACAAACAATTTGTTTTTATGTTCTGAAAAGGAGGTGTTTTATGTTGTGGCAAAATTTACAGAGTTAGAAAAAGAAAAAATTCCAGAAGAATTGCTTAAAGTTGCCTATCGGTTTTTTATAGATAAAGGCTTTAAGAGTACTTCTCTCGAGGATATTACTTCATCAGTTGGCATTGCAAAGAGTTCTTTTTATATATTTTTTGAATCAAAAGAAATACTATATATGGAATTGTTAGCACATGAGGGAGAGCAAATTGAAAAGCAGGTTTGGCCAAAGGTTATAGCTGCAAAGGATATACGTTCAGCTATAAAGATATACTTAAATGAGATGGCTTTGGAACTAGAGGATAAGATTTTAACACAAAGGCTGGTTTACGACCTTGAGGAATACAAGATTGTATCTAGAAAGCTAAATCCAGATTATGTTGGCTCAGAGCATCTAAGAAGCATCGTTCCTCTTATGGAGTTTATAAAGTTACGTCAAGACTCTAATGAAATTATCGATGAAGAGCCAGGTATTATAGCTGGAGTTTTAAGAGCAGCTTGGTTAATAGGTTCTCAAAAGGGAGATTTGCAGCAATACAATTATGAAAGAATTAAAGAGTTATTATTCGAAGCTGTTGCTGATCGAGTCACTCGATTTTAATTTAGACTAGATAAAGATATATGAAGGTGGTTATCTATGACAGAAAGAATAATTCGTTTTAATGATGTTTATATTTGTACTGAGAGTTTTGGAGATACTAATGATCCAACTATCTTATTAATAATGGGAGCTACTTCATCAATGATTTGGTGGGAAGAAGACTTTTGTAGGAAGCTAAGCAATCAAGGGTTTCATGTTATACGTTATGATAATCGGGATGTAGGCAAATCAATTACTTATGAGTATGGTCATCCAGAATATACCTTTGAGGATTTAGCTGATGATGCAATTCAGGTACTAAATGCGTATAGGGTTGATAAGGCTCACATAGTCGGTATGTCGATGGGTGGAATTATTACGCAGATAGTAGCTCTTAAACACCCCCATAGAGTTCTTACAATTTCACTAGTTATGACATCGAACTATGATTCTAGTCTTCCTAAGAAGGATAGCAAAGTAACAGAAGTTTTTGCCAAAATTAACATCAACAACTGGGAAGATAAAGAGGAAGTTATCAAGTATGTTATGGATAGGAGTAAAGTTCTCGTAGGAACTAAGCATCCATTTAATGAAGAGAAAATAAGGAAATTAGCTGGGAGGGATTTTGATCGAGCTAGTAATATGGAGAGGATGGAAAACCATGGATATGTAAAAGGATGGGGATTATATTTATCTAGAACCCATCAAATTAATGTTCCTACACTAGTTATTCATGGGACTGATGATCCTATTATACCTCATGAGCATGGAGAGCATCTTTCTAAAATTATATCTAATGCTGTGCTAGTTAGCCTGGATGGTACTGGGCATGAGCTACACAATGATGATTGGGATGAAATTATTAATGCTTTATCCAAGCATGCTGAAAGTTTATAATTGCTATATAAAAGCTAAAGTCGGGAGTGATTTTTAATGAGTAAAGATATTAAACAAGTAATTGAGATAGCAAAAAAACACAATCTTTTTCTAAAAGAAGAAACGATACAGTTTAATGAATCAGGGCTTGATTTTCAAGCTGTTTTTGCACAAGATAATAATGGAATTGATTGGGTTCTAAGATTGCCTAGACGGGAAGATGTGATGCCTAGAACAAAGGTAGAAAAACAAGCTTTGGATTTGGTAAATAAGTACGCTATATCCTTTCAGGTACCAAACTGGATCATTTACACAGAGGAACTAATAGCTTATAAAAAGTTAGATGGTGTGCCAGCAGGTACGATAGATCATAACATAGGTAACTATATTTGGGAGATAGACATAAATAATGTTCCAGAATTATTTCACAAGTCGCTAGGTAGGTTGCTAGCAGCGCTTCATAGCATACCTAGTAATAAAGCCACGGAGCTTGACATTGTAGTACACACACCGGAAGAAGCAAGAATGTCAATGAAGCAGCGTATGGAGGCGGTAAGAGCAAAGTTTGGGGTAGGTGAGAATCTATGGAACAGATGGCAAGCATGGATGAATGATGATGATATGTGGCCTAAGAAAACTGGGCTGATTCATGGAGATGTACATGCTGGACATACTATGATTGATAAAGATGCTAATGTGACTGGATTAATCGATTGGACTGAAGCTAAGGTTACAGATATTTCAAATGACTTTGTTTTCAACTATAAAGCTTTTGGGGAAGAAGGGTTAGAAGCTTTAATTCTTGCTTATAAGGAAGCTGGTGGATATTACTGGCCTAAAATGAAAGAGCATATTATCGAACTTGACGCAGCATACCCAGTTTCAATCGCTGAGTTTGCATTAGTGTCTGGCATTGAGGAATATGAACAGATGGCAAAGGAAGCATTGGAAGTGCAAGGTTCGTAAGCGGTGTAAAGTAGTTATCGATATGTTCCCACCTACCGACTATGGTAAATATTGCAACGTAATAAGTCAATAATTAGGTCTTGAGTTTCCATAAATTGTATTTGAAATATGAATGATGAATTAAGTTTTGACTTTATTGGCTATTGAAGGGTATACGCAGCTGAAATTGCAAGAAAGATGCACTGTTCACAAAATGCCATATTTAAAAGATTAGTAAAAATAAAAGGAATTTTGAAAGAAAAATAAAATATTTTTCAAAAATGGTTGACAAAAAGGTCTCCTCCTTGCCTACACATTGAGGGGATCTTTTTTATTATTCCCTGTCTTGTACTTTGAAAGTAATAGTTTCAGCAACATTATAAATTACAATGAATAAAACTTTTAATTATTACATTGTTTGAAGGTTTTATTGATCGTAGTTTTCATTTATAATCTAAAGTTAAAGAATAAATGTTTTATTAAAGATTAAGAAAGAGATTTTCCATGAAGGAAACCTTCCGCCAAGGGGGTACTATCTTTCTATGACATCATTATTGTCGCCTCAAGGCACGTTGAGGCAATCGTGAAGATGGAAAAGCTATAAAACATAGTAATGGTAACGATTTGAGGCATTGAATGGACAGATGACATTCAATGCTTTTCTGTTCATGGGAACATGTCCATTAAGAATAAGCAAAATAAAAAATAACTACCCATTATCTTCTTGACAATATATTCTACAAGGTGTAAAATTAAATCAATACTACACTATGTAGAAGTGAAAAGGAGTGAATTAATTGAATATAATTAAAATTTCAGATGCAGAATATGAAATAATGGAAGTTATTTGGAGTCAAGTCGGTGAAGTTACTACAGCAGATATAATAGAAAAGCTTGGAGAAGATAATTTGTGGAAACATACGACCATACTTACTTTAGCAAAGCGTTTAGTAGATAAGAATGTATTAAAGGTGAGAAAGGAAAAGAGAATCAATTATTATTCTCCTAAACTTAGCAAGGATGAATATAAATCTTACCAAGCTAATGGTCTTATAGAAGATATATATGATGGGAGTATAAAGTCCCTGGTAGCATCCTTATATGATAATAAAAAAATTGATGAAAAAGATTTAAAAGAGTTAAAAGACTGGATTAGGGGGTTGTAATATGGATATCCTAAATATAGTATTGAATATGTCTATTGTAGGAAGTATTATGTTTTTTATATTTGTACTTTTAAAACCCATAACTGAAAAACAATTTAATTCATCTTGGCATTATATAATGCTCATTTTGGTATTAATTATTTTTATTATACCAGTAAATAGTTTTATAAGATTACCAATAAAGCCAATATCTAATATTCCTAAATTGGAAATTGGAGAATCAACAGTCTCCAAAAATATAAATACCAAAGAAGATATAAAAAGTGTAGAGAATAATAATATAAGCATGGAAAAAGAGACATCAGAGGATGCAATAGGGGCAGTAGATAAGACAAAGGATAGAGATATCGAACATATAAAATTCGAAAATCGAAAGTTGCAAAATAGAAAATTCAATATAAATAACTATAAAGATATGATTCGATACATTTGGATAATAGGGGCAATTACTTTACTTTTAATGAAGTTTATATCTTATATGAGGTTTAAATCATCCATTTTAAGAGATAGTACAATTGTAGAGAAAGAAGATATTATTAATTTATTTAATAAATGCAAAGAAGAACTAAATATAAATACAGATATTCAATTAAAAACTTGTAGTACTGTTAGTTCTCCAATGCTAATAGGGATATTTAATCCTGTAATACTCATTTCTAATATTGATGAAGATCATAAAAGATTAGAAATGATAATTCTGCATGAACTCAATCATTACAAAAGAAATGATGTTATAATAAAAGCTTTTAGTCTTATTATAAATGTCGTCTATTGGTTCAATCCACTTATCTTTATATTGCTAAAAGATATGGATAAGTATTGTGAATATTCCATAGATGAAATGGTGGTAGAAGATATGGATATCAATGATAGAAAATACTATGGGGAAACAATTTTAAATGTAGCAATCAGTTCTAGATTTAAAAAGGCTCCACTTACAACGGCTATGGGAAGTAGTGGAAAACAATTAAAAACTAGATTAGAGAATATGATATATTCATTTAAATTAACTAGAAAAAAACAGACCTTGTCCCTATTTGTAGCAATTTTAATATTTATATCTGGACTTACAGTAGCTTGTAGTATTTTGCCTGATAATAATTTGGAAGAGAATGGCTCCTTTGTAGTATATATCAAGGAAGATGGACTTTATTACTCTCATTTAAGTGGTGGTAATGAGACAAAAGTTCATGATGGTAATAGCTTTGGGTATCCCTTGATATCAAGTGGAGGAAATTATATAGCTTATACCAAGGAAGGCAGTCTTTATATATATAATGTAAAAGATGAAAGTTATGAAAAAATAGATTATGGAATTGAACATTATTACAGGTCTTATGATTGGTTTGATGATACATCCATAATATATGGTTTAGGTGAAAAACCAGGATTTGAAATACTGAATGTACTTACTAAAGAAAGAAGGTCACATTTAGATGAATATTATTATACAGGATTAATGTCTTCTAATAGTAATATGGTTTATGGTAGAAAAGTTAGCAAATGGACTACAGCAGAAGGAAACTTTATGGCTAATGATGGTATTGTAGAAATTGACTTAAATAATTATGATGAAGCTAAGAAACAATTTTCTACAAATATAATCGTGGAAGGCAGAAAATCTACAGATGAAACAATAGGTTATAATCCTGTTGTTTGGGATGTTTCAGTTGATGGAAGGTATATTTATATAATGGAAAAGCCAGCTTCTGCTTCCCTGAGTAGCGATGTAATTGGGATAGGTATATATGATGTAAAAGAAAAGACACATACAGAATTTACAGACATAGATACATTATCCTATAAAAATCATTTAACCATAAATCCAAGTACGAATATGATTGGTTTAATTGAAGGTGCGGGTAGGGACATGATCGAAAACAAGAAAGTAGTTTTATTAAATATCAATAAAGATAAATCCTACGATATTATCAATGTTACTAATGATGACTTAGTTACTATGACTCCTAGCTTTACTTTGGATGGAAAGAAATTAATATATTCAGCTACTGAAGCTATAGATCCTAATACTATAACAGATTATAATCAAATTTATAATGACTGGGAGAAACAGCCATACGGTATTTATGAATATGATTTAGATAGTTTTAAAATACAAAAGATAACAGATGGAAATAGTTTTGATTTCATGCCTATAAGTATTTCTAATGATGAAATCTTATTTAGTAGATACAAGGGCAATGGTTATTATAGCTTAATAAAACTAGTTAATGGAAAAGAAAATATTGTAGCAGATAATATCATGTTTAGTGGTGGGAATGGTAATCACCCCTTTGGGTTTTACGGACATATACACACAGAAATGGGCATGGATATATTTATAAACAAAGAAGGAAATCCTTATTCTAGGGTTGAATCTACAAACGAGGATAATGATAATAAAGTAACCATTAATCAATCAATAGAGGAAAGATTAAACCAACTTGAAAACCAAGATTTTTATATTAAAGGGAAAATTCTTAGTAATACAGATAATGAAAATATTGTAGAATTTGGTAAGTCATTTGTGAACTTATTTAACGGTGCAGTTGGGGAGCAAAAGAAAGTATCTTTTGAGAAATATATATCTGACAAAAATTTATTAATGTTTACTGATAAGATATTGGACCTAACACAAAAACAGGAGTTAAGAGGTGGGCATGGTGTCATTTACGGGTTGGATAACGAATTTGGACAATTTGAGTTGCGAAGTCACGTGGAAGGTAATCTTTTCTATCTTGAACTACCATTTAAATATGAAGGTTCAGGAATGGTATGCAAAATGCTAATAACAAGTGAAGATAAATCTTTAAAACTGGTAGATTTTTACTTTGGAAATAAAGATGGGATAGACACCTTGGCCACTGGACATTCTGCCGTAAGAAAAGTAAAGGATCCTAACATATGGGAAAATGATGAATGGGTAAAGAATGTTTTTGATAAGTTAAAGGACTTTGAAGAAGGGCTTGATTGATTTTGCTTATGGAATTTATAATAGACTGAGGAAATAAGTAAAATAAATTTTTTGTATAGTTCGAAATTAGGATAATATAATTGATATAGCTTAATGTAGAGGATATTATGGTGATAAATAAAATTTAAAGAGCAAAACCTTCAAGAGTTTTTATTTGAGGGTTTTGTTGTTTAAAATTTCAAAGTTAAATTAAGATAATTAAAATGTCACTTAAGATGAAATTGGGGTTATTATTGGAACAACAGGATTCCACCAAGGAGATAATATCAAGCTACGACATCTTTATTGACCTCTCAAGGCATACGGAATGTGTTTGTAGATTAGAAAGACAATAGAATATAGTGATATCAACAGTTTAACCCATTGAGTGTAAGGATAACATTCAATGGGTTTTATGTTCATGGGAACATGTCCATAAAAAAGTATTACTTAGAAATCGTTTTTCATTTTAAATAAACTATTGACTTACCACAATTGTGGTGATATATTAGATTTACTACAGTTGTGGTAAATTCGGAGGTGATTAGATGAAAAAGTTATCTGATGCAGAATTAAATATTATGATGAAGTTTTGGGAAAAGGGTTCTTCTATGACATTGGAAGAAGTACAGGATGCTGTAGTTCTTTATAAATGGACTGATAACACAGTTAGGAATTTTTTAACTCGAATCGTAAATAAGGGATTTCTAAAGGTTGATAAACTGGGACGGAAAAATTTATATGTACCAATAGTATCAGATGAATATATTGACAAAAAGGGCAAGTCTTTACTAGAAAAACTTTATGATGATTCCTTACAACATTTTGTAGCGGGACTTTATGAGTCAGATAGTTTAACCAAAGAAGATATACTTGAACTAAGAGATTATCTAGATGAGATTCTGAAGGAGGATGAATAAAGTGAAAGGTCTACTTATTTCTTCTCTAATATTTTCTATACTCTATCTTTTATTTATTATTTTTAGAAGAAGTAATTATGAAAAATACAAAAAGCAAACTTTTAGGTTGATTTGGATAATTCTAATCCTAAGGCTACTGGTTCCTAGTGGAGGAATGGTCTCAAAGATACCTTTTCAATTTAATATTATTAATAGAATAGTAAAAGATATTCCAGTTACCGTAAACAGAGATATATCAATGGGAACAAGGAATTTGTTACAGAGTTTTCAAGTGTCCTGGGAATTCCTTAGATATTTTAATAAAATTTGGGCAGCAGGATTCATAATCTCCATTTTAACTCTTGGTTCATATTATTTTTATTTTCGAATATCTCTCAAAAAGAGTCTAATAGAAGATAGTTCAAAAATTGAAGAACTAAGGAACACCTATAAATTACAGGTTCCTATATGGATAACAAGAAAAAACACATCCCCTTTTGTCACTGGAGTTTTTAGGAAGACCCTTGTGCTGCCACAGTCACTTATTAGGCTGGTGGAGCAAAAAGACCTAGATTATATTATTCAGCATGAAATGATCCATATTAAGAAAAATGATACCTTAATAAAAATCTTATACTTAATTGTTAGATGCATCCATTGGTTTAACCCCTTAGTATACATGATGAATAAAGAGTTTTCTATGGATTTAGAAATGGCCTGTGATGAAGCCTTGGCAGAAACATTGAATGAAAATGAAAAGCGAGAGTATTGTAATGTATTATATAGATATTCTATTGCCAATTCATTATCCCATTCAATATATAATATGGCCCTTTCACCAGGAGGAATTAGGTTGAAAGAACGTTTTGATTCTATACTTGGTCCTAATAAAAAACATGGTAGGAGAATTATAATACTAGTGTGCCTATTGGTTGCTTTTATCCCTTTTTTTATGAAAACTGAACAACCTAACCCTTATCAGCTAGGGACTACTACACTAAGTTATATAGATAATGGAGACATTTTAATTCAATCAGAAAAACTAATTGATCCTATTATATTGAGAAAAATAGAAAAAAATTCTTTTACATTAGAATTCACTAATACAATTCCCACAATAGTTGATTTTAAAGATATTTTGGATTCAGAGACAGTTATTAATCATATTAGTAAAGATGATTATAAGATGTTATCAGGTCTGCAGTTGACTATCTCGCAGAAAAATGAATAGGAGAGGTATATATGAGAAATCCAATTGGTAAATCCACCCTAAGAAAACCCTTAAAAATGATTTTACTCATTTTTATAGTATTTATTATTTCAAATACTTCTATTTCAAGGCTTAGTCAATTTGTAATAGTAAACAGAGAAATCGATAGAATTGGAAGTTATTATAAAAGTATAGGAACAGTCCAACCTATTAATAAGGAACAATTCTATGTAAATGAAGCACAGGCATTATTAAAAGAGGATTCAATGATTGACTATGAGGATCATAGAAGGCATACTTTGGGGATAATAGATGGGCTAATCAATACAGATACAGGGCAGTCTGAAAGTACAAACCCAGAATTTTACGATTATACCATTGATGATTATAAAGTATTTCTTGGAGATGTCATATTTACTGCTACAGTGGACACTGTATATAAAGCACCAAGTGCGGAGGATATTTATGATGGACTAGTAATAAAAATTAAAGTTAAAGAATTAATTGCAGGGTTCCCTGACTACATTAAAGAAGGAACATATACAGGTATTTCAGTTGCGGCTAGATCCCTAAGAACTGGAGATAAAATACATTTTATAAACGACGATGTTATAGATGATTTATTGACTTTAGAGCCAGGAGAATCGTATTTGTTTAGAGCCTATTGGGATAGTTCCCTAAGATTTACTATGATTAAACCTCTTTATACCAAAGGTCCCCTATATGAGAAGTTGGGAATGGATGGGGAAATGGACTGGAGTCTTCCTAAATGGGAGGAGCTAAAAGAGGATATTGATGTACTAAATGAAAACATTCAATCCTTTTCCATTACCACAACAAAAGACATGACAGCCATGCCAACTTTTCAGGCTGTAATGAAGGACCAATTTCTGAAGGAAGGTCGTCTTTTAAATCAAGAAGACGATGTCAATCAAAACTATGTTTGTGTTATTAATGAACATTTATCAGAAATGCGAAATATTAAAATAGGGGACAAATTAGACATAAAAATGCGTAACACTGAAAAGGGTTGGTCATATCTAGCAACGGAAAAAGATATAAAGGAATGGAAATCATATAGTACCAGTGAACCTATATCATTTGAGGTTGTAGGAATATATGCGGATAAACAAAGATTTGCTACTAATGTGGGAAGAAATATATACATACCTGATAGTACCTTGCCAAAAGACTTTGGACACCACTACCAGCAGGGACTTTCAGTACCTGATATTAATTCTTTCTTATATAGTTTTACACTTAAAAGTAGCGAATATGAGTCAGAATTTATTAAAAGATATGAGGAATCATTAAAGGAAATGGGATATAGTCTTTATTTCATAGAGAACAATGCTGAAAGTTTCTGGAACTCGGCAAAAGCCATAAAGCAATCATCCTTAATTAGTGCTGTTTTATTTTCAGTCCTTCTTCTACTAGTGTTTTCCTTCGTTGTCTATATTTATGTAGAGGGGAACAAATTAAACTATGCAATAGAACGGGCCTTGGGAATTCCCTCAAGGGTTTGTGGAATACATTTAATGTTTCCACTTATAGTCTGTGGATACTTATCATCAATGGCAGGGGGATTTCTCGGTTATACTAGTGCCATAAATATATCAAAAGAATTATTAAATGATTTAGCAGATTTTTCTATGAATAACATAAATTCAGACCTAGAATCAAAATATCTTTTTATCTTTATAAGTGGATTATTACTTCTATTTACAGCTCTTCTTTTATTTAGAGTTAACCAACTTAGAAAAACTTCTGTAATAGAGTTAATAAATAGCTACAATGTAAGGAAAAAAACAAAGAAAGAGACTTTGTTAGAAAAAGAAGAAAATAATTTAGAACTGGATCTGAAATTTTTAGGAGGGATAGACTACAATTCTAAAAACCTATTACCAAGGGGAAACAAGGACACCCTAAGGAGATTTTCCTTCAATCATTCCATACGCTCCAAGGTTTCTTCCCTACTTTTACTAAGTCTAGCGGGAACATTTATATTTTCTTTACTGTGGATGAACCATCTAATAATTAAAAATAATTCCTTTATAGATAAAGCCTACAATGAGACCGAGATAACAGGTGAATTAAGAATCAGCTCAGATGGAGAAATACAAGGTACAAGGAGGGGTCCAATTTCTGGGACTCAAATCAATAATATGCTAGAAACTGGATTAGTAAAAGACTTTCTATCATTAGCTGATATGACATATTCGGAAATGTATATAAAGGAAAATGGATTTGAAAGAAAGTTTGAAATGACAGAAGAAGACAAGAAAGCCTACCATATTCCTAAAGCATCATTTAATGTTCTAGCCAGCAACAAGCCTTACAATAGTGATAGCAAAGTTAATTTAACAAACTTACATTTAATAGATGGCTACAGCATAGATGATTTCTTTACAAATTACAAGGCTGATTTCACGGATAGAGCTAATCCCAAAATAGTGAATGAAAAGGGAAATAGTGAAATACCAGTACTAGTATCTGAAAAGGCACTGAAAGATTTTCACTTAAAAATTGGAGATAATATATCATTAGCAGAAAAATCTAGGGATTTAATAAAGGCTTATGGTACTATAGTAGGAACATTCAAAGAACTAGATACGGCAGATTTGCATGAATATCTTGAAAATTATACTTCTATAGCTAGGGTTGAACAATCTATATTCATCTATCCCTTATCTGCATTAGAGGCCCTAGAAGGAAATAATGTGTATTATAGAAGCCTATTATTTGAATTTAGGCCTGAAACAAATAGAGAATTATTAGACAGAAAAGATGAATTGAAGAACATGGTTGTTAATAACATATATGACGATATTAGAAGCGAATTAAAGTTATGGGATGAAGAATTAACAAATGTAGTAGAACCCTTAGAAAAAGGGCTATCTTTACTTGAAGTTCTATATCCAATAACCTTTGGCCTATCCATTATAATAGCGGGAATACTAGCCTTTATGATGGTAATAGGTAGATCAACAGATGTGGCAATCCTTAGAATGTTGGGGGTCAAATCTAAAGAGGTAGAATGGAATCTATTTAGGGAAAATGTATTACTTGTACTAATAGGAATTATGGCAGCCTGTGGATTGATAATAGGAATTATAGCAAATACCTATCCAATAGGCATAGATAAATATATTATGGTAATCGGTGGATACTTGTTAGGCTCTATATTAGGATTGATACTTGGTATAGGGAGGGTAACCAAGAAAAAACCACTTGAAATGCTCCAGGTGAAAGAATAAAAGGGAGGGAAAGTAATGGCAAGATTAGAACTGGAAAATATATTTTACAAATACAAGGGTGCAAATAGAGATGTGCTTAGGGATGTAAACTGTTCATTTGAAGGAGGGAAAGTAAACGCAATAGTAGGGCCCTCAGGAAGTGGGAAAACAACCCTTCTTTCAATTATGGCAGGCCTAGATGAACCAACACGAGGAACAATCACTATAAACGGTAATGATTTAAAAGATATGGATTTAGATGAATATAGAAGGGATTCAGTATCTATGATATTCCAGGCATTTCAGCTCTTCCCCCTGCTGACTGCCCTGGAAAATGTAAGCTTTCCCATGGAATACAAGGGAATATCTAAAGATGAAGCAAGAAAAAAGGGAAGTGAAGTATTAAATTCCCTGGGGATAGACGGAGGTAAACAAGCGAGATACCCCTCCAATTTATCGGGAGGTGAGCAGCAAAGGGTAGCCATAGGCAGAACCCTAGCAACAGGTGCAAAGGTGATCCTGGCAGATGAACCAACAGGAAATCTAGATGATGAAAACAGTGATAGAATTATAGATATATTAAAAGAACTTGCCCACGAACAGGACTTCTGTGTCATCATAGTAACTCATGACATGGAGATAGCAGAAGCATCAGATCATGTATGGAGAATAAAGGATGGAAGTATAAAGAAAGAGAAGTAAAAATCTTTTCATGCAATAATGTAACAATATGTTTAACAAATTTGCTCTCCCACCAAGGGGATAATATCTTCCGACGACATCATTATTGACCTCTCAAGGCACCGATTGCGTGGTAGTGTTTAAAGATCTGATTTCCTTTGTACAGACCAAATCCAAGAGATGAATGAGTGAAATGAATCGTCGCAGCCTTGCTTTCTTCCTCTTCTTTAAAGTATTTGACGAGCAGTGAGGCATTTTCCTCTGTCACATCTAGCCCTTGGTTCTGGAGATCCAACAGCTTTCTTCTCTGAAGATAGGAACTTCTAGGGACAGTAAGGGTTTTCATTTCGCCAAAAGCTTTATAGGTAATGTCTGCAAAATAATCCTCTGAATCGATATTGTGCTCTATGCCTGTGATGATAATGTAGTCGGAGACTGTTTTTACAGTCCCCTTCGCACATACTTGCATAACGTTATTTTCAGTTAAATAGAACTCATTGATATTAGGTGTGTTATAAGGCATCTTCATCTTCAACATACTCCTTTAATTTTGTGATTTTCATATAGGTGTCCTTCGGCTCCAAGTAAGCATAGAGAACCAGGTCAATGAAGTTCTTTTCGTCTATATCTTCATCATAGGTGAAACTATCGAAGGTTATATTCAATAGCTGGTTAAGGAGATGAAAATCATTGAGGAAAATGATAAAGTTGCTCTCCATACCATATTCATTCCTGAAAGTTAGTGAAAGGACATCATATCCTTTAAACTCCACAACGGCTGCATTGATTATTTGCACTAGGTTATAGCCAGAAACAAATCCTCTATTCACTCTAAACGGCATAGTGACTACCTCCTTTTACAATGAGTTCTGCAGTTATAAGAGTTGATCGTAAGGGTAATGTGTTTGAAAATCTTGAAGTAATTCTGTTCGGTATACGATATAAATGATTCATGGTTTCTCCTTTTCATCTTTAATGTAATTTCAGTCCGAGATTTGTGGGTAATCCTGTTATTTGTTCTTGAACATCTTAAGTTCATTTTGGTATTTCTTCCTAATTGTATTGGGAAAAGAAAATTCTGAGCTAGTAGGTGGAAATTTCTCATCCCTAAGTATATGTTCATAGAATTCTATTAATTAGTAATCATAGGAATGATATGTCATATTAAAATAGGATTTATGATGTAAAGTCTCAGAAAGTATGGTTAAATGAACTTAGAATAAATAGTGAAAAAGAAAAAGAGTAGGAAGTGGAAATAATGATATCTCTAGATAAAAGAAAAGAAGTTTTTCAGAAATATTTTTTGAATTACAACACACAAGATCAAATCTGTAGAGATTTAAGTATCTGTAAAGGTAGTGTCACGAAAATCGTTAAGGAGTTTAGAGAACGAATATCAGAACTTGGTCTAACAAAAGAGGAAGATCTTACAGTTCATATTGACAAGATTGTCACTGTACCTATTCGTAAAAAACGGCAGTATCCTAGATTAGTAGTTACAGATAAACATGAAAAGATCATTAAGAGAATTGTGATAACAAATGAAAAAAATAGAACTCGAATAGGACAGGAAGGCGCATACACTAGAGCTAATTTATATTTTCGGTTTGAAACCATACTAGATCATTACAATGATGCAATTCGGTCGATGCATAGATGGTACGATCAAATGCAAAAAACACCAAATTTAACGGATCTATCTCTGGAAAATCAAAAGAAATATAATGAAACTTATGAGGTCTATTCCGTGATTTGTGAGGAATATGATCTCCCGAAAGAATTTAAAAATCCTTTGGAAAATACAATATATGTTATTTCAATAGAAACTTTCTACAGAATTGCTAGAAAGGTAAAAAAAGAGCTTTTTCCTACCAATATAGAAACTGAAAATGAGTCAAATGACAAAGAAGATATAGAGGAAGACAATGTTGAGATTGAAGTAAGCCCTCCAAAGTTTAAGAATGCTAGTGATCAATTATTTTATGATATGGAACATACGATACTACCAAAGAAAAGGTAGATTTTCCAGGACTTAGACGCGTTTTATGAGCTGTATACCTAATTAAAAATATAAATTAAATCATTATTACAAATATGGAATAAATCAAGGCTCGTTTTGAGCCCTGATCAAAGTTAGTTTTCCTTGTCAATGATGTCAGCTACAACGGATAGAACAATACCAATCTTCTTTATCCATGACAATAGATTCATCTTTCTTCACCTCCCTAGTATTCATCAGCGAGTAGCATAGTGCTGTACTCGCCATCATCAATGACATAGACTTTAAGTTTTTCTCCTGGGATAGTTCCCTTTACGATGAGTTCTGAAGAGTATGCAGGAACTTCCTGTTTGTGTAGGATGTGCAGATGCATATCTGGAAGCTGCTGGATCTCAAAGATCTGTAGATAGTCCAGTTCTTTGTCTGCTTTTTCGATCATTCTCCTAAGCGCAACCTGGAGAGGGATGCTAAGTTTCTCCTGAATGCCTCTTGTGAGGTATCTTTGCTTGTCAAACATTAAAAGTCTCCTTTCTCTCTCATGCTGTAGTAGGTACCTTCTCCTAGGATGATGTGGTCCAGTAAGTCAATTCCCATGAGTTTTCCACAATCCCTAATTCTTTCAGTGGCACTCTGATCTTCTGAGGATGGGACTGGGTCTCCTGATGGATGATTATGATAGAGGATGATGGAAGCAGCGTTACTTAAGATTGCTGCTTTAAACACTTCTCTTGGATGCACAATGGAAGCATTGAGAGATCCTATGGAGACTACATGAAGATTTAATGGCTGATTCTTGGTGTCAAGGCAACATACTAGAAGCTGTTCCCGGTCGGTTTCTTCCATGAGAACTTTACCCAGTTCGTATGCTTCTACAGGGCTGTTCACCCTACGTTTCCCGTATAGAAAACTGGATTCTCTCACCAATTTGATTTTTACAATATGTACTCTTTTGGACGGGAAAACGGGGTTTTCAGAAGATACATGGTGTTTTCTATTATGATTTTTCTGAGTATAGTTCATGTTATGCAATCTCCTTCTCTATATTCTTAATATCTGATGTTTTAGACTCACTTGGTTCTACTTCCCTTTCTTTTTGTTTCGAAGTCTTTGTTGAGGTAGTTTTCTTACTGGAACTTAGAAGTTTTCCCATGGCATCTATCATTTCAGGGGTGAAGACATTTTTTTCTATGGCGTCTTTCAGTAAAGAGATGAATTCCAGTTCTGTCACATCCAGAGATCTTGCAATATACTTCTCAGGGTGGCCAGTGAGGTCTTTATAAAGACTGAACCTGATTTCAAATCTCTTCAGTTTCTTCACATAGATTTTTTCAATACAGTAGGTGTAGTTGTTGTCCACATATCTTCCTTGGTTATGGATCTCGCAGTACTTGGTATCTTTGATGAGCTCTGTTTTTTCTGGCATAGTATTCTCCTTTCAAACAAATAGGACATGAGCCTCACTAGAAGGTTCATGTCCGTTTACTTTTTCAGTATTTTTTTTGGTGTCATTTCATAGGGTTGTATCATGATGATTCCATAGTCGGAACTTAGTAGGAAGAGGTAAGCAGTGTAGAGAGTGCCGTCTTCTGTGATGATGAAGTCGACATATTCAGGACATGGATTCTTTGTGAGGTCACAGTTGTGCAGTTTTTCCAGTTCCTCAATTTCATCAGGATGTTCAATGATGGCAATATAGCCTCCAAGGTTTGTGATGAGGTCTCTGTCTTTTCCATATTCCTCATCGAGGGTGGTAAGTACATCCAGGGCATAGGTTTGGACTTCTTCCTCAAGGTGGGAGATGTGCGAGAGATCTGATACATTTATCAGTTTAATCATGGCTTTCCTCCNNATTTTTTTCATGAGATTTTTCGTAGAGAAGTTTTTGATACTGATACTTCTTCTCATGTTTATCAGGATAATAATATATATTTTCAGAGGTAGTTTGATACTGAGAGTACTGAAAATTGGACAGAAGAATTGATAGGATAAGAATAGAGAAAACTGCTATTATGCAAAGATATCGGGATTCTAATCAGATAGAATGGAGAAATCTAAATGATTTTACGAAATAGTTAGAAAAATTCTACATTTCGAATTGACCAAGACAATATTCGAAGATACAATAGATAGTGAAATAGTTTATTGTTATAATCGGAGGTGGATATTTGATAGGATTAGAATATATATTAAATCTATACAATTTTCCTCATATAGAGCTTGCAGATAAACTAGGAATCAGAAAGCAGAACATTAATCTTTGGGTGAAAGGAAAGCAGAATATACCAAAGAAGTATATGCCTGTGTTGGAAGATCTTTTTGGTATTAGATGGGAATACTTTGATAGGGAACTCACTGAAATTGACAGACTGGAAATCCAGAAAGAGAAGCTGAAGAAAGAACTTGAACCAGTGGTGATGAAATATGAACAGCAGTTCTCTATTGGTGAAATCAATGATCTTGTGGATATTCCCATCTACGACAAGGAAGAAGTAAATCGTATTGAGAGAGACATTGATAAGACGAAACTTCTTATGAGATTAAAGGAATCTATGGATATGGTGGAGAAAAATCCTTATATGGATACCTACAGATTATTGGTAGAGATCATGGAAAAAGGGCAGCATGAAGTGATGATTCATAGAACCATTGAAGCATTAGCGCATTATTATGAAGTGCTTCCAGACTGGGTAAGCACTGGACCAGAACAGGATGAATATGAAAGTGAACTATTCGAATTATTCGATGACTATAATTATTAGGAAAGATGGAGGAGAGAATCATTATGGCAGAACAGACAGGTAATATCGGATTTGAGGAGACTCTATGGAAAACAGCGGACAAGTTAAGAGGTAGCATGGATGCCAGTGAATACAAGCACGTGGTATTAGGCCTTTTATTCTTAAAGTACATTTCTGATAAGTTTGAGACGAAACATGAAGAGCTTCTGACAGAGGGACAGGGATTTGAAGAAGGTCGAGATGAATATCAGGCGGAAAATATTTTCTGGGTACCTATAGAAGCAAGATGGTCCTTCATAATGGATAATGCAAAGGATGAGAAGGTTGGTCAGTATATTGATGATGCTATGATTCTC
>LFRM01356228.1_pt1 | contig 20258 bp, 19 predicted proteins | sample 618341 | NCBI WGS metagenome assembly LFRM01 (sample SAMN03654438, study PRJNA283298) | anaerobic digester metagenome | isolation source: pool of bioreactors CSTR01a, CSTR02a, and CSTR03a thermophilic anaerobic... | place: Denmark: Kgs. Lyngby | collected 2014-05-21 | reverse complement strand
CTAAAGACCATTTAAGTATTAGTCAAGACCTGGCTATGTTATAATACTTTTTAGGAGAGAATTATGGATATTTTTGATTTAATGAGAGAAGAAGAAGCCAAAAAAAGTGCCCCTTTAGCTGAGCGGATGAAACCCCAAAGCATAGAGGAGTTTTTTGGTCAAAAAGAGCTTATGGGGGAGGGGAGCCTCTTAAGAAGAATGATAAAGGCAGATAGGCTAAGGAGCATGATTCTCTTTGGTCCAACAGGAGTGGGTAAGACCTCCCTAGCCCAAATAATTTCCCAGATGACCCACTCAAACTTTATCTCCCTAAACGCAGTTACCTCAGGTATAGCCCAGCTTAAAGAGGTTATCAAAAACGCTGAGGAGGACCTGGCCTTAGAGTCTAGGACTACTATTCTATTTATTGATGAGATCCACCGGTTTAACAAGGCCCAGCAGGACGCCCTCTTACCCCATGTGGAGAGGGGGACAGTTATTTTTATTGGTGCTACAACAGAAAACCCCTATTTTGAGGTAAACTCCGCCCTGCTCTCCAGAAGCCTTATTTTCGAGCTAAAAGCCTTAAGCGAAGAAGATATCATCGGGCTTCTAAAAAGAGCTCTCAGGGAAGATAGGGAGCTGGAAAAAGTTGATATTGAGCTAAATGATGAGGTTTTAGCTCAAATAGCTAAAGAAGCTGCAGGAGACGCTAGAAGGGCCATGAACATCCTTGAACTAGCTGTTCTTACAACTGAAAAGACCCAGGGTAGGATAATCATAGATAAAAATATAGTGGCCCAGTGCACCCAGACTCCCTATCTAAAGTATGACAAAGGGGGAGACTACCACTATGATGTTATTTCAGCCTTTATTAAAAGCGTTAGGGGCTCTGACCCCCAGGCAGCTCTTTACTATCTAGCCCAGATGCTTGTATCAGGTGAAGACCCAAAGTTTATTGCAAGAAGACTAATTATTCTAGCAGCTGAAGATATAGGCCTAGCTGATCCCCAGGCCCTGGTTTTAGCCAATGCCTGTTTTGAAGCTATCCACAAAATTGGTATGCCAGAAGCCAGGATTATTCTTAGCGAAACCACCATCTGTTTAGCACTGGCTGAAAAAAGTAATAGTGCCTATGAAGCCATAAACCTAGCCTATAGCCAGGTGAAGGAAGATGGCCCCGGACTTGTTCCTGAGCATCTAACAGACTCCACTAAGAAGAAGTTATCAAAATCCAAGGCCACTTATCTCTATCCCCATGACCATGAGGGAGGCTGGATAGAGCAGAACTATCTACCGGAAAGAGTAAAAGATAAGAGCTTTTACAGGCCTAAAAACCTAGGTATTGAAGAAAATCTAGTAAAAAATTGGAAGAAGCGAATTAATAAATAAATATAATATTTATAATTATTTGCTGATTATCACTGAAAGTAGGGGAGCTAATAGTCAGTTTAGGAATATTTATCTGCTCAAATAATAGTTGCATTTGCAAACATATATATATTTAGTAGGTTGGGTAGTAAAAACACACAAGAAACAGGGGGCATCTCTGATATATTAATTTGATTAATATTATGAAAGTAAAATCTCTGTCTAAATATTTCCTATAAGTAAAAATTAGACTTTGATAAATCAATAACCTTATTAGAATTCAACTATAATTCAAGTTGAGAATTCCTTCAGGCTTGTTATCCTTGTATTAGGAGGTGGGTTATGAAGAGACTTCTTATCTTGATATTAGTTTTGATTGTTTCAGGCTGTGCGCAGCTATCCATATATGACAAGTACAATAATGACTTAAACCTAGGGCTGCCAAGACCTAGTAGTTTTACAACTGGTAAGCTTATAGAAGGTCAACCCAAGGACTATGAGGATTTTGACCTGATCTTTGTCTATGATGAAAGCCTGGCTGTAGAAGACCAGGATTTCTGGCAGACCCCCAGTGATGAAGAGCGCTACGAGCTTATCCTAAAACTCTACGATATATATCAATTAGATACAGGTACTACCATAGAGGATAAGAAAAACCAGCTCGAAGACTATTTAGATCTAGACCTGGGTTCAGAGCTTAAGATTTATTATAAGAACACAGCCAAGGAAAATCTACTACTGCTAAATAGAAGAAGCCCTGGGGAGCTCTTAATGCTCAGGGTAATGAATTAGAGGAGAAGTTGACAGATTGGGCTTCTCCTGCTATTATTGAAATAACTATTCCTTAAATGTATATTTTGGGAAAAGATGGAGGACTTATGGAAATAAGAGTTATAAGCATGGCCTCTTTTATCGAGGAGACCTTCAACCCCAGCCTAGTTCATAGCTACTGCTCAAAGTGTGAAAACTTCAACCTACACTTTGCCTGTCCGCCCTATGATTTTAGCATACCAGCCCTTCTCAGTAAATACAGGCAGGTTTTAGTTATTAGCCATAAGCTGGAGGCAAGACAAGATGAGTACTTCTACTGGAGGGATCTAGTGGACCCCCTACTAATGAGCTATGAAAGAAAACTTAATGGTCAGGCCCTACTTGCAGGCTCCTGTAGAAACTGCAGTTTCTGTTTTGATAAAGGCGCCATAGAATGCTCATCACCTGAGCTACTAAGATTTAGCTTTGAGAGCCTGGGCTTTGATGTGGCCTCTATAGTAGATAAGTATTTCAAGGAGAAGCTAAGCTTTGAATCTAGGAGCCTACATTTAGTTTATGGCATGCTCCTTGAACTAGGTGCTGATCCCATTGTCTTAAAAGAACTGGAAGGAGAACTCAGTGAGCTATCATATTAATACTAAGGGTAAGCCTAAGCAGCTTCTTAGGGAGGAAATAGAAATTTCAAAACAGATAAAAGAGCTTGAGCTTAGTCTACCACTTTTTATGAGGGACTATTTTATATTTTTAAAGGGCTCGGTCTCCCCTGCCACTGCACTGGCCTATACTAGAGATATTGAGTTTTTTTTCACATATCTTTTAGAGGAGACCCTGCTATCGAAGGCAGACAAGTTAAAGGAAATAAAACTAGAAGAACTGGCCGCTCTTCGCTCAAGAGACCTCAATGAGTTCCTGGGTGATTATTGCAGACGCTATTATAAGGAAATAGATGGTGAAATGCATGTCTTTGAAAATAACAATGCCTCTATCTCAAGAAAGCGTTCTAGCCTCTCCTCCCTATTTAGGTTCCTATTTAGAAATGAGCAGCTTGACACCGACCTTAGTGCAGGCCTTAATCCAATCAGAATGCCAAAAGCCCAGCCTGATACTATTAAAAGGCTCCATGAAGATGAAATTATCGAGCTCCTCTATGTAGTAGAAACCGGTGAAGGCCTTAGTGAAAGAGAACTTATCTACTGGGAAAAAACCAAGTATAGAGACAGAGCCATCCTTCTTTTTTTTATAACCTATGGCCTAAGGCTAAGAGAACTGGCAAATCTTGATATCTCAAGTTTTCATTTTGGTAGAAAAGAATTTACTGTCTATAGGAAAAGAGACAAGGAAACAGTCCTGCCCCTTAATGATACAACTGAGAGGGCTCTTAATGACTACCTGACACTAGAAAGAAAGGACGTGGCTGAGGAAGCCCTCTTTCTCTCCCTACAAAATAAACGCCTTACTCAAAGGGCCATTAGGGAACTGGTGAAAAAATACACAGCGCTTGCCATGAAGACCTCTAGGAGCCAGGGCTATAGCCCCCATAAACTAAGGGCAACAGCTGCCTCAACCCTAATAGAAAGAGGCTTTTCCATCTACGATGTTCAAAACCTCCTTGACCACGACAATGTAACCACCACCCAGCTCTATGCAGCCCATAGAAAAAATGTTAAAGCAGACATTATTAAAAACTTCGAGCTTGATGAAGATAAATAAAATCTCCAGGTCTAATTATTATAGACCTGGAGGCTTTTATTTCCCGGAACCTCTAGGAGCTGACCTGGATAAATCAAATCGTCATTGAGACCATTAATTGTCTTAATCAAATGCACTGTGGCTCTTGGATCTTCAGTAGAAAGATCTAGAGCCAGGGACCAAAGACTGTCACCAGGGGCTACTTCAAGAGTAATGGTTTCTAGGGGTTCTGCTAGAACAACTAGTGGCTCTTCCCTAGGCATATATACATAGAGGCCCGCAAGAAGAAGACTTATAACCAGGACCCTGCTTACAAATTTAAAAGGATTATTTATATTCATAACTGCCTCCAAACAAATGTTCTGTATAACTATAATATCAGAACAATTGTTCGGGGTCAAGCTATTTTCTCTTTATTTATAATTCCTACTAATAAAATCTAATTCTTCTTTTCCATCCAACCTATTTAACTCAAGGGCCAGCATAAAAAAGTAACCAGATAGGAGGTTAGCAAGATCTATTAGCTTCCTATCAAGCTTCTCTTTTTCTGCCTGTCTATAGAGAAGCCTAACCAGGGCCTTGCCATCAGCCCTTAACATATGGGCAAGACTGGCCCTACTAGAGCCAACTGGTAGAACAAACCTAGTAAATCTATCTCTATTCTTTTCCTCTAACTCCCCCACCTTTCTAAGTAGAAATTCTTCTTCTTCTATTTTAACTGAGTAAAAGGTCCTAAGACTGGCATTTAGGTGGTAGATAAGTTCAGCTACAGTTATAAGGTCATTTCTTAGCTCTTCTTCTAGAATAAGGGACGCTAAAAGACCAGTCTCTGATGCCATCCTGTCTGTTAATATTTCAAAGTCACACCTGTAGTCATCCCCATCATCGGATAAAAAAGGATAGGCTTCATAGGGACTTTTGTATTTATTCATAATCTTCCTCAAATTTCTTCCATCGTTCTAGAGACCTAACCATGTAGGAAACAATGTCCATCTCATAGATTTCTTCTAAAAAGGTGCTGGTTATAAGCTCCTGAGCAGAGCCCATGCCGTGGATCCTGCCTTCTTTCATAAACATAAGGTTATCAGTAAGCTCCATGGCCAGGTTTATATCATGAAAGACCCCAACAACAGCCTTGCCTTCCTTTAGAGCCCAGTCCTTTAAAAAATTAACCACATCTATCTGATACTTCACATCCATGTGGTTTGTGGGCTCATCAAGAAGAATAAGCTCTGGCTCCTGGACCAGGGTATGGGCAAGATAAACCCTTTGGAGCTGGCCTCCAGAAAGTATATTAAGGCTTTTATCCTTAATATCCATGAGACTGGTTTTTTCCAGGGTCTCTTCAACAATTTTTATATCCTGAGGGCCCGGCCTACCAAAGAGGTTTTTTCTTAAAAAGCGGTACCTGCCCATCATAACTGTCTCGTAGATACTATAGGGAAAATGAACATGGTTAATCTGGCTCATCATGGCAATATGCTCAGCAATATCCCTGCGTTTCATGGTATCTATAGCACTACCAGATAGGCTAATCTGGCCCCTATGCTGGATAATACCTGCAGCTGCTCTAAGTAGGGTGGTCTTTCCACAGCTATTAGGACCAATTATGGCCAGGCTCTCTCCCCTCTTTATTGTAAAGTTTATATCCTTAATTATATCCCTGCCATTGTAGCCTGCATAAACATCCTTAAACTCCAGCATCCTGGCTCCTCCTCCTTGAAAAATAGACCCAGGTAAAAAATGGTGCCCCAATCAGGGCTGTAACTGAGCCAATTGGAAGTTCTGAAGGAGCCACTATAACCCTAGAAATAATGTCAGCCAGGGCCATAAAGGTGCCTCCAAAGATAAAAGAAAGTGGCAGTACTATCTTATGGGAAGAGCCAAAAATCTTTCTCACTATATGGGGGGCAATAAGGTCAACAAAACCAATTACCCCAACAAAGGCAACAGAGGCCCCAGTAAGAAAGGTTGAAAGAAAAATAAGAATTAGCTTGGTCTTTTTAAGATCAATGCCCACAGATAGAGCGTGCTCCTCACCAAAGCTCATCAGGTCCATCTCTAAACTATAGGTCATAAGAAAGATGACTGTTGGCACAACACTTATGGTTATTATCATTAGCTGATCCCAGTTAAGCCCAGAAAAACTTCCCAGCTGCCAAAAAACCAGCCTCTGAAGATGCTGCCTAAATAGGGCCATGATAATTGTTAAGATGGAATTAATAAAGAGTGAAATAACCATACCTGTAAGAATAACAGTTTGGTTTTCAAGGCCTGCATCAAACCTTGAAGAAATTCCCAGAGCTGCTAACACAGTTGCCAGGCCAAAGACCAGGGCCACAAAGGGCAGTAGGAGGCTTCCAAGTCCCGATAGGCTGATTCCAAGGGCAATGACCAGGGCCACTCCTAGGGAGGCTCCAGATGATACTCCTAGTGTGTAGGAAGAGGCTAGAGGGTTTCTTAGAACCGACTGCATAACCGTACCGGAAACTGCTAGAGCCCCTCCTACCATAAAGGAGGCCAGGGTCCTAGGTAGCCTAATCTTCCAAAAGATATCTGCAATTAACTTATCTATCTCTGGATCTAAAACGGAAGAAAAAAGCTTATGGGAAATGATGCCAGGTATGTTGGCCAGGGGAATCTTGGCAGAACCCAGTACCGCTGAGAGTACCAGAACTGCCAGGGCCAGGATTATACTAAAGACTATCTTTCTCATAAGCTTTTTCATAGTTTACCTATTTAAAAATTTCTGGGTGGAGGGCTTTAGCCATCTCTTGGAGAGCCAGGACTATCTTGTGGTTAGGAAGACTTGAGTAACCATTATCAATGTAATATACATCACCATTTTTAACAGCCTCAACCTGCTCCCAACCATCTCTTGAAAGAATCTCAGCAACAGAGTCTTCAAGGTAGTTGACATTGGTTAAAATCACATCGGGATTTTTAGATATTGCGGCTTCTTCATTAACTGCTATCCAGCTATACTCATCTGCAAAAATATTTTCTCCTCCTGCAAGCTCAATTAGCTCATTCATAAAGGTGGAGTTACCAAAACTATAAATAGTTGGAAGTGCCGCTATTTCAAATAGTACTGTCTTTTTACTTTCAGCAGCTTCAGCCTTCTTTGCTATCTCATCTATGGCTTCTTGCATCTTGTCATTTATTTCCTTGCCCTTTTTAGATTGCCCTAGAGCATCGGCAATAAACTGGTTATCATTTTTAATTTCCTCAATACTCTCACTTGAGGGAATAGTAGCTACCACAATACCTAAATCCTTAAGGGGCTGATATATATCTTCTCCTCCTTGGCTGGACATACCAGTTACAAAAACAAGATCTGGCTTAAGTGCTGCCATAGCCTCTAGGTCTGGGCTCATGAGTTCAAACTGGGCTAGCTGATCCACTCCCTCGACATAAAAGGGGGTCTGCATATCTACTCCAATAAGCTTGTCCTTTAGACCAAGTTCTTCAATAACCTGGCTGGTGGAGGGAGCCATAGAGATGATGGTTTCTACTTTTTTAGGTAGCTCAATCTCATAACCTGCCCTGTCTACTGTGGGAAGCTCAGAGCCCTTAGCACCGGTGGAGCCACAACCTGCTAAAATTAATAGTAGGACTAAAAGCAGACTAACTAAATACTTTCTTTTCATTCTTTCCTCTTTTCATAAAAAATAGCTGCCTTCATCCTAAGTGAAAACAGCTAAAACTATCTAGCCTTGCATTCTCTTAGGTCCGAAGAGATAGTTGCAATTTTTTCAGCTAGATATTCTGACTTAAAACTATAGAACTTGTCTACCTTCCCGTATTACCAGTGGTAACAGACAGCTCAGTTTATCACAGCAGCGGCTCTGTAGAGGATTTTCACCCCTTTCCCCATGCTGAAAAAATATTAAATTACACAATTAAGTTTACTCTATAAAAAATTACTTGTCAAGTTCAGTGGCGAACCTATCCTTATACATCTCCATGCTTCTTCTTATGGCTTCAACTGCCTTATTATAGTTACCAATCTCCCCTACAATAGATTTCTTGCCTTCCAGGGCTTTATAAACAGAAAAGAAATGCCTCATTTCTTCTTCAACGTGGTTGGGTAGAAGATTAATATCTCTATATCCATTATAAACGGGGTCCGCAAAGGGAACTGCTATGATTTTTTCATCAACCCCCATCTCATCTTCCATCTGAAACATGCCAATGGGGTAACAGTGGACCTCCACCATGGGATGAATCTTTTCAGTACAAAGAATAAGCACATCTAGTGGATCTCCGTCATCTGCAAAGGTTCTTGGAATAAAGCCATAGTTTGCTGGATAGTGGGTTGATGTATGTAAAATCCTGTCCATCTTTAAGACACCGGTTTCTTTGTCAAGCTCGTACTTGACCTTACTTCCCATGGGAATTTCCACTATTGCTATAAATTCATGGGGCTTGATCCTTGATTCTTCTATATCATGCCAAATATTCATTGGTTCCTCCTAAAAGCTTGAAATTTAAATAAATTATAGGCTTGATTTAACTCTAAGTCAAGAAAGGAGCAGCCAGGCCTGCTCCCTTTAAGCTTTTAGTCTTCTTTAGAAAGTTGTAGATGGATGTTTCCCTGGTCGTCCCAGCTTAGTGATACTCTCTCGCCCTCCTGGTTATTAGCTGAGTAGATAGTCGACTGCTGGGTACTAACTTCAACCGCCTCTTCAGTAAAGCCTAGAACCTTAAGCTCCTCCACATAGGATAGGAGCCTGGCTTCCTGAATATTTTCAAAACTAATGATTATTAGTTCACTAGAAATAATCTGGGAAACAATATCGCCCTCGAGTTCTGGCAGGCCCTCAATAAAGCCCCTGGGCCACTTGCTCAAATCATCATTCACAAAGCTTTCCTCATCAAGGAACTTAAAATCATCTAGCTCTGATTTACTTAGGGTCATTATAGTAGTCCCCAGCTCTTGATCCTCATCATAGCTATAGAGGATGGTCAGCATCTGGCCATCTTTGTTGGCTCCAGAGAAATTCTCTACTCCATTAAAATTTGATTCACTAATGGTCCTAAAGCCTGCCTCCTTTAGCTCCTTAAGATAGGCCTTCATACCTGCCTGATCAAGTCCAGTAAAAGTAAGTGAAAAGTAGTATTCCTCACTCATTTCTGCCAGGCTCACTACATCTACACCTCTAGCTTCAGGAATTCCAGGAAGTTTATCCACAGGCCAGGCAAGACTAGAGCCAAAACTCATCTCTACATCATCACTCTTAATAGAAGCTAGCCCCTTCTCATCTGACAAATCAAGATCCACCTTGGTGCCCGTTGCCTTCTCTAAAATCTTCTCACTAAGCTTTTCAGCTAGTTTTGCCTCTGCCTTCTTTGTACCACAGGAGGTCAGTGCTAGTGCCAGGATAAGAACCAGTAAAACAAGTACGTATTTCTTTTTCATGATAAACCTCCTCTTCTTGGCCAATAATTACCCTGGATTTTGGCACTAACCCAGGGCTTACAAAAAGATGAAGTTGTAAGTGCTCATATAAAGCTTATCCTACAAAATATATAACTTTAACCAAATATATTATCTAGAGCCTCAATAATTCCAAGCGATTATTAACTATTTGTTAAATGATTAATAGTAGCCATATATTTATGAAAGCTTTCTTGCACTGGGCCCATCAATGCTTTAAACTGGTTATAGTTAATAAATAGGAGGAATGTATGCAAATTAAACTAGATTCGTTTTTAGACTACCAATACCTAGGCCAGCTTAGCCTGGCGCCAAATGGCCAAAAACTTGCTTTTGTTGTTGGTAAAGCCAACCTTAAAAAGAACGGCTATGACAAACAGCTCTGGCTCTATGATAAAGAAACTAAAAAATCCAGTCCCTTTACATCAAAGGAATTTTCTGGTTTTTATGGTTTTGATGGAGACACTATTCTTTTCACCGCCACTAGAGAAAGGCCAGAAAATAAAGAGGAAGAAAAGAGCTTCTTTTCAGCGGATCTATATAGCTTAGCGCTAGATGGAGGAGAGGCGCAGTTTATAACCAAGCTACCCTTTAGGCCCTCAAAGCTCATGAGCCTAAATGACGATCAGCTTATTTTTATGGGGGCCTGGAGAAAACCTGAAGAAGATACCGAAAAAATTAGTGACCAAACCGAGAAGGCCGCTTTAGAAGCCTCAGTCAAGGTTATTGATGAAATACCCTTCTGGGCCAACAATGTGGGCTTTGTTAACAAGGTAAGAAATAGACTCTTCTCCTACAGTAAATCCACTGGGGAGTTCAAGGCTCTTACTGGAGAATTTACTAATGTTATAAGCTTTGAAATAGATCCTAATAAAGGGCAGGTTGCCTATCTATCATCTAACTATACCGACGTGCTTGAGCCCTACCAGGAGCTCCACCTATTAGATTTACAAAATGGCCAGGACCAAATACTAAGAGAAGATTTTAACTGCCACTACTCCTACTTTGCCTTCTTAAATGAAAGGAAGTTTGTTTTTACAGCTTCCGATGGCAAGATCCATGGTAGAAACCAGGACCATGACATCTATACCTTAGATAGGGTTAGTGGTGAGGTTAAGCAAATCTCCCCCGAGGGCTGGGATGTATCCATGTGGAACTCAGTGGGTTCTGATGTTAGATTAATTGGCGGAGCCTCACAAAAGGTTGATGATGGTAAGTTCTACTTTGCCACAACTGAGTTTGACCACTCCTATCTAAATGTAATTGATGAGGAGGGTAATCTAAAAAAACTAACCAGTGAAAAAGGTTCGGTAGATAGCTTTGATGTCCTAAATGGAGAGATTTATGCAGTTCTCCTAAGAGGCCTAGACCTTCAAGAAATCTATAAGGTTGAAGGTGGGCTTGAACTAGCTCTAACTGATTTAAACAAGGAAGAAAGTAGGCTTAGAAGGGCCAAGCTAGATGAATTTGACTTTCAATTAAATAGTACTAACTATACTGGCTATGTTCTCCTACCCTCTGATTATGATGATAATAAAAAATATCCAGGGCTACTAAGTATCCACGGTGGACCTAAAACCGCCTATGGCTCAGTCTTTTTCCATGAACTCCACTACCTAGCAGAGAGGGGCTATATAGTCTTCTTTACTAATCCCAGAGGTTCCGATGGCAGGGGTAGAGACTTCTCTGATATAAGAGGCAAGTATGGAACCATAGACTATGAGGACCTTATGGACTTTACTGACCTTATCCTAGAAAAATATCCAGCAATAGACAGCGAAAAACTTGGGGTTATGGGTGGAAGCTATGGTGGCTTTATGACAAACTGGATTATAGGCCACACCCAGCGCTTTGCCGCAGCCTGTTCACAGAGGTCCATCTCAAACTGGGTAAGTAAATTTGGAATAACAGATATTGGCTACTACTTTAACTCAGACCAGCAGCAGGCCACCCCCTGGGAAAATTTTGATCATTTTTGGGAGGTTTCCCCCCTTAAACATGCTCCTAATGCCAAGACCCCTACCCTCTTTATTCACTCAGATGAAGACTACAGATGTCACTATAGCTGCGCTATGCAGATGCACACTGCCCTTAAACTTCATGGGGTAACTTCTAGGCTGGTCCTATTCCATGGCGAGAACCATGAGCTCTCCCGTTCTGGTAAACCAAAGGAGAGAATTAGAAGGCTTAAGGAGATTGAGAACTGGTTTGATAAGTACCTAATGGACAAGGATGTAGAGCTCTACTAGCCCAGAACATTCGTTTGATTAGGTGGATATTTTGTGCTATAATGGGCAAAAGGAGGGACTTATGGGTTTAACATCAAGACAGCAAGAAGTATATGATTATATCAAGGAGCAAATTCTTTCTAATGGCTATCCACCTACAGTTAGGGAAATTTGTAGAGGCCTAGGCTTTAAAAGCACATCTACTGCCCATGGCCACCTAGAAAAGTTAGAAGAGTATGGCTTTATAAAAAGAGATGGGTCAAAAAATAGAGCCATCAGTCTGACAGAAGATATCCAGCCCTTGGCTGAAACCCTTAGTATCCCCCTTCTTGGTAAAGTCCAGGCTGGAAAACCAATCCTGGCAGTAGAAAACATTGAAGACTATCTACCTGTTTCTCCCCACTTTATAGGGGGTGGAAACCACTTCTTCCTTGAAGTCCAGGGAGAGAGCATGAAGGATGTTGGTATCTATGATGGAGACTATGTTTTAGTTAAGGAGAGCCCTGAGGCCTACAATGGCCAGATGGTGGTAGCTCTACTAGGAGAAGAAACCACTGTAAAGACCTTCTACAAGGAAAGCGGCCATATCAGGCTCCAACCAGAAAACCCAGACTTTGAACCCATCCTGACAAGGGACGTCTCCATACTTGGTACAGTCCAAGCGGTAATGAGATTTATTAAATGAAAAAAAGCTTCTAGGTATAGTCTACTTAGAAGCTTTTTACATTTTGCCTACTTCTCCTGGTCCATTTTTTCAAACCTGGTCAGGATTTTCATTATACAGAGCTTTGCCTGCTCATAAAGAAGGGCTCCTTGAACATATACTACATAGGGCTCCCTTATAGGGGCGTCGGCAGAAAGCTCAATGCTAGCCCCCTGAATAAAGGTTCCAGCTGCCATTATAACCTCAGCATCATAGCCTGGCATGGGCCAGGGAATAGGGGTCAGGTGGCTATCAACTGGTGAAGAAGCCTGGACCTCCTCACAAAAGGCTATAACCTTTTTAGGGTCTCTGAGGAGAATGGCCTGGATAATATCCTCCCTTGTATCCTCCACCCCGGGCTTTATATCATAGCCCAGCTGAGAAAAGGTCCTGCCAAAGAGCATGGCTGATTTAAGGGCGTTGGTTACAACAGATGGGGCGAAGAAGAGCCCCTGAAGCAGGGTCCTTGTAATACCAAAGGTCCCCCCCACCTCCTTACCAAGACTAGGAGAAGTCAGCTTATGGGCGCAAAGAAGGACCAAATCTTTTCTTCCAACTATGTAGCCTCCACTAAGGGTAAGGCCTCCTCCTGGATTTTTAATAAGTGAACCCGCCATTATATCCACTCCATGGGAAGTAGGCTCTGTCTTTCTAGTAAACTCACCATAGCAGTTATCAAGGGCCACAATAATATCTGGCTTAATCCCCTTAGCAATCCTTACTACTTCTTCTAAAGCCTCTAAAGAAAAGGTTTCTCTAAAGGAGTAGCCCTGGGATCTTTGCAGATATAGGACCTTGGTATTATCCCTAATCCCTGCCTTAATAGCCTCAATATCAAAGTCCCGGCCCAGCATTGGAATCTCTTCATACTGGACTCCCAGTTCAAGCAGGGTGGAACCATTTTTCTCCGAGGTCCCAATTACCGCAAGCAGGGTATCATAGGGGGTCCCAGTAATTGTCAGCATATGGTCTCCTGGCCTTAAAAGGCCAGTCAACATAAGGGTTATAGCATGGGTACCTGAAGCAATCCCTGGCCTTACTAGGGCGTCTTCAGTATCAAAGACCTTAGAGTAGATGGTTTCAGTCACATCCCTACCCTGGTCATCATAGGCATAGCCCGTGTTCCAATGGAAGTGGTTATCACTAAGACCAGCTTCCTGCATGGCTTTAAGTATCTTTAGGTTATTGTGGGCCTTGGTGCTTTCCAGGGCAGAAAAGAGAGGCTCAAGAGCCTCCTCATTTTTTTCAACAAACTGCTCAATTGCACCAGAGATTCCAAAATCTCTATACATCCTTTATTCCTCCATAAATTCAATATTGGTGCCGGGTACCATGGTGCTGATAGCATGTTTATAAATTAGTTGTTGAACTTCTCCAGTTCGTATAATAACAGTGTAGTTATCATAGCCTTCAACCAGGCCCCTTAGCTGGTACCCACTGACCAGGAAAATAGTGACGGCTATATTTTCGTCTTTTAACTTCTTTAAAAACTTGTCCTGTAAAGTGTTCATGGCTACCTCCAATTTTCTTCTATTAGTTTAATTTTCTCCTCTAAATCAAGTCTTCCATCTATATAGACCAGATCAGAATACTGGTTTCTGGCCCAGGTCCTCTGTCTTTTAGCATACTGCCTGGTAGAAATAAGATGCCTTTCTTTAGCTTCTTCTAGGCTCCTAGTGCCCTTGAGATAGGAGAAGTATTCTTTATAACCTATACCCCTTATTGAGGGTAGATATTCCATCTTGCCATAGTGGGTAAAGATATACTCAACTTCTTCTAAGAGACCAGCTTCTATCATGGCACCTATTCTTCTTTCTATTCTACCATTTAAAAGCTCCCTCTCCCAGTCAAGATAGAAAACTTTTAGTGGTAAGCTTGACCTTGTTTTTTCTTCAAGAACCTGGCCAGTCTCTAAAAGCCTTATCAGCCTGTGGGGGTTATTAATATCAACTTTATCTACTAGCTCAGGGAAGCCTTCCCTTGCCAGCTCCTGGAGCCTTTCTATGCCTTCTTCTTTAAGTAGAGAGTTATAGTAATTTCGTTTTTCATCATCCTTATTTCTAAAATCATAATCATAGTAGAGGCTGGACAGGTAAAGCCCCGTCCCTCCTACTAGAATTGGGTTTTTACCCCTACTTCTTATATCCGAAATAGCCCTAAGAGCCATCCTTTTATAGTCCTGGCTACTAAAGTCTTCATGGGGCAGGACCAGGTCAAAAAGGTGATGGGGCACCTGAGCCATTTCTTCCCTACTAGGCTTGGCAGTGGCTATATCCATGGTCTGGTAGACCTGCATGGAGTCCATGTTAATAAGTTCTCCATCATATCTTTTAGCAAGCTCCAAGGCCAAGCTGGATTTACCACTGGCAGTGGGACCAAAAATAACAAGATTATCTCTCAAAGCGTCGTTCCAGTTCCTTTCTAGGCATTTCTATAAATATAGGTCTGCCATGGGGACAGGAATGGGGGTTATTTAAGACCCTGAGTTGGTTTAGAAGCTCATCGACTTCAATTTCTTCTAAGCTATCCTGGGCCTTGATGGCTGCCTTACAGGCCCTGGCAATAAGGGCCTCTTCATCAAGTCCACTGGTCTCGCCCTCCAGGATATCCTGGAAGAAAAGCTCAGCCTGGTTAGGGCTAAAGCTTAGCGGGATACTCCGTAAAACCACTGAGTCCCTAGAAAAGACCTCATAATCAAAGCCTAGGCCACTTATTAGCCCGGCCTTTCTTTCAACTTCTAAAAGCTGGCTTGCATCAAGTTTAATGGTCAGGGGTAGAAGCAGGATCTGCTGGTCTAGCTTGTCCTCCCTATAGTCTTTCATAAACCTCTCATAAAGGATTTTTTCATGGGCAGCATGCTGGTCACAAAAATAGATTGATGAACCCTTTTGAAAGATTAAAAAGGACGCAAAGGCCTGGCCTAGATAACTTAGGCCTAGGAAAAAATCATCATAGCTAGTTAGCAAATTCTCTGAAACTGCTATCTCTTCCTTTTTTTCAATGGTGACACTCTCAAAAATATTTAAAGGGATATCCTCGACCTCATAGATGGGCCTATTAATAAGCCTTTCTAGTTTTGGCTGGACAGGCCTATCTTCAATAACAGGGTGGATCTGCCTACCATAGAGGTAGCTTCTTAAATTATCTTCAAGGTCCCTAAGCAGACTAATATCAGAAAACCTTACCTCCATTTTTCTTGGGTGAATGTTGACATCAAGATCCTTTGGATCCACTTCTATAAAAAAATACACAGCAGGAAACCTTCTCTGAGGTAGAAGGCCTTGATAGGTCTTCTTAACTAAATCCTTTAGTTCCTGGTTTTCTACCAGCCTATTATTAACTAGGTAGTACTGACTCTTACTATTTGTCTTAGAAAAGCTAAGACTAGATAAATAGCCCTCAAACTTATAGTCCCTGCCTGTAAACTCTACTGGAATTAAGCTCTCAAGTTCCTGGCCTAGGACCTCTGTCATGGCCTTGTCCCTGCCCCTTCCATAGGTCTGAAGGACCAGCCTATTATCACTGTGGAGCCTAAAGCTAACCTCTGGGTTACCCAGGGCCATGGCTTTAACAAAGGAGATAATGTTAGTTTCAAGTATTCCTGGCTTTTTTAAAAAGCCCTCTCTGACAGGGGTGTTATAAAAGAGGTCCTCAATTAGAAAGCTGGTCCCTATCTGCCTAGAAATCCTTTTTAAGCTAAGGTTATTACCCCCGTAGATAATAGTTTCAAAGCCCTGAATCTGGTCCCTATGCCTGCTTGAAAGGCTGACCTTGGAAACTGCTGCTATGGAGGCCAGGGCCTCTCCCCTAAAGCCATAGCTTACTAGGCTTTTTAAGTCTGTGGCTGTGTTTATCTTAGAGGTAGCATGGCGCTCAAAAACAAGCCCTGCATCCTCATAAAGAATGCCCTGGCCATCATCTTTAATAAAGATTCTCTTAAGCCCTGCCTCTTCTATTTCAATTTCTATTGATCTTGCAGCTGCGTCCAGGGAGTTTTCAACTAGTTCTTTAATAACGCTAAGAGGCTCTGTTATAACCTCTCCTGCTGCTATTTGATTGGCTACCCTGGCTGAAAGTTTATGAATCCTATCCATAGTTTTTCTTTAAATCCTCCAGTATAGTCCAGGCATCCCTAGGACTTATCTCATCCATTTCAAGGCCCCTAAGCTCCGCTAGTTCAAGTTTTTTAATCTCGCTGCCCCTATCCTCACTAGGCATCATAATGTCCTTTTGCTCTAGGTCTCTAAGAATGTCAGACGCCCTATTTATAAGACTCTCAGGTAGGCCTGCCAGTTTGGCAGCTTCTATACCATAGGACCTGTGAGCCCTACCTGGTACAATTTTTCTTAAAAAAATCAGGTCTTTACCTATCTGCTCAACTGCTATCCTAAAGTTTTTTATACCCTCAATCCTATCCTGGGCCTCGGTTAGTTCGTGATAGTGGGTGGCAAAAAGGCAGCGGGGCTTTATGGTCTCATTTAAATACTCGGTAGTGGCCCAGGCAATGCTAAGGCCATCATAGGTTGAAGTACCTCTACCTATTTCATCAAGGATTACTAGGGAGTTCTCACTGGCGTTATTAAGTATAAAGCCAAGTTCACTCATCTCCACCATAAAGGTAGACTTACCCTGGCTTAAATCATCACTGGCCCCTACCCTGGTAAAGATCCTATCTGTAAGAGGGATCAGGGCGCTATCAGCTGGAACAAAGCTGCCCATATGGGCCATTAGGGTTATTAGCGCCACCTGTCTAAGATAGGTGGACTTACCCGCCATGTTGGGCCCTGTTATTATAAAAAAGTGGTTATCCTTATCCATGTAGAGGTCATTTGAAATAAAGTTCTCCCTGCCTTGCAGGGCCTCTAAAACAGGATGGCGGCTATTTTTTAGTTCAAAGATCCTATCATTTACCAGCACTGGTCTAACATAGCCCTGGTCTCTGGCGGTTCTAGCTAGGCTCAGCCCCAGGTCAAGAACTGAAAGGGCTCTAGCCAGACTTAGAAGCTCCTCACTATAACCCTTAACCTCCTCAACCAGCTCCTCATAGACCCTTCTTTCATAGACCTTCTGCTCTTCTTCGGCTGAAAGGATTTTGACTTCAAGGTCTTTTAGCTCCTCAGTAAAATACCTCTCACTTCCCACCAGGGTCTGCTTCCTAATATACCTATCAGGTACCAGGTGGAGGTTGGAATTTGTAACCTCTAAAAAGTAACCAAAGACCCGGTTATACCTGATTTTTAAATTTTTAATTCCAGTTGCTTCCTTTTCTCTCATTTCAAGCTCAAGAAGAAGCCCTGTACCATGCTCAAGTAGGTAAAGGAGCTCAGCCAGCTCTGGATGATGCTTAGGAGAAATTACTCCTCCCTCGGCTATGGTAGCTGCAGGATCCTCTAGTAGGGTCTCATCCAGCCTCCCGTAAAGCTCAGGTAGAGCCACTAGGCCACTAATTAATGGACTATCAAGGCCCTCAATATCCCTAAGAATCTCAGGAACCACCTCAAGTGAAGCACTTATCTTTCTAAGGTCCTTTGGCATAATATGACTATAGACTAGCTTACTAATCAGCCTTTCAAGGTCGTGGATCTTTCCTAGCTTATCTTCTAGCCCTGGGATTATTTCAGGCCTATCATAGAAAAACTCGACTAGGTCCAGCCTCCTATTAATCTGATTTTGGGACTGGAGGGGCTTTTGAATCCACTTTTGAAGGAGCCTGGTCCCCATGGCAGTTGAGCACCTATCAAGTAGACCTAGTAGGCTGCCCCTCTTCTTTTTACCAATCAGGGTCTCAAAAAGCTCAAGGTGGCTGTAGACTGTTGAGTCCAGCCTCATAAAATCCTCTCTAGACAAAAATTCATAATCAAAGCTGGTTGTTGGCTCTATAAACTGGGTCTCCAGTATGTACTCAAAAAGAATACTTAGAGAACCTAGGCTAGCCTCATCGGGCTTAACCTTTAAGAAACTATCTAATAGCTTTGAAGTACTTTTGGGCCTTGGTATAGCTCCAGTAGTCCTAAGCTCTAAACCTTCTTCAATAAGGATTTCACTGGGTTTTAGACTAAGGAGTTCCTCTTCAAGCTCGCTAAGCTCCTCCTCCCCATAATAACTAGACCTTAAATAAAAGGTAGAAAGATCACAGTAGCTAAGGGAGTAGCCACCCTCTTCCCTGGCAAGAGCAGCCAGGTAATTATTCTCACTCTTCTTTAGGAAGTCCTCATCCACCAGGGTGCCCTGGGTTATTATCTTAACTATTTCTCTTTTTACCAGGTTTTTAGCGAGTTTGGGATCCTCTACCTGCTCACAGATGGCTACAGTAAAGCCCTGGTCAATAAGCCTAGCAATGTAGTTTTGGGCAGAATGATAGGGCACCCCACATAGGGGAGCCTTAGCGCCTCCACCAGCATTCCTAGCTGTTAGGACTAGGTCTAGGGCTTCAGAGGCAAGCTCTGCATCCTCATAGAACATCTCATAGAAATCACCCAGCCTATAAAAGAGGATATGCTCAGGCACAGTTGCCTTAATCTCAAAGTACTGCTGCATCATGGGTGTTAGCGCCTTTATGTCTAGTGGCATATTTCACCTTCCAATGAAAAATTCTTGGTTCTAGTAATCTTTACATCTCTAAGCTGGCCTAGGTCCTCCCTGCTTCCAGGAAAGCGGACAAGAAAACCCTGGGGAGTCCTGCCTTGGTAGATGCCAGCTTCAGTTTCTTCTTCAACTAGGACTTCAAAGACCTGGCCCAGTCTTGAGTGGTTCTTTTCTATAACAATCTCATTTAGTTTTCCCAGCATCCTATCAAATCTTCTATGCTTTTCTTCATAGTCAAGCTTGTCTTCATAGCCTGCTGCAGGTGTACCTAGTCTTTTTGAGTAGATAAAGGTAAAGGCCGAATCATAGCCTACTTCTTCAATAAGAGAAATGGTAGCTTCCAGGTCCTCAAGCTCTTCCCCTGGAAAGCCCACAATTATATCTGTAGTTAGGCCTATATGAGGCAGGGCCTGTCTTAGTTTATAGACCTTGTCCAGATAATCCTCCCTAGTGTACTTCCTATTCATCATCTTTAGCACCCTAGTGGAGCCAGACTGGACAGGTAGGTGGAAGGAGGGGGCCATTTTTTCAAGCTTCATGGCCTCAATTAATCTATCACTTAAGTCCTTGGGATGGGAGGTCATAAAGCGGATCCTATAGAGGCATTCTATCTCATTAAGCCTGTTTAATAATTCAGGAAAATCCACCTCTTCTTCAAGACCTCTGCCATAGCTGTTGACATTCTGGCCAAGGAGGGTAATTTCCCTAGTGCCTTCCTCTACCAGGCCCTTAACTTCCTTTATTATGTCTTCAGGTAACCTGCTCTTTTCCCTACCTCTTGTGTAGGGTACTACACAGTATGTACAAAAGTTGTTACAGCCCTCCATGATATTTACAAAGGCAGATATCTTTGAGGCCCTAATAGCAGGTAGCTCCTCAACAATTCTAGGACTATCTTCAAGCACACTAATGCTCTTCTCCCCCTCAAGGGCCTTTAATAAATAGATGGGAAGCTGGTAGTAGTTATGGGTACCAAAAACCATATCCACATAGGGATAGGATTTTTTAATCTTATCAAGAACATGTTTTTGCTGGACCATACAGCCACAGACTCCAATAATTAGGTCATTTTCCTTTAGGCTCTTTAGCCTACCAATAAAGCCATAGACCCTTTCTTCTGCATGCTCTCTAATAGCGCAGGTATTAAGCAGAATAAGTGAGGCCCTAGTTTCATCCTCAGTATACTCATAGCCCATTAGCTCTAAGAGGGCAGCCATCCTCTCACTATCATGATCATTCATCTGGCAGCCAAAGGTATGGATATGGTAGAAGGGGCCCTCGCCCTTCTGTGAATATATGCTATTTGAAAGCTTGGCCACCTTTTCGATGGCAGCTTGATTTTTCCTATCTTCAGTAAAGAGTATTTTCATGGGTAAACCTCCTTTTGACAGTATATCACAGCAGCAGTTGCTAAGAAAAGCAAGCTATGATAAGAGCTTATTGCGATGTATGCTTTTTTTCTTAAAAAGCATATCTAAATCTAGCACAAATA
>LFRM01087217.1_pt1 | contig 20259 bp, 22 predicted proteins | sample 618341 | NCBI WGS metagenome assembly LFRM01 (sample SAMN03654438, study PRJNA283298) | anaerobic digester metagenome | isolation source: pool of bioreactors CSTR01a, CSTR02a, and CSTR03a thermophilic anaerobic... | place: Denmark: Kgs. Lyngby | collected 2014-05-21 | reverse complement strand
AATCCTGCGAACATTGCCGCCCTTGAAGCGCAACAACAGGGCCCCATCTTATCTTGGTTAGCCCAAACTGCGCGCGAACTGGGTTTGTGGATTGTGGGTGGTACGTTACCTTTGTTGCCGGTAGGTCAAACTGCAGGTAAACCCTGCGCCAGTTCTTTAGTATTTAATGAGTTTGGCGAGTGTGTGGCCCGTTACGATAAACTGCATTTATTTGATGCCGCGGTGGGGGATCAACAGGGCAGTTATAAAGAATCGGAGCGCTATGCGAGGGGGCAGACATGCACAGTTATAGATACGCCGGTAGGGCGCTTAGGTCTGACAATCTGTTACGATTTACGCTTTCCTGAGTTATATAGCGCACTGCGTGATGCAGGCGCTGAGTTGATTAGCGTACCTTCGGCTTTTACTGCATTGACTGGGGCTGCGCATTGGCAAGTGTTATTGCGCGCTCGTGCGATTGAAACCCAATGTGTGTTGCTCGCCGCAAACCAAGGTGGCGAGCATGGTGTGGGGCGTGAAACTTTTGGCCACTCGGCAATTATAGATGCGTGGGGCAGGGTACTGGCTGAGTTACCCACTGGCGAGGGCTGCATCACCCATGCGTATCCGCGTGTTGAGCAAGCGGTCATTCGCCAACGTATGCCACTATGGCAACATAAACGATTTTCTGTAGCGCAGTTATCGCGTGCAGACACAGAGGACACACAATGAGTGATTTGTTAGCCAGCGTCAGTTCTGTTTTATTGGTGCCTACAGGCCTAGAAATAGAGCAGTTATCGGGTGTGTTCAGCGAGTTAGCTGGACCGGGTATTGATGCGGCAGATTTGTATTTTCAAAACCGTATTTCTGAAGCTTGGGTCTTAGAAGAAGGCATTGTTAAAGAAGGCAGTTTTAGTCTTGACCAAGGTGTTGGCGTGCGTGCTTTAGCGGGCGAGAAAACCGGTTTTTCTTACAGTAATGCACTGACCTTGCCCGCGCTATTACAAGCTGCGCAAGCGTCACGCAGTATTGCTCAGTCGGGCCAGAGTGTGCAGCCTATTGCGATTCAAGCAGTGACGCATGCGCCGTTATATTCAGCGGACAATCCGTTGGAAGTGATCAGCCGTGAAGACAAAGTGGCCTTGCTAAAAAGAATTGATGCAGCAACCCGCGCCCTCGATTCGCGTATTTGCCAAGTCAGCGTGAGCTTGACCGGTTCTTGGGAGCAAATTTTAGTCGCTACCTTAGATGGTCGTCTGGCAGCAGATGTGCGTCCTTTGGTGCGTTTTAATGTCAGTGTGATTATTGAGCACAATGGCCGTCGTGAGCGTGGTAGTTCTGGTGGTGGTGGGCGTACTGACTACCGTTGTTTCCTTGAGAGTGATCTGGCAATGGATTTTGCCCGTGAAGCGGTACGCCAAGCCCAAGTCAACCTTGAAGCTATTGCTGCGCCGGCCGGTACTTTGCCAGTGGTGCTTGGCCCGGGCTGGAGCGGCGTATTGCTGCATGAGGCTGTGGGTCATGGTCTGGAAGGTGACTTTAACCGTAAAGGCAGCTCAGCGTATAGCGGTAAAGTGGGCCAGCAAGTGGCATCCCCACTCTGTACCATTGTCGATGACGGCACCTTGGTCGGTCGTCGTGGCTCTCTGAGTATGGATGACGAAGGTATTGCCACACAGTGCACCACCTTAATTGAAAATGGTGTGCTGCGCGGTTATATGCAAGACACCATGAACGCACGTTTAATGGGCGTAGCACCGACAGGTAATGGCCGCCGCGAATCCTATGCGCATGTACCTATTCCACGCATGACTAATACCTATATGTTAGCTGGTGAAAGTGAACCTGAAGAGATTATTCGTTCAGTCAAGCGCGGTATTTACTGCGCTAACTTAGGGGGCGGGCAGGTGGATATCACCAGTGGTAAGTTTGTCTTCTCCACCAGTGAAGCCTACTTAATTGAAGACGGTAAAATTACTGCGCCAGTTAAGGGTGCGACCTTGATTGGTAATGGCCCAGAAGCCATGCGCCAAGTCTCGATGGTGGGTAATGACCTTGAGTTAGACCCAGGGGTAGGGGTGTGCGGTAAGGCGGGCCAAGGTGTGCCGGTGGGAGTCGGTCAACCGACTTTGAAAATTGATGGTATTACTGTGGGTGGTACCGGTAGCTAAGATACAAGGCCCTGCATGCGTTGTTGAATCAAGGTATGCAGGGGCTGGGCTTAGGTTTATTTTAAACCTAAGCGCACTTCGTCTAAATCACGTAGATATTTAAAAATTCTGCGTGAGGCAGTGGGTGCTTTATTACGAGCCAGCTCATGCTGCGCATGACGGATTAAGCTGCGCAGATGCTGAATATCCGTATCTGGGTAGTCTTCCACAAAGCTTTGCAGCGCGGTATCGCCTTCTTCAATCAGGCGATTACGCCAGCGTTCCAGAGCATGGAAGCGGTTGTTGTATTCGCGAGTTTGCGTGTCGGCCAAGTTCATCGGCTGCATAATGGCGTCAATATCGTGATTGCGCAGCAGTTTTCCAAGAAATTGTGAGTGACGTTTACGGGCAATATGCGCGGTGTGTCTACAGGTTTCTTCCAGTGCTCTGCGTAACTCATCACTGAGTGGCATTTTATTGAGCAGTTCAGGCTTGAGCTCAGCAAGACGTAAGCCTAGCTGTTGCAGAGCCAGCATTTCACGTTTGACTTGTGATTTGCTTTTTTCATCCTCGTCCAGCGAGTCGTCGAGATAATCAGACATAACGGCGTTCCATTCAATTAGAGCGCTATGATAACAGAGCAAGGCTGATACTTTGATAGGGTCTTGTGAAAATGCTTTGGAGTAACTATGAGTGTAAGTGAAAGTGTCGNNTCCACAATCGTTACCTGAGCTGAAAATTCAGGTTGAAAAAATTCTTGCCGCAGCCCAGCAACAGGGTGCCAGTGCCTGTGAAGTTGCGGTGTCGGTACAGCAGGGTTTAGAAACCAGCGTACGTCAGCGTGAAGTTGAAACGGTTGAGTTTAATCGCGACCAAGGCTTTTCTATTACGGTTTATCATGGCCAGCAAAAAGGCTCGGCCAGCACCACGGTTGCCGGTGATACGGCGATTCAAGAAACTGTTGCCGCTGCTTTAGCTATTGCTAAATATGCATCGCCCGACGAGTTTTCTGGCTTAGCCGATAAAGAGTTGATGGCGCAGAACTTCCCAGACTTGGATTTATGGCATCCGTGGGATATCACTCCAGCGCAAGCTATCGAGCTGGCGCTGGAATGTGAGGCCGCGGCTTTTGCTGCAGACCCTCGTATCAGCAATGCCGATGGCACCAGCGTCAACAGTGATGTCGGTTGTACAGTCTATGGCAACAGTCATGGTTTGATTGCTGGTCATGCAGGCACGCGTCACAGCATCAGTTGCGTGATGATTGCTGAAGCGGATGGACAAATGCAGCGTGATTATTGGTACGACTACGGCCGTCGTGCTGATCAGTTAACTGACGCTGCTAGCATTGGACGTATTGCAGCTGAGCGTACGGTCAGTCGCTTGGGTGCGCGCTCAGTGCCGACTTGCGATGTGCCGGTACTCTTTGCTGCCGAATTAGCCGGTGGCCTGTTCGGTAGCTTACTGGGGGCGATTGCCGGTGGTAATCAGTATCGTAATTCTTCGTTTTTAGTCGGCGCTTTAGGACAAACTTTATTCCCTGAGTGGCTGACCTTAGATGAGCGCCCATTGTTGCAAGGTGGTTTATCCAGCAGTGCCTTTGATGGTGATGGCCTGGCCACCTATGCTAAGCCCTTTATTGAAAACGGTGTGCTGACCAACTATATGCTCAGTACCTACTCTGGCCGTAAGTTGGGTATGCCCAGCACCGCCAACGCCGGTGGTGCGCGTAATGTGTTTGTCACGCATGGTAATGATGATCAAGCTGCCTTATTAAAGAAAATGGGTCGTGGTTTGCTAGTGACTGAGTTGATGGGCCAAGGCTTAAATATGGTGACTGGTGATTACTCACGTGGCGCAGGTGGTTACTGGGTAGAGAATGGTGAGATTCAGTTCCCTGTCGATGAGGTGACGATCGCCGGTAATATGCGCGATATGTTTAAGCAGATTGTTGCCGTAGGTAATGATCTGGATCTGCGTGGTGGAATTCGTACCGGCTCAGTATTAATTGAGCGGATGAAAGTGGCTGGTAGCTAATCTGCAATGTGACCACCAAGGTGCACTAGTGCGCCTTGGTTATTAGTTCGGCGAGATAAAATTAAGGGTGTAATTGATCACGCCACCATCAGGCTGCAATGTTTCTAAAGCAATATGAATGGGTGTTTGGGGTGGCATTGGGCTGTCTGCAGCTAAGTCTCCGCTGAGGTATTCAACAGGCTTAAACACACGGCGGACAACAGTTTCACCGTGCTGATCAGAGAAGATCAATTCAATCAGCGGAAAGGGCTGGTTAAATGAGGCACGGTTATAAATAATCGCATCTACTAGCACTGCTGCGCTAAATTCTGGGTGGTCACGGACCACTAAATTACTGCTCCTAATCTGCTGCACATCGACTTTAGAGGGTAATTGGCAGCCGAACAGCTGGCATGCGGGTTCCAGCCATGCGCGTGTACTGTCTTGGCGCGCTAGTTGAACAAAATTGCCATAGATATATAAGCCCAGCACCAATACAGTCGCTAGTGCATAGACTAGAATCCAGATAAGCCAGCGTTTCCATGGTGTTTGTTTGGGGCGCCAGTCTAAACGCAAAGGTCCATCGTCAAAGCGTAAACGCTCTGCTGTTCTTGGCTGCGCAATGCTGTCATCTGCGTTGGCTTTAAGTGTATAGGTGGGCGTCGCTGGTAGGGTTGTGTTTTTAGCTTCTGTTTGAGTGATTTCAACCTCAACCTCAACCTTGCTCTCAGTCTCAGTGCTGTGAGTGTCTTGGGCTGCTGTGGCTAAGCTATCTGCCGACTGATGGGGCTGAGTTGTATCACTATTCTCTAACTCCGCTGTGACACTGATACGCGGTGTGGGTGCAGTGCTAGCAACTTTTGGTTGCTGTTCTTCACGTTCTAAGCGGGCAATTTCATCGTCCAGATTTAGATCGCCTAGATTAATATCATCATTAAGCTGGAATCGTCTTTTTGGGCGTGCTGTTGATGAGCTGCGCGCTGCAGCTTCGTCGCTGTTTAGGGGCGGGTTAGACTGGGCTCTGGGTTTGGCTGCAGTGAGTTGACTGGCCGCATTAAAGACTTTTAAGCATGCACCACAACGTACAGCACCTTGCGCTATATCAAGCTGGCTGTGCTTAACACGAAAACTACTTTGGCAATGTGGGCATTGAGCGATAAAAGTGTCAGTCATGGTTGTAACCCGTTTAAATTAAGCAGGCCTGCTGTACAGGCGAGCCGATTGATTGGGCTGCACTGCACAGACTGCATCAGACTATAAATTAACGACGCACTCCTGAGATACACACCCAGCCATCTTTTTCGGCAGTGGGGGCAAGATCAAAAGCGTCGCTGTAAGCATCACGGACTTCCTGAGCTTGTTCGGATAAAATACCCGACAAAGCAATGCGTCCACCCGAGCGTGTGTGCTCTATTAACTGTGGTGCCAGAGCAACTAGCGGGCCCGCCAAAATATTAGCTAAAACCACATCAAACTCTTGCTTGGGCATATCTTCAGGCAGGTACACCAGCATATCTTCTTCAGCAATGGCATTGCGGTTGGCATTGTCGCGGGTGGCTTCCAGTGCTTGGCTATCAATATCAGTGCAAGTCAGCTGTGTTGCGCCTAACAACTTAGCAGCAATGGCTAAAATACCTGATCCACAACCGAAATCAAGGACGTTACAGCCCTCTAAAGGCTGACCATCAAGCCATTCAAGGCATAATGCTGTGGTGGGGTGTGTGCCGGTACCAAAAGCTAAACCTGGATCCAACAATAAGTTGACCGCATCAGGCTCTGGTGCAGCATGCCAGCTGGGTACAATCCATAAGCGCTGACCGAAACGCATTGGGTGGAAATTATCCATCCAGCTGCGCTCCCAGTCTTGATCTTCAATCTGCTCAAAGTGCATTTCTGGGGTTGCATCACCACCGAGTAACTGCAGATGTTGTTGCAGGGCTTGAGCATCAACATCATCTTCAAATAAGGCCAATAAATGCGTATGCGACCACAGTGGGGTGGTGCCTAAATCAGGCTCATAAATGGGCTGGTCTTCACCGTCCATAAAGGTAACTGAGACAGCGCCCAGTTCAAGTAAAGTATCTTCCCATGCTTCAGCTTGGTTGGGTTGAATGGCTAAGCGGACTTGTAACCAGGGCATAAAAACCTCAAAAGCGTATGCAGTGATCTGCGAAATTTAGGCGGACAGTGTGGTACTGCTGTATTGATTTTGCAGTGGTGTAGCGTACTGCATAATTAAATACGGACGGTGTTCTTCAGGGCATGCAGCTAAGCGGCGTTGCCATTCGTGTTGCGCGGCTAAGATAGCCTGTTGCTCAAATACTGTGTCAATCGCTGGTACGCTTAACTCAGTATCACGCTGTTCCCACATCGCCCAAGCTAAGTAATGGACGGGGAATAATCGGTAATCATGCCAGATCTGTTGGTCAACTAAGTTGGCCAACTGTTTAGCCTCGCTGAAACCATCATTGATACTGGCACAGAAATGCACATGCACATGGCCTTTGTAGCCAGTAATGCCCAGTGCAATACTGGCATCATCTTCACCGACTTGCTTAGTATACTCACCCGTTGTTGCGCGGATATACAGCTCGCGGGCTTTAGCAATATCACAGGGGTCGTATTCATAACTGATCGCTACTGGCGTCAGATTTAAAGACGCAATTACCTCTGCGAAGTCTTCAGTTTTACGCGATAAATGAAACATCTTTAAAATGGCACTTTCTGTGCGGTCATCACCATCTTTAGCGCGGCCTTCGGCTTGAGCAATCCAAATTGACTCATGATCATTTAAGATCGAGTGATTGATATAAGCAGATAAGAGTTGGAATGCCGTCAGCTTTTCACGGCGATTGGTCAGTGAGCGGTGCACAATAAAACTCTTATTGAGACGCATTAAATCGCTGACAAAGGGGCGTTGCAATAAATTATCACCAATGGCAATGCGCGGTGTTTGATGCTTCGCCTGAAATAAAGCGTAATTGACAAAGGCAGGATCCATTACGATATCGCGGTGATTGGCGATATATAAACGTGGTTGATCAGCCGTTAAATGCTCAATCCCTGAGAAACTAATGCCATCTGACGCTTGGGTAATACTGCGCTCCACATAGGGCTCAATGCGCTGTTGCAGCGCTGCTACCGTTTTGACTTGTGCCAGTTCAGTACGCAGTTTACTGGCAATGACTGGGCGTAATAGCCAACCTAAGTAACGTGCAGCTTTAGGGAAACGGTACTGGGTGATGATTGATAAGAAATCTACGTCAGCCAGTAAACGTTGCAATACAGACGCCACTTCATCGTCGTTGTAGGGGCGAATGCTGTCAAATTGATCCATGTGACTCTCTTAAGCGGATGCTGTTCAGTGCTTTAGGCGCTGTAGGGTTAGACAATTGGGCTATTATACCTGCATTGATGGATAACTTGCAGAGGAGATATAGGGTGCAAAGGATTCATGAGCCTGCTGATTTAATGGAAGCGCAGATGTTAATCAGTATGTTAAATGGCGAAGGTATTCAGGTGTATTTGCAGGGTGCAGATTTGGTTGGCGGTATGGGTGAGTTACCTGCTTTAGGTTTGCTGGCTTTGATGGTGAGCGATGAAGATGTGCAACACGCGTGTGACTTAATTAGTAGCTATCAACAAGCCACGCCTATTGTGGAAATTGAGCTTGATGGGCAGCAGATACCCCGTCGTGGTGTTTTAGAATGTTAGAAGAGAGGCTTTGATGTCAGGACGCTATGGGTTGTTTAAATGGCCTGAGACCTGGGTTGAGCTACCGGGCTTTCCACAACAGATGCGTGCACACTGGAATTTAGCACCCAAGTCGCAGGTATTAATGCTGTTTGAGAAGCAGAACAAGCTGCAGGCTGCATTAGCCTTGTGGGGTTTTACTTCCGCTTGGATGACGGATTTAACCCGTGCCGTAGCGCATGCACGCGCTGAAACCATCAGTACTCAGCCGATGTTTAAAAAGGCTTGGCGCGGCCAGCGTTGTGTTTTACCCGCCAATGGTTTTTTTGAATGGCGCGGCCTGCACCGTAAGCATCCGTTTTGGCTTTGTGCAGAAGACAGTATGGTGTATTTTGCGGCGATTTGGGATGTGTATGCCGTGCCCGGGCGTGACTATTACAGTGTAGCGATGCTGACTCAGCAAGCGGCCAATTTACGTCGGCCGATTGTACTCAATGAACAGCAAAAAGAAATCTGGTTGAGTCCAGATAGTACTGAGGACGATTTACGCGCATTATTAGCCGAGCCGCCGCAACAGCTACGTGAGCGGCGCGTGAGTACTTTAATTAATGATCCGCTAGTGGATGGGCCACATTGCTTAGATATAGGCTAGCGGCGCTAAGTGAGGTGCAGCGTTTTAACACTCTTCGTCAAAACGCTCGGCAATCAGTTTTTGCAATGCGCCCAGTGCATCTTCAGCTTGCTCACCCTCAGCATTCAGATGCAGCTCCGTACCTTTGCTGGCTGCGAGCATCATCACTGACATAATGTTTTTACCGTTACACAGTGTGTTGCTATCTCGGCCGATGCTGATCTTGCACGGGTAGTTGTTTGCCACCGAAACAAATTTTGCCGCGGCTCTTGCATGTAAACCCAGCTTGTTAATGATAGTAACTTGGCAGCTAGGCATCTTTTTGCTCGTCAATACGCACCACATCGCGGTGGCGGATTTGTACGTTGCTGAGCTCTTTACCGAGGGCTTCACCTAAACGTTGTGCCATATACACTGAGCGGTGTTGGCCACCGGTACAGCCAATTGCAATGGTGACATAAGCGCGGTTGCTGGCGGCAAAGCGCGGTAGCCATTTAGCTAAATAGCTATGGATATCGTTGTACATCTCTTCGACGTCAGCTTGCTCGCCCAGATACTCAACAATGGGCTGATCCAGCCCGCAGTAAGCGCGCAGCTCAGGTTTCCAATAGGGGTTGGGCAGGCAGCGAATATCAAAGACCACGTCAGCATCCACCGGTACGCCGCGTTTAAAACCGAATGACTCAATTAAAAACGCAGTACCAGGTTCAGGTTTGTCCAATAAGCGCAGCTTAATAATATCGCGCAATTGATACAGATTTAGGTGCGAAGTGTCGATGGTTAAATCAGCTAAGTCGACAATGGGTGCCAGTAGCAGTTTTTCATCACGAATGGCTTCTGCCAAAGAGCGTGAATCATTGGTTAAAGGGTGACGTCGGCGTGTTTCTGAGAAACGCTTGAGCAAAGTTTCATCGTCTGCATCTAGATAGAGCACATCACAGATAATATGACGCTCACGCAAACCGGCTAACAGCTCAGGGAAACGCTCAAGCTGGTTCGGTGCATTGCGCGCGTCAATGGATACTGCAATCTGTGGATAGACTAATTCTGTTGCCAGCAAAGTGCGCTCAGCCAGTTCGGGTAAGAGCATGGCAGGGAGGTTATCAATGCAATAGAAATCGTTATCTTCCAGTACATCAAGTGCTGTACTTTTACCTGATCCAGAGCGGCCACTGACGATTACTAAACGCATATAAAAAGCCTCTAAAGTTGCGCATCAAGCACGGTTTGATATAGGGCGGCACCATCGGGAGCGCTACGTAAACGTTCACGAATATCATCTTGTTCAAAAATGCTGGCGATTTGTCGCAATAGCTCTAAGTGCTCATCAGTGGCCTCTTCAGGCACCAATAAAACAAAGAGCAGATCAACGGGCTCGCCATCAATCGCATCAAAATCAACGGGTGTGTTGAGGTGTAATACGGCACTGATCGGCGTTGTGCAGCCAATCAACCGACAATGAGGTATCGCAATGCCATTGCCAAACCCTGTAGAACCGAGCTTTTCACGAGCCACAAGGCTTTCAAAAAGTACGTCTTCATCAATTTCAGGTAAATCGGAGGCAATTAAATGGGCAATGTATTCAAGTACACGTTTTTTACTGCCACCCGGCACGTTCACTATGGAACGCGCTGGGGTCAGTATATGTTCTAATCGAATCATATAAGTCTTAACGTTCAAGAACGCCTTTTTGACGATCCAGTTGTTTTTCTTTGTGTTTAATTAATTGACGATCCAGTTTATCGACTAGCAGGTCAATCGCGGCATACATATCATCATGCTCAGCATTGGCATTAATATCGCCGCCAGCAATAAGCAAAGTTGCATCGATCTTTTGTTTCACTTTTTCAACACTTAGAGTGACGCGAATGCTAGTGATTTTGTCAAAGTGACGCTCAAGTTTACCAAACTTGGTTTCAACATATTCACGTAGGGCTTCAGTCACTTCAAGTTGATGACCTGTGATGGTGATTTGCATACTGCTCTCCTTAGTTTAACTGCTTAATGCGGTATAAGCAGGATTGTAACGCTTGGGTGAATTAAGTGTTACTGACCAATGTCTATAATAACTGTTTTCGCTCGGTTGAAGAGGCAATACCCAATGATTCTCGGTATTTAGCGATGGTCCGCCGTGCCACTTGAATACCTTGCTCTTCCAGTAAACCAGCGATTTTGCTATCACTCAATGGTTTTTTAGGGTTTTCTGCTGCAACTAGTTTTTCAATGATGGCACGAATCGCTGTGGATGAACATTCACCACCTTGAGTCGTGCTGACATGACTGGAAAAAAAGTATTTTAGCTCATAAATCCCACGCGGCGTATGCATATATTTTTGCGTAGTGACGCGTGAAATGGTTGACTCGTGCATTCCAACCGCTTCGGCAATTTCAGCCAAGACTAAAGGCTTCATCGCTTCAGGGCCATAATCAAAGAAACCACGTTGATAATCTAGGATTTGGGTTGATACTTTAAGCAGGGTTTCATTGCGGCTTTGCAGGCTTTTAATAAACCAGCGTGCTTCTTGTAGCTGGGTGCGCATAAAAGTGTTATCAGCGCTGTTATCGGCGCGCTGCACAAATCCGGCATACTGTGCATTGACGCCTAAGCGTGGAGCGACTTCAGGGTTGAGCTCAACAATCCAGCGATTATTAGCTTTGCGGACAATCACATCCGGCACGATATACTCGGCCTCTGTGCTTTCAATGGCTGAACCTGGGCGTGGGTCAAGGGATTGAATCAGTTGCACGATTTCTTTCAGCGCATCTTCTTTAACACGCATACGGCGCATCAATTGATTGTAGTCACGGGCACCTAACAACTCTAAATGCTCTTTGCAGAGTATTTTGGCTTGTGTAAGCCATGCTGTAGTGCTGGGTAAGCTATTGAGTTGCAGTAAGAGACACTCGCTTAAGTTCCGCGCCGCAATGCCTGTCGGCTCAAATTGCTGCACACGCTTGAGCACCATCTCAACTTCGTCCATCTCGATATGCTGCATAGGGTCGAATGAGTCTTGGATGTCCTCAAGGCTTTCTTGCAAGTAGCCATCACTGCCAATGCTATCGATAATCACCGTAGCAATCATGCGGTCACTGTCGCTCATCTTTGCCAGGCTCAGCTGCCAGAGCAGATGCGTTTGCAGGTCAGTCCCCGCCGCGGTAGTGCTGGTGAAATCCCAGTCTTCACTGTTTGAGCTGGGAATGTTGCTAGCGCTGGATTGGTAAATATCTTCCCATGAGGTATCAATTTCTAACTCGCTGGGAATGTGTTCAGCCCAGTCGCTTATTTCAGTAGGGCTGCTGTTGCTATCGGCCGCTTCTTCTTGAGTGCTCGCCAGAGAATTGCTGGAATGCTCTTGAGCTGCGCTTTTTGCGTCGCTGCCAGCACTGCTATTGTCGTCTTCAATTTCCAGCATTGGATTACTGTCCAAGGCTTCTTGGATTTCAGCTTGCAGGTCGAGTGTCGACATCTGCAATAAGCGAATAGCTTGCTGCAGTTGCGGGGTCATGGTCAGTTGCTGACCCATTTTTAAAACGAGTGAGGCTTTCATAATGGAAAGGCATAACTCCTATCGTCAGTGCGCCAAGATATGGCTCTATAGCAAGATTTATGCCTGAAATTTTCATGTTTGCATAGACTTGACAAGCGACGCAGGGCAATAAAGTTGAGCGACAGTACACTACAAAGGCTGTATGCCGAGCTATAGCAGCCTTTGGTTTGTGGTCAAAGGTGAAATTCTTGACCGAGATAAACGTCTTTAACCTGCTGATTTTCCAACACGCTGCTGGGCGAACCTTCGGCGATAATTCTGCCGGCGCTGACGATATAGGCTTTTTCACAGATATCTAGAGTTTCGCGTACATTATGATCAGTAATTAATACGCCGATACCTTTGTCTTTTAAGTGATTGATAATCTGCTTAATATCGCCCACAGAAATGGGGTCGACACCGGCAAAGGGCTCATCCAGTAAAATAAACTTTGGATTAGTGGCGAGCGCGCGAGCAATCTCAACACGACGGCGTTCACCGCCGGATAAACTCATACCTTTGCTATCGCGCAGATGAGTAATATGGAACTCTTGTAGCAGCTCGTCTAGTACCTGCAGGCGGCCGGCATGATCCAAGTCTTTACGCAGTTCTAAAATAGCTAGAATATTATCAGTGACACTCAGCTTGCGGAAAATTGAGGCTTCTTGCGGTAAGTAGCCAATTCCGGCACGAGCGCGACCATGCATAGGTTGAAAGCTGACATCGGTATCATCAATAAAAACAGTGCCTTTATCAGCTTGAACCAGGCCTACAATCATATAAAAACAGGTTGTTTTACCCGCGCCGTTAGGGCCGAGTAAGCCGACAACTTGGCCGCTTTCAATGGAGACACTCACATCGTGTACCACTGTGCGTCCTTTATAATTTTTGGCCAGATTTTTAGCGGTTAAGGTGCTGCTCATGGCGTTCTTTACTCTGCTTCAGTGCTTTTGTTTTTAGGTTGAATAACCATATTGATCCGCGGTGCTGGTGTGCTGATGGTGCCTTGTTTGCCACGACCTGCTGTCACAATTTGTTGCTTGGTATCGTAGATGATTTTTTCACCACGGAAGGTATTGCCTTGTTGAATGACTTTGGCTTGATCAGTAATGATGATTTTTTCAGTGCTAGCTAAATATTGAATAGTGATGCCATAGGCTTGCACTAGAGCTTTATCTGCAGCGGGTTGCTGCTCGTAGTAAGCGGGCTTACCAACGGAGGTAAATACATCAATTTCACTGTTTTTGTTTAGCGTAATAGTGACGGTATCACCGGTTATTTTTAAAGTGCCTTGAGTGATCACAACATCGCCACGATAAATCGCAACGCCACGCTTATCATCCATCTCAGCACTATCAGCTTGAATATTAATAGGTTGCTGGCTATCAGAAGGGAGTGCGTGGGCCAAGCCGCCGAATAAGCTTAAACTGGCGGCAAGAAGTAAAGCTTTGGTTTTAGCGAGCGTCATAGTGGCCTCTCACATTAGAAAGTAAATGCATTTTGCTTTCATTTAAATAGGTTTGCATACCAACGCCCGTAGTCACAGCGTTAGCCGCTTTGATTGTTACCGCCAGTGGAGTGTGTGCATAGTCAGTGGCGGGTATATAGGTGAGTTGCTCAGTGGTCAAAATAGTGGGGCGCCCTTGTTCATCAGTACGCTCAATACGTACCTGTTTAATTAATTGAACTTCTTTGCCTTCAGGGCTGACTTCACTGCGCTCACTGCTGATATGCCATGGTAACTCAGTGCCACGAAAGAGTAATAAATCAGGCTGCAATAATACGGTGATATCATCACTCAGCGTATGCTCAATGCGTGGGCTATTGAGTTCGTAGTGTAGCCTACCATTCTCGGTGAATTGCAGTGTACGTGTGCCTTGGGCAAAAAAATCAATACTGTTATCTGTGACGCTTAAGGCTGATGGATAATTTTCTGTCGGGTTATTAATATTCCAATAGCCCAATCCAGCGACCAGCACTGCAATGGGTAAAAAAAATAAAATTAAACGTAAGTTTGCAGGCATAAAGGCAACCAGAAATTATAAATAAGCGTTCTGCGCGGCAGCTAAGGTACCTTGGGCCGCCATAATAAACTCACAAAACTCACGTGCGGCACCTTCGCCACCCCGTAACGCGGTCACGGCTTGAGCATGCTGACGCACAAAAGAGTTGGCGTTAGCAACCGCAACCCCCAGTGCCACGCAACGAATCGCAGCTAAATCAGGTAAGTCATCCCCTAAGTAGGCCACTTGATCGTAAGAAAGTTGCAGTGTGCTTAGTAATTCATCTAATGCCACACGTTTATCTTCGCGACCTTGTACTAGATGTGTAATGCCTAGGTTATCTGCACGACGCTCAACAATAGTCGAGGTGCGCCCGGTGATAATAGCAATAGCAACGCCGGAGTTCTTCAGCATTTTAATACCTTGGCCATCCAAAGTGCTAAAAGCCTTGGCTTCGCCGCCGTCAGCTAAAAAATAGAGTTTGCCATCGGTGAGTACACCATCGACATCCAATACCAGCAGACGCACTGCACGTGCACGCTGTACTAAATCACTGTTGGTTAGGGTTAACATTACATCACTCCTGCACGTAATAAATCGTGCATATTTAGTGCGCCAATGGCTTGATTGTGCTCATTGATCACCGGTAATGAGCTGATTTTATGGTCTTCCATAATTTTTAATGCTTCAGCGGCCAGCATTTCAGGGCGCGCTACTTTACCACCATGGGTCATCAGCTCATCAATACTGGCTTCACGCACATCAACACCTTTATCCAGTGCACGACGCAAATCACCGTCAGTAAAAATGCCAGCTAAAGTTTGGTCGGGCGCTAAAATAAGCGTCATACCCAAACCTTTTTTTGTCATTTCTAATAAAGTTTCACGTAATGATGCATCGCGCGAGACCGCAGGCAGTTCATCGCCGCTGTGCATCACATGTTCAACTTTAAGCAGTAGGCGACGACCGAGTGCGCCACCAGGGTGAGAAAAAGCGAAGTCTTCTGGAGTAAAACCGCGAGCTTCCAGTAGCGCAATAGCCAGTGCATCACCTAAAACTAAAGTGACTGTGGTCGAAGACGTGGGTGCTAAATTAAGCGGGCAGGCTTCTTGTGCGACTTGGCAATCTAAATTCACGTCAGCAGCATGCGCTAAAGTTGAATCTGGGTTACCTGTCATACTGATTAAAGTCAGACCTAAGCGCTTAATCAGCGGTAATAAAGTAACGATTTCATTGGTGGTGCCTGAGTTCGACAGCGCTAGGACGATATCGTCTGCGGTGATCATGCCCATATCGCCATGACTGGCTTCCGCCGGATGCACGAAAAACGAGGGCGTACCTGTACTGGCTAAGGTCGCGGCAATTTTATGGCCGATATGCCCAGACTTGCCCATGCCGACCACAACCACGCGCCCTTTACAGGCTAAAATCAGTTCACAAGCATTCACAAAACTGTGGTCAATACGCGCCAGTAAGCTGGTAATTGCATCTTGTTCCAAGCTGATGGTGCGCTTAGCTGAATCAATAAGAGCGTGTGTTGAGGACATAGCAAAGTCTTCTTTAACATAAAAAAATAATTATACGTGAAATTGCTAAGCAACTCACCAGCAGCGATAGCTTAGTCCAGAGCAGGCTGTAAAGGGTCTGAGGGTTCAGTGTATAGAAACGTGTTTTAAGTCGGCATCTACTAAGCAAGCAAGTACTCGTTGGGTATTGGCTCGGCAGTTCAGATCGCAGAGGCAGCGACTTTATTAAGAGCTCATTGGGCAAACACTGTAGAATGCATAACAATTGCCCTGCGAGGGCTGAACAGTCAGGGTAAACACGAATATGTCTTTTGCAAAATCAGGATTAATGCCAGCCTTGCTGGAAAATTTACAACGTCTAGAGTACACCGAGCCTACGCCAGTACAAAAGCAGGCTATTGCACCCATTTTAATAGGTAAAGATATTTTAGCTGCTGCGCAAACCGGCACCGGTAAAACCGCAGCTTTTACTTTACCAACCTTGCAGTTACTACTCACCGAAGGCGCTAAAGTGACGTCGAACTGCGTACGGGCTTTAGTGCTGGTCCCTACGCGCGAGCTGGCCGAGCAAGTGCATGAGTCCATGCGCATGTATTTAGGTGATTTACCCTTACGTACTGCGGTGGCTTATGGTGGTGTGAGTATCAATCCACAGATGATGAATCTGCGCCGCGGTGTCGATATTTTAGTTGCGACACCAGGGCGTTTACTGGATTTATATCAGCAAAATGCGTTGCGTTTTAATCAGATGCAGTTGTTGATTCTCGATGAAGCCGACCGCATGCTAGATTTGGGTTTTGCTGAAGAACTGAATGCGCTGTTTGCTTTAATGCCACGTCAGCGTCAGACCTTATTGTTTTCTGCGACTTTCTCCGGGCCGATTCGCACCTTGGCCGGTAAATTACTCAATGATCCCGTGCGTGTCGATGTTACGCCTAAGCACTCAGCGGCAGAGACGGTCAAACAGCATCTGATAGTAGTGGATAAAAAAAGTAAAACGGACCTGCTACTGCATTTAATTGCTAGCCGCAAATGGGGGCAGGTCTTGGTGTTTGTACGCACGCGTAAAGGTGCTGAGGCATTGTCGAAAAAACTACTGGCTGCGGGTGTGTCGGCTGATGCCATTCATGGTGATAAAACCCAGCCCGCACGAATCAAGGCGCTGCAGGATTTTAAACTAGGGCGTGTGCAGGTGCTGGTGGCCACCGATGTGGCTGCGCGCGGTTTGGATATCGAGCAATTACCCCATGTGATTAACTTTGATTTACCCATTATTGCCCAAGACTATGTACACCGTGTTGGTCGTACTGGACGAGCAGGTTTAACCGGTGAGGCGATCTCGTTGGTCAGCGCTGATGAGTTGGATGAGTTGATCGCGATTGAAGAGTTGCTGGGTTTAAATATCAAACGTGTGGATGAGCCTGACTTTTATGCTGAGCACCGTTTGCCAGAAACCGTATTGGGTATTGGTAGCGTACGCAAGCCGAAAAAGCCTAAGAAGAATAAAGCTGCCAGTGCTGGGCAGATTCATTTAGGTGATATTTTGTCAGCTGATGCACCGCCCAAAGTCGTCGCTGTGCGTCAAGTGCCGCGACTGGCGGTTCCCACACGTCACAAACTTAAGCCGAGCGATGCCAAGCCGCGTTAGTATAAAAATGACTGAGCTAACGAGTATTAGATGTGTCTCAGTCGGTGAGTTTCTTAAGTAGCGCATGACAGTTTTTTGCATGAAGGTCGGTCAGTTCTGGCCATAAATTGTTTGCTGTGTTGACCTGAACTGCATAAGCCCCAGCGGCCTGTGCAGTTTTTAAGTCCATCTGGAAATCACCGACCATAATCATGCGTTGGGGTGGTACTTGCCAACTTTGGGCGATTTTGAGTAGGCCGTCAGGGTCTGGTTTAGGAATAGCTTGCTCACGCCCAAGAATGTGCTCATCAAGAAAATAATCACGTAAGCCAATGGCCCCTAAGGTCAACAGGGCTAGCTCATGCGCATTACGGGTTAAAATCGCCAGATTGCGCCGCTCGTTATGCAAATGCTCAATTAGCTCAACCGCCCCTGGAGCGGGTTGTGAATTGAGTGCCAGTTGGCGCTCATGCTCCAATAACCAGTGGTGTTTTTGTTGACTTTCTGCGGCGGGTAAAGCAGCCAAGTGACCCAAAATATCAGCTGAGTCAGGAATCTCTAAATAGCGGCGGATATATTGAAAGTCATGTACGGCAAGGGTGAGAGTACCGTCCATATCAAACACCCAATGCTGGCAGTTACGCAAGTGAGAAGGCATATCTTAATTGCTCACTTGTGGGTCTTTCCAATCATCGCGAGCGCGAATTAAACCCTCTTGCGCTACAGAGGCAACCAGACGTCCAGCACGATTATAAATATTGCCGCGCGAAAAACCTCTAGAGTTACCCGCCCATGGGCTTTCCATCGAATACAGAAGCCAGTCATCGAGGCACACTTCCTCATGGAACCAGATGGAGTGATCCAAGCTCGCCACTTGCATATGTGGCTGCCAGATTGAGGCACCATGTGGCAGTAAAGAAGTGGTGAGCAAACCAAAGTCAGAGGCATAGGCTAACAAATATTTATGCAAAGCTGCTGACTTTGGCAGAGGGCCGCACGCTTTAAACCAAATATGTTTAATAGGCTCACTGATTTCAGGGTTTAACGGATCAAGGACTATGACGGGACGGGTTTCAAGCGCTTTAATGCGCAGCATCTTCTCGCGTTTTTCATCGTTTAAATCTTTGGCCAGCAAAACTGATAAATCATCTTGCGCGATTAAATCTTCGGGCTGTGGTACGTCGGGCATACCGGGCTGATGATGGAAACCTTGTTCGTATTCTTGAAACGAAGCGCTGCAGGTAAAGATCGGGCGCCCCTTTTGAATGGCTGTCACGCGACGGGTACTGAAGTTGCGTCCATCACGTAAGCGCTCAACTTGATAGATCACCGGCTTGCAAGCATCGCCCGGGCGTAAAAAATAGCCGTGTAAAGAGTGTGCGTGACGTTCATTATCTACTGTTTGGCTGGCCGCAGATAATGCTTGCCCCAGGACTTGGCCACCAAAGAGCTGACGAAAGCCGATATCTTGGCTGGAGCCGCGAAATATGTTTTCTTCGATGGTTTCCATATTCAGTAGGGCGACTAATTGCTTGAGAATGGAGTTCATTAGAGTCCTTATAAGCGCGTAAATAAGTTGTCCAGCAGCAGTGCTGATGAATTGTGGCTTCGATCATAAAGTTTTTTTCAGCAGTTGTCGGCTATCGCTTGCGCTGCTGCTATGATTTCTTTTTTATCTCCAGCAAAGGCGCCAGTGTTATGGCTAATTTAAAAACCTCTACACCAATAGCTCCCTTGTGCATCATAGGTGGTGGTCCTGCGGGGCTGATGGCGGCTGAAGTGCTCGCTAATGAGGGGCATAGCGTGCATGTGTTTGATGCTATGCCTTCGCTTGGGCGTAAGTTTTTATTAGCCGGTATTGGTGGTTTGAATATCACGCATAGCGAAGATATGCAGATATTTAGCCAGCGCTACAGTAGCTCCACCGATTGGGTGGCTGAATGGCTGACGCACTTTGATGCTCAAGCTGTGCGTGATTGGGTGCAGGGTTTAGGTATTGAAACCTTTGTTGGTACATCGGGGCGGGTGTTTCCCAAAGAAATGAAAGCAGCACCTTTATTACGTGCTTGGCTGCAGCGCTTGCGCAGCCAAGGGGTGAGAATTCATACGCGCAGTCGTTGGTTGGGCTGGGACGCACAAGGAGACTTACGCATTGCGACTGAGCAAGGCGAGCGCTCAGTGCCAGCGCGCACGACTTTATTGGCATTGGGCGGTGGCAGTTGGCCGCGCTTAGGCTCGGATGCGGCTTGGATACCTATCTTGCAAGGGCAAGGTGTTGAGATCACGCCATTAGAAGCGAGTAACTGCGGCTTTGATGTGGCGGGCTGGAGCAGTGTCTTTGCCGAAAAATATATGGGGGCGCCGGTTAAAAATACTGCGTTAAGTGTGGCAGGCCAAGCCTTTCGTAAAGGGGAGTGGGTGATAACGGACGGGGGTATTGAGGGCAGTTTAGTCTATGCCTTATCAGCATCGATTCGTCAGCAGATTGCTGTACAGGGCCATTGCACTGTTTTATTAGATTGTTTGCCGCATAAAACCTTAGCGCAAGTGGAACATGCTTTAGCGCAGCCGCGAGCCAAGAAAACATTAAAGAAGTATCTACAGGCGCGCTTGGGTTTAGAAGGCGTGAAAGCCGCTTTAATCCGAGAGTTTGCTCCAGTAGAAAGCTTGACTGATATGCAGCAGTTGGCGGGCTTTATTAAGGCGTTACCCATTGAGCTATTACGTGCTCGGCCTATGATTGAGGCAATCAGTACTGCTGGTGGCATACGCGCCGAGATGCTAGATAGTGGCTTGATGCTGAAGTCAAAGCCCGGTGTGTTTTGCGCCGGTGAAATGCTGGACTGGGATGCGCCCACTGGTGGCTATTTATTAACCGCATGTTTAGCCAGTGGTTTTGTGGCAGGACAGGGCATACTGCGCTGGTTAGCGACTGACGCAAGCACTTAACTTTTTTAATCAGAGCTTGCGCGCTTTAGCAATGCACCGTACTCTTCACAGCGGAGAGTCGATCGGACAGTCGCTGCCTGCTTACTGCGGTAATCAGGGGGAGGAAAGTCCGGGCTCCGTAGGGCGAAGTGCCAGGTAACTCCTGGGAGGCGTGAGCC
>LFRM01067399.1_pt2 | contig 20269 bp, 14 predicted proteins | sample 618341 | NCBI WGS metagenome assembly LFRM01 (sample SAMN03654438, study PRJNA283298) | anaerobic digester metagenome | isolation source: pool of bioreactors CSTR01a, CSTR02a, and CSTR03a thermophilic anaerobic... | place: Denmark: Kgs. Lyngby | collected 2014-05-21 | reverse complement strand
CAGGCCGTAAATATGCTGCCGACTTCCATTTGTTTGAGTGATTCATGCGAGATCGCTTCTGCCCCGTCTGCTGTTTCGCTGACATAACAAAAACCGAGACGGCGGAGCGCCTCCGGAATGCGTGTACTTTGCCATCCAGGGAACGCAGCGGGGAACGAAGGCGCTATGGTTGCGGCTACGCGGGCTCCCGATGCGATCATTGTTTTCACTTCTTCAAGGGAAGGGTAAATGATTTTTGCATGTTGCGGGCATTCGCTAACGCATGTTCCGCATTGTATGCAGAGCTCGCTCACCACGCGCGCATGGCCGCCCGTCACCCGGATCGCTTTGACAGGGCATGCGCGGACGCAACGATAACAGTCCAGGCAGTTCGCAAGATTCGTGTCAATTACATTGATGGTTTTTATTGAATTGTCGCGGATGTCCATTGTATCTATTCTCCCCGTCGCCTTTTACAAATAACAGTAGCGAAATCTCACACGCTTCTTATAATTTGTTGTTTGGCAGCGACTCACTTGCGAAGATGATTGCTCAGAACGGCGAGCGAACACGCCATGTTCTCGTTATGTACGATAATGTCATCGGATACACGTAATTTTAAAGGGGCAAAATTCCAAATTGCCTCGGTTCCGGCTTCAACCAACTGATCGCATACGGATTGCGCATTGGCGGCGTCAACCGTGATGATGGCGAGACGGATTTTCAATCGTCTGATTATCGGAATCATGCGATCGACCGGGAAAATAGGCATGTCGTTGAGCCATTCTTCGTGTTTGACGCGCTTGTCAAACCCGGCGACAATTTTAAGTCCATAATTTTCAAATCCGCTATAGTTAGCGAGTGCAGTACCAAGATGACCAACACCGACAATAACCGCTTCATCGACATGCCCATACCCCAGTACATCCTCAATGTCGCGGATGAGCGCCAGAGTCGCGAATCCTTTGCGCGGCTGACCGGCCTGGAGGCTGACAGACGCAAGGTCCTTGCGAACCTGGACTTCATTGAGACCGAATTCTGAGGCCACAGCCGTAGATGACACATTCTCTGTCTCAACCTTGCGAAGATAGTCAAGATAATAGGGCAGACGTTGCAATGTTTGGATAGAAAATGATCTTGATTCCATGACGGACCTCCCATATCGATAACATAATATCGATATGGTTATTGTGTGTCAATGAGACGTATACGGAGTCTTCCGTTATGATGATATTTCTTGCGTTCTTTTATTAGGCGGCGTATACTTAATTCAATACTGTGAAGGAACAGATATAGTACGATAGGACCTCAGGTATGTGGGTCTTTTTTTTGAAATTAATGGAGGCAAAATTCTAATGAAACAATTTGATCGCACAATGGCTGAAAGGCTTGTAGGCGGCGTTATCATGGACGTCATCAACGTTGAGCAAGCAAAGATCGCAGAACAGGCTGGCGCTGTTGCAGTGATGGCGCTCGAACGCGTTCCTGCAGATATCAGAACGGCAGGCGGCATCGCTCGAATGAGTGATCCCGGCATGGTCAAAGCAATTATGCAGGCAGTGAAAATACCGGTGATGGCGAAAGTCCGTATCGGCCATTTCGTTGAGGCTCAAATTCTTCAGGCCATTGGTGTGGATTTCGTGGATGAGAGCGAAGTTCTGTCACCGGCGGACGAGGTATACCACATCGACAAAACAAAATTTGATGTCCCGTTCGTGTGCGGTGCTCGTGGGTTGGATGAGGCCTTGCGCCGTCTTGCCGAAGGTGCTCTGATGATCCGAACAAAAGGTGAGCCGGGAACAGGCGACGTTGTTCAGGCCGTCAAACACATGCGCAAAATCAACGCGCAGATCCGCGAAGTTGTTTCGCTTCGTGAAGATGAACTTTACGTGCGGGCACGCGATCTTGCTGTGCCGATCGAGCTTGTTCAATACGTTCACAAACACGGTAAATTGCCCGTACCTAATTTCTCTGCCGGAGGGGTCGCGACACCTGCTGATGCTGCCTTAATGCGCCAACTGGGTGCCGAGGGTGTATTTGTCGGTTCGGGGATCTTTAAATCGGGTGACCCGGTGCGCCGCGCGCGAGCAATAGTCGAAGCGTGTGAGCACTTCAATGATGCTGAACGTCTGGCGTATGTATCAGAGGACCTCGGTGAAGCGATGGTCGGTCTAAACCCAGATCAGGTCGAACTCATCATGTCTGAGAGAGGGGTTTAACAGGTATATGGAGTTCAAACGAATAGGTTTTATTGGTACTGGCGTGATGGGCGCGGCGATGGTCGCGCGCTTATGCCGGGACGGTTATGATGTTACGCTCTTCAACAGGACGCGGGAGAAGGCCGAAGTTACTGCCTGTGTTACGGGAGCGAGATGTGTTGATTCGATTGCGGAGGCGGTGAAAGAGGCCGATGCCGTGATCACAATCGTGGGTTATCCGGCTGATGTCGAACAGGTCATGATGGGGGACGGAGGCGTTTTTGACTGTGCGCGTCCCGGGACAATCGTGATCGATATGACAACGTCTTCACCGTCGCTTGCGGCCAAGCTTTTCGAACAGGGAAAAGACAAAAGCCTTCAACTCCTTGACGCACCGGTGTCAGGAGGCGACGTCGGTGCCCGCGAGGGAACACTCTCTATTATGGTGGGTGGTGAACGCGAGGTATTTGACCGCGTGTTGCCGATTTTTTCTGTTCTTGGGGAAAACGTTGTCTACATGGGATCTGCTGGCTGTGGACAGCATACGAAGGCAGCAAATCAGATCGCCGTGGCAGGGGCAACTGCTGCGATGACGGAGGCAATCGTCTACGCAGAGAAGACGGGACTGGATCCCGCAACGATGCTGCGGGCAATCGGTGCAGGTGCGGCGGGAAGCTGGCAGATATCCAACATGGCGCCCAGGGTTCTATCAGGCGATCATGACCCGGGATTTTTTATCAAGCACTTCATCAAAGACATGCGCATTATTGAGAGCGAAATGGTTGATCGCGAGACACAGCTTCCGATGCTTGAGACAGTCCTTCGACTATACGAGCGTATGGCGGAAAAGGGCTACGAGGACAAAGGGACACAGGCACTGATCCGTCTTTATAAAGACGCCGACATCGCCACAAATAATAAAAATTAACAAATAATTTATCGTTAACCGTCAGACCAGACGATTGAGAGGCATTCGTTAAAATCCCGGAAGTCGTTCCGAAATTAATAGCGAATGCCTCTTTTTTGGTATAAGATGAAAACAGCCGAAAAGGAGGATGATCACTTATGAGACGACCTGCCAGAACATCACTTGTGCTGCTAGTGGCACTACTGATCTTTATCGCAATGGGAACTGCAGTTTATGCGGGCGCTCGTCTTTATCCAAGCCCTGCTGACGCAGGTTTTATTGGCGGCGACAGCGACTTCGACTTTGACCCACCCAGTTGGGATAACTCGGGCGGCGACAGCGGGTTCGACTTTATCCCTGGCGTTTCCACCGGAGGCGGTTCGTCGATCGGCGGACTCATAATCGTAATAATCATTGTTTTCTTCATTCTAAAGGCACGAAAAGGCGGACAAGGCAGTCCTTCAAGTGTTGCCGCGATTCCGCCTGAACAATCGACGGCTGTAGCGGATCAGATCCGGCAGGTTGATCCTTTCTTCACGGAATCTGAGATGCGCGAGAAAGTTTCAAACCTCTACTCCGAAATGCAACGATCCTGGGAGACACAGGATTGGGAGCCGATGCGCGCCCGCCTGACAGATGACCTCTATAACCAGATGGCTCGGCAATTGCAGGAGCTTGTCACCCGTGGGCAGATCAACCGCATCGAGCGCGTCGCGATCATGAATGTGGCCTTGAAGAATTTTTATCAAGACGAGCAGCATGATAACTTGGCGCTGCGTTTGACTACGCGAATCACCGATTACACAATTGATCGCAAGACAGGTAACGTAGTCAGCGGTGATCCTAAGCGTGAAAAATTCATGACCTATGAATGGACCATGATTCGTTCAAAGGGTGTTCTAACGCTGTCTCCCGATGTATCGGGCAAACAGGAAGTCAGTCGCAACTGTCCACACTGTGGTGCTCCGATCGATCTCACACAATCAGCCCGTTGCAGTTACTGTTTCTCTATTGTGACAGCAACAGAATTCGATTGGGTACTGTCGAATATCAAGGGCATCTCGCAGCAAACGATTTAACTTGCTCGACACAAAGTATTAGTCATAAAATAAGAAAAGGCACTCGTACGGGTGCCTTTTCCTATTGGTGCGATACACATCTAAATAGCTATAAACTATCTGTGCATGAGTCCAATTACACCAGCTAGTCAATCAGCGAAGTTGAAGCCGGTATTAATCACTGTATTTGAACATCATGGTAGAATGACAACATAAACATTGGTCTCTGTTGGGAACAGTTTGAGATGTGTGTTTCACAATACATGATATTTGGATGGGAAAACAGATAACTCAGATGACAGCGAAGCGAACGAAAGCCACAGGAGACTTAAATCTGCGCGCCGCGAAGGAATTATACGCTTCCCGTCGAAGACTTATATTCCAACGCTCGCTCGCAATTGGCATCTTTTCATTCACGATTATTGGTTTCATTTTGATCTCCATCATTTGGGGTGAAACGATGATTGATTTTTTCACCGACTCAATGAAAGTACGTGCCATGGTGGCACGCAACCCGGTGGCCAGCCGGTTGATTTTCTTCTTTGCCAACTTCTTTCAGGTTGTTGTTGCGATTATTCCTGGTGAGCCATTTGAGTTAGCAGCAGGGTATGCGTTTGGCGCGATTGAAGGTGCTTTGATTTGCATGGCAGCCATTTACGCCGCGAGTATCTTGATCTTTTTAATCGTCAAACGCTTTGGACGTCCAGTTATTGAATTGTTTTTTGAACCAGAGAGAATCGATGAAGTTAAGCTATTTCGCAAACCGGGCAAACTAAACGCTTTGATGTTTATTCTGATGTTTATTCCAGGAACACCCAAGGATATCCTGACTTATCTCGCCGGACTGACGCCGATGAAGCTTTCAATCTGGCTCATTGTTGTCTCGGCCCGACTCCCGTCCGTTGTCACGTCGACGGTTAGCGGAGGGTTGGTTGGGTCCGGAGATTATTTGTTTGCCTTGACTGTATTCGGCGTTACTGCAGTTGTCGCTCTACTGGGAGTACTCTTGTACCGATGGTTAAACAGGCGAGCAGAACGCAAAGAGGATGTGGACGTTATAGCAGACTAGAGCGAAACAGGGCATCATAAGATACGGGAAGAGTGATTCTGTAACAAATAACCGCGTAATCGAGAAATGTTAACCTATCTGTCTTTACTCTTTCCCTTATTACGTGTATGCTAAAATGGCTTGGGTGTGGGCGTACTGAAAATGTTATGCCCTTCAAAGCAAACTATCATCTACACAGCAAGGAGAAAAATATGACCGATTTCAAGATCGACCTCAGAATCAACGAGGACGGACTTAATAGCGCGGTGAAACGTGCGCAAGAAAATAACATCGTTATCCCAACATTTGCGCAATTGCGTGATCCCGTGAAAAATGTTCCCGAAAAAATTAAAAAAGCATTAATAGGTGTCGACAAAGAGGACTACAACAATCCTCTCAACTTGTTCCGTATTACCTGGAGAAATGAGCCAGTTCTCGAGGGCGGTGCTTATGGCGACGTAAATTATATCGAAGTTCCCAAAGAATTGACGGGAATTAAAGCACGCATCTTCATCATGGTCGGAAAATGGTTTCCTACCGGTTGTCACAAAGTTGGCGCTTCTTACGGATGTCTCGCTCCTCGCCTCGTTAGCGGTCAGTTCGACCCATACGATCAAATAGCGGTTTGGCCGTCAACCGGCAACTATTGCCGTGGCGGTGCTTTTAACTCGAAGTTGCTTGGATGTAAGTCGATTGCAATCTTGCCAGAAGAGATGAGTCAAGAAAGACGCGATTGGCTAAAAGAGGTCGCGGACGAAACAATTATTACACCTGGCTGTGAAAGTGATGTCTACGAGATTTTCAAAAAAGTATGGGAAATCCGCAGGACACGTCCGGAAGCGTTCATCTTCAACCAATTTGAGGAGATGGGCAATGTGGTGTGGCATTACAATGTCACGGGCCCTGCGCTTGAAGACGTATACAAGGAAATCGAAACACCTGATTCAAGACTCTTCGGCGTCTTCTTCACAAGTGGTAGTGGCGGCACACTGAGCGCTGGCGATTACCTGAAGGATCATTTCCCCCGCATGAAGGTAGCTGTTGGTGAGGCGCTTCAGTGCCCGACCATCCTAAACAACGGCTTCGGCGGTCATCGCATTGAAGGCATTGGCGACAAGCATATCCCCTTCGTTCACAACGTCAAGAATACAGATATGGTTTGCGCAATTGATGATAACGACTCGCAGAACCTGCTGCGTCTGTTCAACACAGAGATCGGCCATGAGTTCCTGAAAAAGCAGACTGGTATGTCGGATGAAGATCTCAAAAACTTGCCTCTGTTAGGCATCAGCGGTATCGCTAACGTCCTGGGCTGCATCAAAATGGCCAAGTACTACGAACTCACAGAGAATGATGTGCTCATGACCGTTGCGACCGACTGTGCCGCGATGTACGGCTCACGTGTCACTGAACTCAATGAGAATCAGGGACCCTACACACCAGAAGTTGCCGCCCGTGACTACTGGCACCGCCTGGCATCTGTTAAAACGGACAACATGGAAGAGTTCACTTACGTGTCTCGTAAACGTGTCCACAACCTCAAGTACTACACTTGGGTCGAGCAGCAGGGTCGCTCACTAGAAGAACTCAATGCTCAATGGTATGACGAGCATTATTGGGACAAGCTCCACAAGCAGGCCGATGAAATCGACATCTTGACCAATGCGTTCAATGAGCGCACGGGTGTCCTCGCCAGCCTTTAATTCGAAAATCCAGATTCTAAGGAGGAATAAGAAACGAATGAAAATTAACGAACTAATCAAGCAACTGGAAAGCTACGACTCAAAAGGGTTGTACCAGGACGATTTTTTCCTGACGTGGGACAAAACACAGGATGAGATCATGGCCGTTTTTGCGGTCGCTGACGCTCTGCGCACATTGCGAGAGAATAACAAAACCGCCCGCATTTTTGACTCGGGTTTGGGTATCTCGCTGTTCCGTGACAACTCGACGAGAACGCGTTTTTCGTTCACATCGGCGTGTAACCTCCTTGGTCTCGAGATTCAAGACCTTGACGAGGGAAAATCACAGATCTCTCACGGCGAAACCGTTAAAGAGACGTCTAACATGATTTCCTTCATGGCGGATGTTATTGGTATCCGTGATGACATGTACATTGGCAAAGGCCACACATACATGAAAAATGTTGCGGAATATGTCGAAGAAGGTTACAAAGATGGCGTGCTTGAACAGCGGCCCACACTGGTCAATCTCCAGTGTGACATTGATCATCCAACACAAACCATGGCGGATACACTCCACATGATTCATGAGCTGGGTGGTGTTGAGAATCTGAAGGGCAAAAAAGTTGCCATGACATGGGCTTATTCGCCTTCCTACGGTAAACCGCTCTCAGTGCCTCAGGGCGTTATCGGTTTGATGACACGTTTCGGCATGGACGTCACGCTCGCGCATCCGGAAGGATACGAGATTATGGACGAGATTGAAGATGTCGCAAAGCACAATGAAGAGATGTACGGTGGTAAATTTACCCGCGTCGAATCGATGGCAGAAGCGTTCAAGGACGCTGACATTGTTTACCCGAAGAGCTGGGCACCTTTTAAGGCGATGGAGACCCGTACGGATCTCTACGCCAAAGGAGACCAAGCTGGCATCGACGCGCTTGAGCAAGAATTACTTATTCAAAACGCGCTTCACAAAGATTGGGCCTGCACCGAGGACATGATGAAATTGACACGCGACGGCAAAGCGCTTTATATGCACTGCCTGCCGGCTGACATCACTGGACTTTCATGTTCGGAAGGCGAAGTCGACGCGTCTGTCTTTGATCGCTATCGCATCCCGCTATACAAGCAAGCAAGCTACAAGCCTTACATCATCGCAGCTATGATCTTCCTCCAGAAGATCGCGAATCCCGGTGCCAAACTGGAAGAACTTTGGAACGGCACAATGCCGCGCTGGGCTGACAACGCTTAAGCGGCACACAATGAACTAACTGCCCCGACATCTACATGGTGGAGCCGGGGCAGTTTACTGATACACACATAAATACACAACAAAAAATGATTAGGAGAAAAATAAAATATGACAAAAGTTGCAATTGATTACGACCGAGTACGCGAGCTTGCTGAAAGCTACCGTGAGGACATGGTCAAGTTTCTTCGCGATCTGATCAAGATCGGCGGAGAAAGCTGTGAAGAAAAAGACAAAGCGCTTCGCATCAAAGAAGAGATGGAAAAGCTCGGTTTTGATAAAGCTGAGATCGATGGTCTCGGCAACGTCCTCGGATGGATGGGGACAGGCGATCGCATTATCTCATACGATGGTCACATCGATACAGTCGGTATCGGCGAGATCAAAAACTGGGAATTTGACCCATACGATGGCTATGAGAATGAAACCGAGATTGGTGGCCGTGGTGCTTCCGACCAGCTCGGTGGTGTCGTTTCCTCTGTTTATGGCGCAAAAATGATGAAAGATCTCGGTCTTCTGACCGACGAATATAAAGTTCTTGTCGCCGGAACAGTGCAAGAAGAAGACTGTGACGGCATGTGCTGGCTTTACCTCATTGAGCGCGGCGATATCCGTCCCGAGTTTGTCGTATCGACTGAACCGACAGACATGCACGTTTATCGCGGTCATCGCGGCCGTATGGAAATCCGCGTTGACGTGAAAGGCATTTCCTGTCATGGATCCGCCCCTGAGCGCGGCGAAAATGCCATCTATAAAATGGCTGACATTCTCAAAGAAGTCGAAGCGTTGAATGACGATCTGGCCGATGACCCATTCTTGGGCAAGGGCACTGTCACCACCTCGCAGATTTTCTATACATCACCTTCACGTTGCGCTGTTGCAGACAGCTGCGCCATCTCGCTTGACCGCCGCCTTACCTGGGGAGAAACTTGGGAATCAGCGCTGGAAGAGATTCGCGAATTGCCGTCAGTCAAAAAATACGGAGCCGTCGTTAGCATGTACGATTATGACCGTCCGTCATGGACCGGTGAAGTTTTCGAACAAGAATGCTACTTCCCGACGTGGGTTATCCCTGAGGACGCCCCGCAGACAGTTGCGCTCGTTGATGCGTATACGAACCTTTACGGAGCACCGAAAGTTGACAAGTGGACCTTCTCGACGAATGGTGTAGCCATCATGGGTCGCCACGGTATCCCTTGCATTGGCTTAGGCCCTGGTAAAGAAGCACAAGCTCACGCACCGAATGAGATCACCTGGAAAGAAGACCTCGTCCGCTGCGCAGCGATCTACAGTGTCATGCCTGCGCTCTACATGGATATCACAAAAGAATCCAAAGAGTAAGGTAGCAATCTGATTTGAAAGCCGGGACTTCCGTTAAGGAGGTCCCGGTTTTTTCATATATTAAATTATGATGGGTAAAATGGTAAGATAATAGTAAGTGCTGTGTTTTCGGGTTTGCCAGATGCGTTCCCGATATACATTGATTTATGAAGTCATAATCATAGGCAGTCCAAGATATGTCATGAGCAATTTATTGGAAACAAAAGAAGAGAGGCAAAGAAGACAATGAGCGATATTATGAGACCTATCAGCTTTGCGAATTTAATCGCGTGGAGCCTTAGCGAGTACAAGAAACAAGGGAGAGTCTTCGGACTCGATAAGAGTAAATTTTATGTAAATCAGTCAGGAAATCGACTTGTCACGCCTTTTGGTGATGAGATCGCTTCGGCTGTCGGGCCGGCTGCGGGTCCTCATTCCCAGCTTGCGCAAAATATTATCGTCTCATATCTGTCAGGAGCCCGGTTTATTGAACTGAAAACCGTTCAGAAAATGGATGGTGAAGAGATCCGTCAAGCAGTCGCGAAGCCTTGCATCAATGCCGAAGACGAATGCTATAACTGCGAATGGTCGACTGAGTTGACGGTTCAAGAAGCATTCGACGAATACATCAAAGCATGGATCGCCATCAAAGTATTGGCCGTTGAGTTCGGTCTTTCAGACGGAAACGATTTCGCGTTTAATATGAGCGTCGGGTATGATCTGGAAGGCATTAAACTTCCAAAAATGGATGCCTTCATCGAAGGACTCAAAGACGCGTCCGATTCACCGGTATTCCGTGAGTCGATGGCATACCTTAAAGACCATCTTGATTTGTTTGAAAACGTTGACCAGGCGATTGTCGAAGCTATTACGCCTTCAATTTGCCATTCAGCAACCTTGTCGACACTGCATGGATGCCCGCCAGATGAGATCGAGCGGATCGCGCATTATCTCTTGACAGAAAAACACGTGCACACGTTCGTCAAATGTAATCCGACGATGTTGGGCTATGAATATGTGCGGAAAACACTCGACGACCTCGGGTATGACTATATTGCATTTCCTGACAATCATTTTTTGGAAGATCTTCAATTTGATGACGCAGTGGGAATCTTTTCAAGGATGAGAGAAGTCGCAAAACAACAAAGCCTTGCATTCGGTGTCAAGCTCTCCAATACTTGTCCCGTTGATGTGAAACGCGCAGAATTGCCATCGGAAGAAATGTACATGTCCGGCCGTTCATTGATGGCTTTGACAATCACTCTGGCGATCAAATTATCTCGAGCATTTGACGGGAATCTTCCTATCTCGTATGCCGGTGGTGTTGATGCTTTCAATTTGAAGGATCTCCTTGAGGTTGGCATCGGCCCTGTGACAGTGGCAACAACGTTGCTTAAACCGGGTGGCTATATGCGTTTCCTGCAGATGGCACGTGACACTGAATCTGTGCTTGGCGCGATCGGCAAAATTGACATTGAAAAGTTGGAGAAACTTGTAGACAAGACACTTGCGGATCCCCGTTTGCAAAAGCGTTGGCGCGAAAAAGTCGCATCACGCAAGACCGGCTCGGAGCTTCCTCTTTTTGATTGCTATAAAGCACCGTGTAAAGATGGTGGTTGTCCGATCGAGCAGCAAATTCCTGAATACAACACGCTGGTGGCGAGAGGCGAATATGATCAAGCAATGCGTGTCATTGCCATTGATAACGCCTGCCCGACGATTACGGGCGTGCTCTGCGCGCAACCGTGTCGTGAGCACTGTACGCGTCTCGACTACGATGAATCGATCCACATGCGTGACATTAAGAAGAAGGCTGCCGATGAAGCTCAGGATTCCCTGATCAAAAAGACGCAAGCAAATCCGCTTCGCAGCGATAAGAAAGTTTGTGTGATCGGAGCAGGACCTGGCGGTATGGCGGCTGCTTACTATCTCAGGCGTAATGGCATCGCGACCGATGTCTATGAGAAGCGCGCCGCGTCGCACGGTATTGTCCGCTATGCTATCCCGTCATTCCGCATTTCAGACGCCGAGATCGATCGCGATTATCGGCTGGTTGAAGCGACCGGTGTCAATTTCCATTTCAACGCGAAGCCGGATGTTAATCTCAACGTATTGAAAGAATCATACGATTACGTTGTCGTCGCAACGGGTGCCTGGGCGGAAGGCCGTCCCCCTGTGAGCGAAGGCAACGGTAATATGCTCGATGCGCTCGACTTCCTTACCAGTGTCAAAGAATTTGGTCCACGCGACCTAGGCAAACGGGTGGCTGTTGTTGGAGCAGGTGATGTCGCTATGGACGCGGCTCGCCTCGCCAAGCGGATGCCTGGCGATCCTGAGGTAACGATTGTTTATCGCAGGACAGAAATGTATGCTCCGGCAAGTCAGGATGAATTTGACGGCGCGATGGAAGAGGGTGTCGTCTGGCGCGAGCTTCTAGCCCCCGTGAGCTACGACGGCAAGAAACTCGTCTGTGAAAAGCAGTGTCTTGGTAATTTTGATAGATCAGGACGCAGGGCGTGTCTTGGAATAGGTGAAATGGAGACACTGGAGTTCGACACGGTGATCGGAGCAACAGGAGCTCGCGTTGACAAAAGTCTTTTCGAAAAAGCTGGTATGAACATCGATAGTTTAGGTAATCCTTGTATGTCCGATGCGATGGAGACATCGCTTGACGGTGTCTACGTTATCGGAGACTGTCGCAGAGGGCCCTCGACGGTTGTGGCCGCGATGGGTGATGCCAAGAAGGCCGCGCTCGATATCCTGGCTCGTGAAGGTCTAGAGCATGACTTTGTGCATGTTCCTGTTCCCGTTGATGAAGCAGTCATTGTTGAGCGTCGCGGTGAACTTGAGGGTTCGCGTTTGCCTTCTGAAGAAGGGTTGCGCTGTCTGATCTGTGACCAGGTCTGCCGAATCTGCACCGAAGTTTGTCCGAACCGCGCCAATGTCGCCATTACAGTGGAAGGGTTCGAGGATTCTGAACAGATCGTTCACATCGATGGCATGTGCAACGAGTGCGGTAACTGCGCGACATTCTGTCCGCATGCAGGAAAGCCGTACAAAGATAAGTTGACTGTATTCTGGAGTGACGAGGATTTTGCCGACTCTGAGAATACTGGTTTCTTGAGCCTGGACGAAGGCGGTTACCGAATCCGCGATGATCGGGGCCGAGTATTTGACGTACCTGCCGCGATGCTGGAAGAGCAGGTCGGGAAACAAATGACAGCAGTTATTATGGCTGTTACAAAAAATTATTCGTGGCTTTTAAACCGCGAGGCATGATCGCGGTCAAGATTGATCGAGACTGAAGGCGGTCAAACGGCCTCTCTCAATGAGAGAGAGGCCGACTATCAACTAACATTCATTCTTTTCGGAGGGCATGGCTATCCGGGGGAACTTAACGGCACTACAGGTGTTTGTAACAATAGGAGGACATGAAATGATTATTGGCAATGGAAGATTAGTGACAAACGATCCCGATCACCCGTATTTTGAGAACGGCGCGGTGAGGGTTGTCGGCGACGTCGTCGACGCGGTCGGCAGTTTCGAAGAGATCAAGGCACGGTTCCCGGAAGATGAAGTACTGGACGCGCACGGACAGGTGATCATGCCCGGCATGATCAATTGCCATACGCACATTTATAGCTCCTACGCACGGGGCATGGCAGCCTCGAAACCGACGCGCAATTTTCTGGAAATTCTGGAAAATCTCTGGTGGGCGCTCGACCGCAGTCTCACACAAGAAGATAATGAGCTTTCGGCTTATACAACCTATATCGACAGCATCCGCAATGGTGTGACAACGTTGTTTGATCACCACGCGAGCCCGCATTCGACGACCGGTTCGCTGTTTACGCTGGCGGAGGCGGCGAAAAAAATCGGTATCCGTGGTTCTTTCTCAATGGAGTTGTCAGATCGCGATGGTGAGGCAATCACAGATCGTGAAATCAAGGAAAATGTTGACTTCATCAAAGCGATGAACACCGATGAACAAGATATGATCAAGGGTATGTTTGGCATGCATGCGTCATTCACGATCTCCGACAAGTCGATGGAGAAGACGAAGGCCGCCATGGAAGGCATTGATGCCGGTTACCATATTCACGTTGGCGAAGGCCGCGAAGATCAGTACGACAGTTTGCAGAAATATGACATGCGCGTCACGGAACGTTTGCTCGGATGGGGGCTCCTTGGTCCAAAATCCATTGCTGTCCACGCAGTTAATGTCAACGACCGTGAGCTTGATATCCTTGCGGAAACGGATACATCGGTAGTCCACAACCCGATGTCCAATATGGGCAACGCTGTTGGAGCGACGCCTGTTATCGGAATGCTGAGACGCGGCATACGCCTAGGACTTGGCACAGACGCCTACACCCATGATATGTTTGAGTCAATCAAAGTGTCTAAGATACTGCAGTCGCACCGTCTATCCGATCCGACTGTTGGGTTTGGTGAAGCGCTCACGCTTCAGTATGATGGCAACCCGGCTATTTGTGCACAGCACTTCAAGCGCCCGCTAGGTGTCTTGAAACCCGGTGCTTACGCCGACTTGATAACACTTGATTACCGTCCACATACACCGTTTGGTGCGGATAACTGGAAAGGTCATCTGCTGTTTGGTGGTTATGGACGCATGACGAACGACGTTATAATCAACGGTCAAGTTGTCATGAGAAACCGTGAAATCCTAACGGTTGATGAAGAAGATATTTATGCGCGCGCATCTAAACGTGCCGCCGCCATCTGGCCGAACATTTAAGAAACGGTGCGCTCTAGCGGCAGATCCATCATATGATTGGTCTGTTGTTGGAGTGTTTTACCGACAGATGTGCCGGATCGTGTGTCCGGCACACTTGATTGAAGAGGATTCAATGGAACAGACCGTATTGCTCAAGGGCGGCTACGTCGTCCTCCCGGAAGAAACGTTTACTGCAAGCATCCGTATCAAGGGTGAGGTGATCGAAGCGATCGGCGATCTGGTACCGTTGGTCGACGAGAAAGTCATCGACTGTGAGGGCTGCTATTTTTTGCCTGGCGGTATCGAAACGCACACGCATCTCCAACTCGAATCAATGGGCACCGTAACGGCGGATGATTTTGCTACAGGTACGCGAGCTGCGCTTGCCGGAGGCACCACGACTGTGATCGATTTTGCGACGCAGTTTCACGGAGAAACAATGGCGCGCGGTCTAGAACGCTGGCATGAAAAGGCCGATGGCAATTGCGCAATCGACTATGGTTTTCACATGGCGATGACCGAATGGAATGAACACCTCAAAGAAGAGATGGGGGATGTTGTTCGGGGCGGCGTCACATCGTTCAAGATGTATATGGCTTACAGAAACAACATGATGGTGCAGGAGGATGAGATTTATGAGGCTCTAGAGGAGTCACATCGCCTCGGCGCTACGATTGGCTTCCATTGTGAAAATGGTCTCCTTATCGATGTGCTTGTTCGCAGGGAACGTGAACTTGGCCATTTGTCACCCTTCTATCACCAGCTGACGCGGCCGGCGGAGCTGGAAGAAGAAGCAATCGTCCGCCTTGAGGCAGTTAACCACCTCGTGCACGCTAACCACCATGTTGTCCACTTGTCCACTGCGAAGGGGCTGGCTGCCATCAAAAGAGCGCGTGAGCGGGGGAATAAGATCATTGTCGAGACGTGTCCGCAGTACCTGTTACTTGACGGTTCTCGTTACGGCACTCCGTCGGACGATAATTTTGAGTCAGCAAAGTTTATTATGAGCCCGCCGCTCAGAGAGCGTCGCGATCAAGAGGCACTTTGGCAAGGACTCGCTGCCGGGGATATCCAGTTTGTGGGCACTGATCATTGTTCATTTAATTTCAAAGGTCAGAAAGAGATGGGCAAAGACGATTTCACGAAAATCCCGAACGGCGCGCCGGGCATTGAACTTCGCCTACACCTGCTTTATACCTTTGGTGTTGCGCGCGGACGCATGGACATCAATCGATTTTCTACCATTACGTCAACGAATGCAGCGAAATATTTTGGTTTATTTCCGAGAAAAGGCATTCTCATGAATGGCAGTGACGCCGATATTGTTGTCTTTGATCCAAACGTTGAATGGACGGTGACATCCGATCTTCTCCATGAAAACTGTGATTACACTCCCTACGAGGGTTTTGACTTGAAAGGCAAGGTGCGTGACGTTTTCCTGCGGGGTCGTCACAAAGTCGCATCTGGTAAAATTGTGATTGAAGATGTGGATGGCCAATATCTCAGACGCGATCTGCCCGCAATGGATATCCGCTAACAGCGGAATGAACGAACATCACGCGAAAAGGAAAACGGATCGAGATAATTTGTCTTCCGGCTGGAGGGCAAGTCAATTCTCTGTTCTCCCTGTCGCTAACGATGCGTAAGCATACAAAACATAAGGAGGAAATGACCATGTCCTGGACTTTAACGGTCAATCATCAACAACATACTATCGCGGAGGATAAGAGACTTATTGACTTTCTTCGCGATGATCTCGGACTAACTTCTGTCAAAGACGGATGCAGTGAAGGTGCCTGTGGCACGTGCTCGGTTGTCGCCGACGGCAGACTAGTGAAAGCGTGCATACAGAAGGTGTCCCGGCTTGACGGCGCGGAAATAACCACTGTCGAAGGACTATCACCACGGGAGAAAGAGGTTTATGTTCATGCATTCGGTGAAGCTGGTGCAGTGCAGTGCGGCTATTGTACGCCCGGGATGGTGATCGCCGCGAAGGTACTGCTTGACAAAAACCTTGACCCGACGCGCGATGATATTGCTAAAGCAATTACCGGCAACTTATGTCGCTGCACAGGCTATAAGAAGATCATCGATGCAATCGAAATGGCGGCGATGTATTTCCGCACCGGCTTGCCTGTTCCTGAGATAGAATCCAGCGCAAGTGTTGGTGATCGATCGCCTCGTGTTGATGTTGCCGAAAAAGTACTGGGAATTGGGAAATTTCCGGATGATTATCAGTTTGAAGATATGATCTATGGACAGGCACTGCGTTCGCGTTACCCGCGTGCGCGCGTTAACCGGATTGATATCTCTAAAGCGTTGGAGCATCCTGATTGCGTCGCGGTTCTGACGGCTGATGATGTGCCCAACAATACGATTGGTCATATTGTTCAAGACTGGGATGTGATGATTCGCGAAGGCGATATCACCCATTATATAGGCGATTCCATCGCGCTTGTAGCGACCGGAAAGCGCGAAAGTCTCCAAGAAGTACTCGACTTGATTGAGGTGGACTACACGGAGCTTGAACCCGTACTCGACCCGTTTGAGGCGATGAAAGAGGGAGCTCCTAAAATTCATGAAAGTGGCAATATCCTTTCCAATGAACGCCTGATCCGCGGAAACGCGCATAAGGCTGTCGCTGAAGCAGCGCATGTCGTAACCGAAACATATCATGTTTCCTGGGAAGAACACGCGTTCCTCGAGACAGAGTGTGCCATTGGATGGCCGTCAGACGATGGCGGAGTTCATTTGATCACAGCCTCGCAGTCAATCTACGATGAACAGCGTGAAGTATCGACCATGCTCAAGATTAAGCCTGAACTTGTCCATGTCAGATCCGGTCTGGTTGGCGGTGCGTTTGGTGGACGTGAAGATATGAGTGTCCAGCATCACGCGGCGCTGCTCGCCTGGAAAACGGGTCGACGCGTCAACGTCAAATTGTCACGTTATGACAGCACGCTTGTCCATACGAAACGTCACCCGATGACCATGAAGATGACGACTTCCTGTGACGCAGACGGTCATATCACTGCGCTTATTTCAGAAATTATCGCGGACACAGGAGCTTACGCTTCACTTGGCGGTCCTGTAACCCAGCGAGCATGCACGCACGCAGCGGGACCTTATAATTTCCAGAATGTTGATGTCACTGGCAAAGCGGTCTATACGAATAATGTCGTTTCGGGCGCGTTTCGCGGATTCGGTGTCACACAGAGTTGTTACGCAATGGAATGTAACCTCAACCTTCTTGCGGAAAAATGTGGAATCGATCCGTGGGAATTCCGTTACCGCAATGTTGTCAGGCCGGGTGATAGTCTCCCCAATGGGCAAATCGTTGACGCGAGCACCGGCCTTGCCGAATGTCTCGAAGCGGTGAAGGAAGCCTACGATTCAAGCCCCTATGCGGGGATTGCATGCGGTTTCAAAAACAGCGGACTCGGCGTCGGTGTCCCCGACTTCGGTCGCTGCACCTTGTCAGTTGAAAACAGTAAAATTCACATCCGAACATCGGCAGCTTGCTCAGGGCAAGGTGTAGCCCAGATGGTGACATCGGTTGTTTGTCAAACGGTTGACTGTGATATTTCGGACACCGTCTTCGAGCACCCCGATACGGATCGTACGCCAGACGCCGGCACAAGTACAGCTTCTCGTCAGACGTTGTTCACAGGTGAAGCAACAAGGCAGGCAGCTCAGGATTTGAAAGATGCACTTGACGCCGTGGGAGGAGATTTCGCGAAACTCGAGGGCCTTGAGTTCTTTGGCGAGTTTGGACCACCGACGGATCCACTCGGATCGCCTAAAAAGAACCCCATTAGTCATATCGGTTACAGCTACGGTTGTGAGGTCGCAATTATTGATGAAAAGGGCGAACTTCAGAAAATGGTCGGCGCGTATGATGTAGGAACTCCTGTCAATATCACCGCTGTTGAAGGACAGATTGAAGGAGGCTGCGTTATGAGTCTGGGATACGCTCTTACGGAAGACTTCGTTAACCCGGGCGGTATTCCGAAATTTAAGCTTGGCACTTACGGATTGTTCCGTGCCAATCGTGTTCCGGAAATTGAAACACATATCGTGCGTGGGCCTGGGAGCATAGACATTGCATACGGCGCACGCGGAATAGGGGAACTCGCCTGCGTGCCGATCGCGCCTGCTGTCGTGCACGCATATTACAAGCTTGACGGCAAGATGCGAACTAGTCTGCCTATGGAAGATACCTTCTATCGCAAGACTAAGAAGAAGTAGCTCCGATCAGACGAAAATAAGGAAGCCGAGATGGATAATCCATCAGATAAAAATGACGCAACAAACGATGTTCCGAGAGCTGCCGCCGTTATTGTTGCGTCCCGGCCGCTTGAACCTGCAGATTCTGTAACGGATATGTTTGGAGGTGGGAAAGAAGTTCTGCCTGCCTTGTTGCGTGCCGGTCAGGTTACCTTCATTGAGCGTGTTATTATTCGGCTACAACTCGCCGGCGCCGCTCCGATCGTCGTCATAACGGGGTTTGAGAATGAACAGCTCGAACGCCATCTGGCAAAGATGAGTGTGATTTGCCTTAATAACTCGCACTGGCGAGAGACGACTATTTTTGATGATGCCATCAAGGGATTGTCATACGCGGACAGGACATGTAAAGCTTGCGAAAAAATCTGGCTTGCCACACCCCTGATTCCATCGGTTGGCGGTGATACGCTCGCAAAGTTGCTCGTTTCAGAAAGCCCGATTGCTCTCCCTGTATTCGAGGGGGAGGATGGGCTTCCCATCGTCATCAGGCGCGAAGCTGTTTCTCATATTGTGCACGCAGACAAAGGAAGGACGCTCCGGGATTTGATCGCCATTGCGCCGGGAACTGTAGAGCGCATTCCGGTCTCTGACCAAGGCGTCCTATCGAGTATCGGAGATCCGGAAGGTGGTTTCACGCAGGAATTCTTGTCTGATGACCAGGCGAATCTTCCGATGCGCGCTCGACTTAAGCTCATTTTGGCTCGTGAGACTTTATTTTTCGGGCCGGGTCCCGCGACACTTCTTCGTCTGATCGATGAAATTGGTTCTGTTCGGACGGCGTGTATCCGCATGAAGTTGTCTTATAGCAAAGGCTGGCAGATTCTTAATCTGCTCGAAGAACAGCTTGGTGCGAATGTCATCGACCGGAAACCGGGAGGACAGGAGGGCGGAAGCAGTTCTCTTACAGAGCTCGGTCGTGATTTGCTTCACAGGTATGAGCAGCTGGCTGTTGAAAGCCAGAAGAGCGTTAATCTGCTCTATGAGACTATATTTGACGATTTCCCACCACAAACTAAAACATAAGAGTGCCGATTTTGATTTTCTTAACTCGTAAATCTTACCATCCGTTACGAGAATCAGAGATCGGTTAATTTATGAGATAATATAAAAACAAACAACTGCAGGCAGATGCCTGCTGAAAGGGGTTTGCTTATGACTGATCATATAAACCATACAGACGAGGATCGCGTGACTGTGGATCCTGTCAATGCAACCAAAGTCTCCACTGAACCCACCGTATCGCAGCATGATACTGCTTATGCTAGTTCGGGGACACCTGTACAATCTTACTCAGCAGGAGGACCTCAGACGACAATGCCGGCCCATCAGCCGCCCGCGACCTATATTTTAGAAAAGCCGAAAAAAATATACAAAGGCATTCCCGGCATCACGGGATTCGGCTTCACATCGGCTCTTCTTAGTCTGTTTCTTCTCTTCTTCTATAAGGAAGCTTTTGGAAGTTACCTGCTTTATGAAGGATCAAAAGAAGTTTTGCTTCACTACTATTACTACGCGACCCTCGTGTTTGGCAGTGCCAGTGCGCTGTTTGCACTGTTTGGTCTGATTCTGACACCGATGGGGATTCACTTGTCGAAGCGTCGCGAGACCGAGGGACGTGCTCTCGGAGTGGCAGGTGTCCTCATTTCACTTGTTTCGATTATCCTGATCGCGGCAGTTACTGTATCGCATATCCTGCTTTACGGTCAACTGTTCCCTTATTGATATGGGGGATATTAAACGGGACCCTGCGTCCAACGAAAAAGCGATCAGCCTAGATCGCAAGCTTGAGATTGTCATCGG
>LFRM01200989.1_pt1 | contig 20289 bp, 15 predicted proteins | sample 618341 | NCBI WGS metagenome assembly LFRM01 (sample SAMN03654438, study PRJNA283298) | anaerobic digester metagenome | isolation source: pool of bioreactors CSTR01a, CSTR02a, and CSTR03a thermophilic anaerobic... | place: Denmark: Kgs. Lyngby | collected 2014-05-21 | reverse complement strand
TGTTCTCCGGAACGATTGATAGCAATATAAGATGGGGCAAAGAGGAAGCTTCAGCACAAGAGGTCAAAGAAGCGGCCATAATTGCCCAAGCAGAAAGTTTTATAAGTCAGAAGGACGAAGGCTTTCAAAGTGAAATATCTCAGGGTGGTGCTAATATTTCTGGCGGACAGAAGCAGAGACTATCTATAGCCAGAGCGATAATCAAGAGACCTAAGATTTTGATATTCGATGATTCGTTTTCAGCTCTTGATATGAGAACGGATACAAAATTAAGAAAAGCTCTCGCAGAAAAAATGTCAAAATCATCAAAGATTGTAGTTGCGCAGAGAATAGGAACCATTATGCAGGCTGAACAGATAATTGTTTTAGAAGATGGAAGAATTGCTGGAAAAGGAAATCATAGAGAATTGATGAGGTCTTGTGATATTTATAAAGACATAGCTAAGTCCCAGCTTTCAATAGATGAAATTGAAGGTATAAGTAATTAAGACCTGCATTATATTGTAATTATATAATGTCATAGTTATATTATTTGTATAGGTAATAAATTGGCAGATAGACAAGAAGAAAAAAAAGAATACAAGAGACAAAAAAGCCCGAGACGAGGAGGACCCGGCGGTGGAGGACCGGGAGCTATACTGGCTCCGGGTGAGAAGCCTAAGAATTTTCGTAAGGCGGTTTTGGATACTCTTAAATATATGGGGTCATACAAATTGGCTCTTGTTTTTGTCGTAATTATAACTGGAATAGCAACCATATTCGAAACTCTCGGACCTAAGGTTATGGGGCAAGCCACTACAATTATCGCTAATGGAGTTGTAGATAAAGTGAATGGAATCGGTGGCGTAGACTTTGAAGCTGTAGGAGCTGTGCTTCTGACTACAATTTTCTTATATGCGGTTGGGGCCATTGCACAGTTTATTCAGGCACTTATTATGACAAATATCACACAGAGAATTGTATATAAGATGAGATGCGATGTTTCTGAGAAGATAAATCGTATGCCTATAAGCTATTTTGAAAGGATGCAAACAGGAGAGATTCTTTCAAGGATCACAAATGATATTGACACACTCGGCCAGGCATTAAGCCAAAGCATTTCAAATTTTATATGGGCTATTGTAAGTATTGTTGGAATAATTGTTGTTATGCTTACTATCAATGTGACTATGACACTTGTGGCTTTGATGGTTATACCGGCATCGGTGGCAATTATGGCTTTGTTCATAAAGATATCGCAAAAACACTTCAATGCTCAACAAAAATATCTTGGAATAATTGACGGACGAATTGAAGAAGATTTTTCGGGTCACATCGTTGTCAAAGCCTTTAATCGTGAGCAGTCTGTTATTGATGAATTTGAAAAAACAAATGAAAAACTTTATAAATCAGCATGGAAGGCTCAGTTTATATCGGGCCTGATGAGGCCGGCTATGAGAATAATTAGTAACTTGGGATATGCAGGTGTGGTTATGGTCGGTGGAATACTCTGCGTCAGAGGGACTATCGGTGTTGGTGATATACAGGCCTTTGTTCAATATGTCAAGAATCTGGGACAACCTGTACAGGAGATAGCTCAGATAATGAATCAAGTTCAGTCTATGGCTGCCGCAGCCGAGAGGGTGTTTGAACTCCTTGCTGAGGATGAAGAGTGCGATGATATATCCGATTATGCAGATGCAAGCAATATTACAGGAGAGGTGGAATTTGACCATGTATCTTTTGCTTACGAAGAAGACAATCTTGTAATTAAAGATTTCAGCACTAAGGTTAAACCGGGACAGAAGGTCGCAATTGTAGGTCACACAGGGGCAGGCAAGACTACGATAGTCAAACTTCTTATGAGATTCTATGATGTAAACAGCGGTTCAGTCAACATAGATGGACAGGATATTCGCAATTTTAGGCGAAGTGATCACAGAGAAAATTTTGCTATGGTTCTGCAGGATACATGGCTGTTCAGCGGTACGATAAGGGAGAATATCAGATATGGCAAAGAAGATGCGAGTGATAATGATATAATAAAAGCTGCTAAGGCAGCAAAAGCGGATCACTTTATACGTACTCTTCCCGGAGGATACGATATGGTTCTTAACGAGGATGCGACAAATATATCTGAAGGGCAGAGACAGCTTCTCACTATTGCAAGAGCAATACTTGCCGATAAAAAACTTTTGATACTCGATGAGGCAACCTCTTTTGTAGATACGAGGACTGAGGAAGAAATACAGAGGGCTATGGATGTTTTAACTAAAGGTAAAACGAGTTTTATAATAGCACATAGACTTTCAACTATAAGAAATGCCGATCTGATCTTGGTAATGGATAAAGGCGACATAGTAGAGCAGGGAACACACGATGAACTTATTGCATCCCAAGGATTCTATGCGGATTTGTATAACGCACAATTTGAACAGGTCGTCTAAGAGTTGAGGTAATTGACATGAGAACTTATATGGAAGAATATAAATACTGGCTTGAATCTGATGTAGTGGATGAAACCACAAAAGAAGAATTGAGAATGATTGCCGATAATGAAGAAGAAATCAAAGGCAGATTTTCAAAGACGCTTTCTTTTGGGACCGCAGGACTTAGGGGTGTTATGAAAGCCGGCACGAATGCGATGAACTTATATGTGGTTAGACATGCTACCCAAGGTTTTGCCAACCTTATAATAGAAGAAGGTGGACAGCTGGGCGGAAGTTCAAGTAAAGGGCACGGCGTAGTCATTGCGCACGATTCAAGGAATAATTCGAATTATTTTGCACAAGAAGCAGCTTCTGTTCTTGCTGCGAACGGTATAGGAGTTTATATATTTGATGAGCTTCGTCCGACACCGGAACTGTCTTTTGCAGTAAGAGAATTTGAGGCGATAGCAGGTATTAATATAACTGCCAGTCATAACCCTAAGGAATACAATGGATACAAAGCATACTGGGCAGATGGGGCGCAGCTTAGCCCCAATAATGCAGATAGAGTTGTTACAGAAATAAACAAAGCAGACATATTTGAGGATGTTAAACTAATGCCTTTTGCAGATGCAGTTAAAGAAGGTAAGATAGTTATTCTCGGCTCGGAGACTGATGAAAAATATATCTCCCAGGTTATGAAACAGTCGATAGGAGACAGATACATAAAAGAAGTCGGAAAGGATTTGAAGATTGTATATACACCCTTCCATGGGGCAGGTTATAAATTCGTGCCGGATATCCTGGGGAGACTTGGATATGAGAAGATTATAAATGTTCAAGAACAGATGATTCCTGATGGGGAATTTACTACATTAAAATCGCCTAATCCGGAGAATATTGAAGGCTTTGAGCTTGCAATAGAATACGCAAAACGAGAGGATGCGGATTTAATAATTGGAACCGACCCGGATAGTGATAGGTGTGGCGTAGTTGTAAGGGATGAGAAGGGCAATTACATTGCTCTTAGCGGTAATCAAATAGCCTGTCTTATGATAGATTATATAATAACGGTAAGAAATGAAAACGGTACTATGCCGAATAATCCTTGTGTTTGCAGGTCTATTGTTTCAACCGTAATGGCTGACAAAATATGTGATTATAATAGCATCAAAATGTTTAAGGTCCTTACAGGGTTCAAATTCATCGGTGAAAAGATGAACGAGATAGAAGAATCCGGCGAATATAATTTAATATTCGCATTTGAGGAGAGCATTGGTTTCTTAGCCGGCACATATGCAAGGGACAAGGATGCCGTATTGGCATCTATGCTGATATCGGAAATAGGGTGCTATTATAGGAGCAAGGGAATGAGCTTATATGAAGGATTGCAAAGCTTGTATCGAAAATATGGTTATTACATTGAAGACACACAGTCTAAAGTCTTTGAAGGTTATGATGCTCAGGAAAAGATGAGTAAGATAATGGCAGAAATTAGAAGCAATCCTATTAAAGTCATCGGGTTAAAAGTTGAAGAACTTACGGATTATATGGATAATATTCCGGGCTTCACAAAAAGCAATGTTCTTTTCTATACGCTTTCAGATGGTTGTGCCGTAGCGGTAAGGCCGTCTGGCACCGAGCCTAAGATAAAAACATATGTCATGGCTTCTGGTGATACAAGTGAAGAAGCAATTAAGCGCAAAGATTTAATAAGATTGGCAATAGATGGAATATTAGGGAAGCAGTACACATAAACCCGTACTATATGATATAGCATACATGTAATAGTTCGGAATTAAAGGTTCAAAATCGCAGTTTTACATAGTTTATACTGAAAATACATGTGAACGTGCTTTGCGGTAAGTTATGACAGATGCTACAATTTTGTTTGTACAGATTGGGGGCTATTTATGGATAAAAACAGAAGAGTTGGAACAGTTTCAAGGGGTATTAGATGCCCGATTTTCAGAGCAGGTGACGATCTTGGTGCAAAGGTGGTCGAGAGCGTTTTAGCGGCTGCAGAGTCGGAGGGCTTTGAGATCAGAGATAGAGATGTAATCGGAATAACTGAATCTGTTGTTGCAAGAAGTCAGGGTAACTATGCAAGCATAGATGATATTGCGACAGATGTTAAGAATAAGCTGGGTGGGAATACCATAGGAATCGTATGGCCTATTCTTTCGAGAAATAGATTTTCAGTATGTCTTAAAGGTATGGCAAAAGGAGCAAAGAAAGTAGTTCTTATGCTCAGTTATCCTGCGGATGAAGTCGGAAATTCTCTGCTTACAACGGATCAGATTGATGAGGCCGATATCAATCCTTATAGTGATGTGTTGACTCTGGATAGATATAGAGAGCTTTTTGGTAAGAACTATCATCGCTTTACCGGGGTTGATTATGTAAGCTATTATGAAGAACTTATTACATCGATGGGAGCCGATGTAGAGATTATATTTGCTAACCGTGCAGAGGAGATTTTTAAATACACAGATAAAATAATAAGCTGTGATATTCACACTCGCGTAAGAACAAAAAGAACACTCAGAAGTAAAGGTGGAACCGTATTCGGAATGGATGAAATTCTAAATGCACCTGTCGATGGAAGTGGATATAATGAAGAATACGGACTTCTTGGATCTAACAAAGCTACAGAAGATACGATTAAACTGTTCCCGAGAAACAGTCAGGGTCTGATTGAAGATATCCAGAAGAAGGTTCATGATAAGACAGGTAAGAATATCGAAGTAATGATATATGGTGACGGAGCTTTCAAAGATCCTGTAGGCAAGATATGGGAGCTCGCAGATCCGGTTGTATCTCCGGCATATACTGCAGGACTTGAAGGAACACCTAATGAACTCAAACTCAAATACCTGGCAGATAATGACTATTCAAATCTTTCAGGAGAAGAGTTGAGAGATGCTATCAGTAAAGCAATAGAAGAGAAGGAATGTGATCTCGCAGGTAACATGATATCAGAGGGCACAACTCCAAGAAGATTAACGGATCTTATAGGCTCGCTTTGCGATTTGACTTCGGGGTCGGGAGACAAAGGTACACCTGTCGTGTTGGTTCAAGGGTATTTTGATAACTATACAAGTGGCAGATAGGTATAACCCTAAGAGCTTTTATTTAAGAGAAATGATATTATAAGAGTTATATTTATTATCTATTGGATAGAGGTATATTAACATTACAATGGAAGGAGTCGTGCAGTATGAAATATAGATGCAAAATTTGTAGTTTTACTTATGATGAGGAAAGACAGGGGAAACCTTTTTCAGAGCAAACAAAATGTCCGGTTTGTCAGCAGTCGACAAGCAATTTCGAAGCGCTTATAGAGGAAGATAAAGATAAATCACTAAGTGGACAGGAGGGGATAAAATCTTCAAACGATTCTGTCCGCAAAATTTCTGTACAAAGTCTGGAATATCCTGCAGAAACGGCAAGAGAGGACAGCGAATATCGCTACATGAAGGAGATACATCAAATGGCAGTCACGGGAGAGTCCATTGTTGCTGCTATGGGGACTCAGATGAAGATGCCTAACTGGGATGATATATTGATTCTGGGGGGACAACTTAATCCCATGCCACTAGATGAGCATGCTAAGGTTTCACTTAAGACTGTGATTGGCAAGAATGCTGAAAAACCTATGGTTATTGATATGCCGGTATATATTTCACATATGTCGTTTGGAGCATTATCTAAAGAAACTAAGATTGCACTGGCAAAAGGAAGCGCCATGGCAGGAACGGCAATGTGCAGTGGTGAAGGAGGAATCCTGCCTGAAGAAAAATCAGCAGCACATAGATACATATTTGAGTATGTGCCTAATCACTATAGTGTTACAGATGAAAATCTGCAGAATTCAGATGCTATTGAGATTAAGATTGGTCAAGGGACTAAACCGGGCATGGGTGGACTTTTGCCGGGCGAAAAGGTGACTCCGGAGATCGCTGAGATTAGAAACAAGCCACAGGGAAAGGATATTGTCAGTCCGTCAAATTTTGAAGAAGTAAAATCTGCTGAAGATCTTAAAAAATTGGTCTTGGATTTGCGTACAAGAAGTGGTGGAAGACCTATTGGTGTCAAAATATCTGCAGGAAGAATCGAGAAAGATCTTGAGGTTTGTGTTTTTGCTGAGCCTGATTTTATTACTATTGACGGAAGAGGAGGGGCTACAGGTGCATCGCCTCTCATCGTTCGCGACTCGACAAGTGTTCCGACGATTTATGCACTCTCAAGAGCAAGAAAATATCTTGATTCAATCGGTTCAGATATACAGCTTGTAATAACAGGAGGTTTGAGAGTTTCATCCGATTTTGCAAAGGCAATTGCCATGGGTGCGGATGCAGTCGCAATTGCTTCAGCAGCTATGGTTGCAGCAGCCTGTCAACAATACCGTATATGCGATTCAGGGATGTGTCCTGTAGGTGTCGCAACTCAGGATCCTGAACTTAGGAAGAAATTTCAAGCTGATGCTGCCGGGAAACGTGTCGGAAACTATCTGAAGTGTTCGGCTGAAGAACTTAGAGTTTTTGCAAGAATTACAGGTAATAATGATATACACAAACTATCTGTCTCAGACCTGTGCACAGTTAGTAACGAAATATCTGAACACACCGATATTGAACATGCATAACCTTGTAAATTACACATAATACTCACTGAAATATATAGAACAATTATCGACATAATTGATAAAGATAAAGGAGGTAAATAACAAAATATATGGATAAGAAAAAAGTAGCAATTATTGGAGGAGGGCCTGCCGGTGTTTCCGCCGCATTGTATACCCTGCGTGCAAATATAGATACGACAATCCTTGCACATGGCGAAAGCGCTCTTAATAAGGCAGAGAAGATCGACAACTATTATGGGTTTCCCGATGGAATAAGTGGTCCGGACCTATACGATAATGGGATCAATGAAGCAACGGCTATAGGTGCCAAAGTTATAAACGAAGAGGTTGTAGGACTCAATTTTGGAGCTAAACTCGAAATAAAAACAACAGACAACATTTATGAAGCAGATGCTGTCATTCTGGCAATGGGTTCACAGAGAAAAGCACCTAAGATTGACGGAATTAAAGAGTTCGAGGGTAATGGTGTAAGCTATTGTGCTGTATGTGATGGATTTTTCTATAGAGGAAAAACGGTAGCTGTTCTAGGAGACGGCGAGTATGCTGCAAATGAAAGAGCCGAGCTAGAGCCAATTGCAGCTGAAGTCATAGCACTTGATGACTTAGATGTTATAGAGCGTTTTTCAGGAGATCAAAAACTAAAGAAAGTTGAATTTAAAGATGGATCTACCCAAGAAATCGACGGACTCTTTGTTGCAATTGGTACTGCCGGGGCAGGGGATCTTGCAAAAAAAGTCGGTATTTTTACTGATGAGAACAATAAGATAATGGTAGATGAAAACATGGCGACTAATATACCGGGTATCTACGCTGCAGGTGACTGCACGGGAGGTTTTCTTCAGGTTTCCAAGGCTGTCGCTGATGGCGCAATGGCAGCTAATTCTGTTATTAAGTATCTAAGGACTAAATAAAAACATTTACTTTAATTGAATGCTTGGCTTAAAATATAACTAAATGGTACTTGCACAAATATAAGCTTTTTCTACATCGTTAAGAAAGGAAGCATTACAATGCATAAAGTCGTATACAAGAAGCAACTCAGCCACGACATGTTTTGGATGGAATTTGAGGCACCTTATGTTGTTCAAAAAGCAAAACCGGGCCAATTTATCATCTTTCGTGTGGATGAGTTCGGTGAACGTGTGCCTTTGACAATGGCAGCAACCAATAAGGATAAAGGAACCGTAACCTTAATCTTTCAGGCCATTGGAAGAAGCACAATACTATTGTCCCAGCAGGAAGTTGGGGATAGTATTGCAGATATCGCAGGTCCTCTTGGCAAACCGACAGAAGTTGAGGGATATAAGAGGGTATGTGTTGTAGGTGGAGGCACAGGAAATGCCTTAGCTTATCCTGTAGCAATGGGATTTAAGGCTGCCGGTGTTGAGGTTGATATGATCTCAGGGTTCAAAACCAAGGAGCTCGTTGTCCTTGAGGAAGAGTTCACAGCGGGTGTTGATAATTTCTATCTTGTAACCGATGATGGATCTGCAGGAGAGAAGGCTTTTACAACCGAGAAACTCAAATCACTTATTGAAGAAGGAAAAGAGTACGATGAAGTTATAACTGTTGGACCTCCTATAATGATGAAATTTGTTAATGAAGTTACCAAGCCATATGGGATTAAAACAATAGCATCTCTTTCATCTATAATGATTGACGGCACGGGAATGTGCGGATGTTGCAGGATTACCTATGACGGCAAAACTAAGTATGTATGTGTTGACGGACCGGAGTTTGATGCGAGTTTGGTTGACTGGGATGTACTCTTAGCTCGTAATGCATATTATGAGGAAGAGGAGGAGAGAGACAGAGAACATGTTTGCAGACTGACAGGGGGTGTAAGACATCATGAATAAGCAGAGGAATAAAACTCCGATGCCGGCTCAAGATCCGAATATTAGAAATAGTAATTTCGAAGAGGTAGCACTCGGATACACCAAAGAAGATGCAATAAACGAAGCTCAAAGATGCTTGAATTGTCCAAAGAAGCCTTGCGTTGATGGATGTCCGGTAAATGTTAGAATTCCTGAATTTATTGCAAAGGTTGCAGAGGATAAGTTTGATGAAGCATATGAAATTCTCACATCGACCAATTCTCTTCCTGCTATCTGCGGGAGAGTATGTCCACAGGAAAATCAGTGCGAGGGTAGATGCGTACGAGCAAAAGCCGGAGATCCTGTAGGTGTTGGAAGACTGGAGAGATTTGTAGCTGATTACCATAAGGAGTTCGTAGGAAATGAGGCTGTGCAGCCTGTACTTGACGGTCCCGGCAAAGGAATTAAGGTAGCAATAATAGGATCTGGGCCGGCAGGATTAACTTGTGCAGGAGATCTTATCAACTTCGGATACGACGTTACAGTATTTGAAAGTTTACATAAGGAAGGTGGAGTTCTTGTATATGGAATACCTGAATTTAGACTGCCTAAAGACATAGTTGCATATGAAGTGGGTACTCTTGAAAAGAAAGGTGTTAAGTTTGTTAAGGATGTTGTAATCGGTAAATCTCTGTATATTCAGGATCTCTTTGATCAAGGATTCAGTACAGTATTTATTGGGACCGGAGCAGGCCTTCCAATGTTCATGAATATTGATGGAGAAAACCTCGTTGGAGTTTATTCGGCAAACGAATACTTGACAAGAATAAATCTAATGAAAGCTTATATTGATGAATATGACACACCTATTAAGAAACACAAAAAAGTAGTTGTTGTCGGAGCAGGCAATGTAGCTATGGATGCTGCGCGCTGTGCAAAGAGAATGGGAGCTGAGACTCATGTGGTATACAGAAGAGGAAGGGAAGAAATGCCGGCAAGGGCTGAGGAAATCGAGCATGCCGAAGAAGAAGGAATAGAATTTCACCTCCTTAATAACCCTGTTCGTATTATAGGTGATGAGAAAAACTATGTTCAAAGAGTAGAGTGTGTAAAGATGAAGCTTTGCGAGCCCGATGAATCAGGACGCTGCAGACCTGTAGAAATTGCTGACTCTGAATTCACCATAGAGACAGATGCCGTAATTATGGCACTTGGGACAAGACTCAACAATCTTATCTGTCAAACAACAGGTGGTCTCGAAATGACAGAAAGAGGCGGTATCAAAGCAGATGAAGAAACAGGAGCGACATCAATACCTGGAGTATATGCAGGTGGAGATGCTTGCACAGGAGCAGCAACAGTTATCAAAGCTATGGGAGCCGGTAAGAAGGCGGCAGCTGCTATGCACGAATACATGCAAGGACTAGTCAAATAATGAAAATTCTCAAAATACTTTTAAAATTAATTATTGCGATTATTGCAGTAGTAGTAATATTCTTTGGCTACCTAACGCTGACTGAGTTTAAGCCCGGAGATATTGAGTCGGCAGATATTGAAGTATCGACAGAAGGCATAGAAAAGGATATACACCTCGATGAAAGTATAACCGCAGTTACTTGGAACATAGGATATGCCGGTCTTGGTGCGGAATCAGACTTTTTTATGGACGGCGGAAAAGATGTCAAATCCGCTGACGAAGACACAGTAAAAAAATATCTGGCCGGCATAAGTGAAACCATTGATAAACAAGATGCGGATTTATACATGCTGCAAGAGATAGATCGAGATTCATCAAGGTCTTATAATATTGCTGAAGGAGATGTGCTTAGAAGAAGGAATTATGCATTTGCACTTAACTATTCTTGCCCTTTTGTGCCTTTTCCTTTGCCACCTATAGGTAAGGTTAATTCAGGAGTAATGACGACAACTGATATAGCAATAGAAGAAGCTTCTCGTATATCTCTTCCGAATCCTTTTAAGTGGCCTATCAGGATAGCAAACCTCAAACGATGCATGCTTGTAAGTTATATGCCTATTGAGGATACGGACAGCAAACTGGTGGTAGTAAATTTCCATCTCGAGGCATATGACAGCGGAGAGGGAAAGATTGCCCAAACAAAGAAACTTATAGAGTTTGTTGAAAAGGAATATAAGAAGGGCAATTATGTAATTGCCGGAGGGGACTGGAATCAGACTTTTCCGGGATCCCTTGATGTGTATCCTAATAATCACAAAGATCTGTGGGAAGTAGGCTTAATCGATACAAGCAGAATTCCAAAAGGCTGGAATTTGGTCTATGATGTCAATACTCCGACTTGTCGACTGCTTAATCAGCCTTATGATTCTGTTGATAAAGAAAATACTCAATATTATGTTATTGATGGATTCTTGTGTTCGCCTAATGTCAATATAGAGAATGTCAAAACTATTGATGAGGGGTTTGAAAACAGTGACCATAATCCTGTTAGAATGCAGGTTAGGTTGTTGTCTGCAAAAGAGCAGTAATGTAACAGCAATTTAATTGCAAAATATCGGCAATATGACAGTAATAGTGCTGAGGTTTTATTACTCAAGATTAGTTTTAAGAGATATAGGCAAAATGAAAATTATTAAAGAACTAGCAGAAATCTTTGAAGAGTTTGCAGAGCAAAGAAGGAACTCTTTTATAACAGTTAAGAGTGTCAAAGAATCAGGGAAACCAATTATAGGATCTTACTGTACATATTTTCCTGATGAATTAGCGATAGCAGCAGGGGCAGCATCTGTAAGCCTTTGCTCAACATCGGGAGAAACAATTCCGGCGGCAGAGAAAGATCTGCCGCCTAATCTTTGTCCGCTTATAAAATCCAGCTATGGATTTGCAAAGACAGACAAATGTCCATTCTTTTATTTCTCCGATATTGTAATAGGGGAAACTACCTGCGATGGTAAGAAGAAAATGTATGAGTATATGTCTGAATTTAAAGATGTTTTTGTAATGGATTTACCAAATACTCAATCTGATGAGGCATTGAAGCTCTGGAAGAGTGAAATATTAAAGCTGAAAAAATATATAGAGAAGAAGTTTGAGATAGAAATTTCTGAAGATAATATTCGTAAGGCGGTTCACATTGAGAATAGAGTCAGAAATGAAAAAAAGAAGCTTGCTGATATTATGAAACACGACCCTGCACCCATTTCAGGTCTGGATATGTTCAAAGTCTTGTATGGGAGTAGTTTTAAGTTTGATAGAGAAACAATGGCTGAAGATTTAAGCGCTGCAGCAGACAGAATTGAAAGAGACTACGCATCGGGTGCTTTTATAGAGAGAAAACCTCGTGTAATTATAACAGGATGTCCTATTGGTGGAGTAACTGAAAAAATTATTAGAGCCGTTGAGGATAGCGGGGCTGTTGTAGTAGGCTATGAGAATTGTGTAGGAGCAAAGCAGTTTGAAAAGCTTGTCGATGAAGGAGCTGAAGACATATATGAAGCTATTGCGAGAAGGTATCTAGATATTGGATGTTCCGTTATGACCCCAAATTTTAATAGACTTGATCTTCTTGGTCGAATGATTGATGAATATAAAGCGGACGGAGTCATTGAGATGACCCTATCCGCATGCCATACCTATAACGTTGAATCTAAAAGTATTGAGAAGTTTGTTAAAGAAGAAAAGCATATTCCTTTTTTGACAGTTGAGACTGACTATTCTGAATCGGATATTGCACAGTTAAATACAAGAATCGCTGCTTTAATTGAGATACTCGGATAGAGAATGTAGTTTTATTTCTCCGGAATAAAGCGTTTCCATATTACCGTTATCATAACGAACTATCAAGCGACAACTATTATCTATATTTATAGCTGTCGCTTTTTTAATTTCGCTTTCGGTAATCACCAAAACTTCCTTTCCAAGAATAAAACATCTACGGCGATATTCATCGGTATATGAATTCTTTTTACCATTCGATTTGGAATCGGACTCATAATAATTCACAAAATGATTAATTATGGAAGCAACAAGGTGATTTCTAACATCGGTAATCCTGGTTTCAAAAATAGCACCGGCCTTTTCTTCGATATCTTCCGGAAATCCCGTTGCCGGAGGATATACATTTATTCCTATACCGATAACGGCATATTCAAGTTTGTCGCCTGTAAGATTTGGTGAAGCTTCCGTGAGAATGCCGCAAACCTTCTTTTTTGAAACATATATATCGTTAACCCACTTTATTAGTGATTTTTTGCCTGATATCTCCTCAATGGCTTTACAAACAGAAACTGCTGCCATGGTAGTAAACTTTGTCGCTTCTTCTATCGAATATGGCGGGTTTGCAATAAGGATACTCATATATAGACCTGTGTTGCTGGGAGAGAAGAAGCTGCGTCCACGGCTTCCTCTACCTTGTGTTTGGTGCTCTGCAATAGCTATATATTTAATGAGATCACTTGTTTTTGTGTTATGGTGAGTATTTCTTTTACAGAGATCATTTGTAGAATCGACAGAATTAAAGACCTCTATTCTTAAATCAGCAAGCTTAGAAGATAAGTAATTTCTTATCCCTTGCTCGGATAAATTATCGTCAATTTTATCGAGGTAATCTTTATCTGTGTTCATCTGTAATCCTCCACAAGAGAAGTTCTTATAATTTATTTACCCCCGGAGTTTAGTTTCTTAAATTTTTCTTAATTTTCAAGAGTTCTTCTTAGATGGGCAAACATATTTTTGATAGGCGGTATATTGATTAGTATTATTGTTAGAATACCTTCTGTAGCTATATATGTAAGATTGTACCAAAGAGACCATGTAAGTGCATTAAAGTTTGCAGGTGCATATGAACCGAAGAATATTACTCCGCTGAGAACAGCCATAGCATATCTTCCGGTAATACCGATTATATATCCAATTGTGAGTCCATGTTTTTTATTTCTTACAAGTCCGGAAAGTCCAAGAAGTGCAAATGCGAATATATAATCGATAACAAGCTGTGCAGGATGAATAACAAAGCCTCCGAACATCAGGTCAAGAAGACCGTGAATAACTCCGCCTAGGACGCCCCAGCGTGTACCGAGCAGATATCCCAGTAGAACGATAGGTAACATGCTGAATAGTGTTACAGACCCACCTTGAGGCATCTGAAAAAGCTTGATTTGAGATAGAATCAATCCAAGAGCGACCATCAATGCAGTTGTGGTTAGCGCCTTAGTGTAGTTCCTTGAACCTTTGACAGAATTAGACATAAAAAATCCTCCTTAATAATCTATTAAGGAGAGCTGCTGAATATAAAGCAAACATGTTTATCTACCTTCCTACGTCGGCATTATCCGAATCAGGTGTAAGGGTCATCTTAAAAAGATATCTCAGCAAGTGCTCCCCTGGTTTTAATTTACATATTCATTATACGGATATGGTCAATAGAGTCAATAGCGATTCCCTTGACAGTTAGGGAATCGCTATTTGTTGAAAATGATATTTTTGATTTAAATAAATCTGTTACCTGTCGAGGTAGTCGAAATTCATGTCTCTGAATTCAGTCAACTGATCGGCAAGCTCTTCACCGTACTCATCTTTGAATGCTTTAATAACATCTGCCGCTATGATTATTCCTTCAGACTTATAGATAGAGATCATAACATCGCTGAAAACTTTATATATATGAGCACAGTGGAATTTAAAATCTCTAATATTTTCAGGTTTCTTTGGAGCTGGCTTATCATTTGCCAAGTTTCCCAAAACGTGTATGCATGTCCCATGTTCGTGCATTGTTTGCTGTACATCGTAGGATACCTCGGGGCTGAAACCTCTTGCAATAGACATATCAAGATCTTGACAGTAGAGAACAGCTCCGTCTTTAAGGTTCATATCCATATATTGAGCATTCCATGGGCATGCATGATATGTCCTTATCATATCATCGCCTTTGAACTCATCATCGATAGACTGTGGGAAGTTCTCAGATGTGGCTTCAGGTGTATAATTCCATTCTCCATATGAACAATATGTTCCAATGGTAAGGGGTTTACCATCTCTTATGGCCCTTTGCGCCATTCTTCCACCACGTTGCTCACCGTATCTTCTTGTCGCATATAGGAAGGCATCTTTCCATCCGGCGAGATTTTTTTCTTTGAGAATTTTGTAGAAGCAAGCTGAAATAAAAGCATGGTGTTTTTCTGTGTAACTCATAATTTACCTCCGTATTTATAAAAACTCTTTAAAACATTATTATCTTCGTCTAACGCATTGCGATTCTAATCAGTTTGTCTTTTAGCTTGGTATAAGGCATATATCTTATTGGAAGGTCAAGACAAGTTGCTTTTTTCATAACGCTACGGAAATGTGTAAATGTTTCAAAGCTTTTTTTCCCGTGATATGAACCGTGTCCCGAACGTCCAACCCCGCCAAAAGGCATATAGCTTGTAGCAAGATGCATAATAACATCGTTGATGCAGCCGCCACCGAAAGAACATGTAGACAGAATCTTTCTTTCGCTCTTCCGACTCTCTGTAAATAAATATAAAGCGAGTGGTTTCGGATTTGAAGTAATATATTCTATTACTTTATTAAGATTGTTATATGTCATAAATGGCAAGATAGGACCAAATATTTCTTCGTTCATAATACGGTCAGAAGGTGTTATATTGGAAATAAGAGTAGGTTCAATGAAATGAGTACTGTCATCAAAACCTCCACCGATTTCAATTCTACCTGCGTCAGATAAGAGACTCTTAACTCTCTCATAATGTCTTGCGTTTACGATATGGACCATATCATCATAAGTACCGTTTGGAAAAAAATCATCAATAGCATTTGCATATTCTCTTATAAATTCATTTTTCACCGACTCGTGTACAAATAGATAATCAGGAGCAACGCAAGTCTGGCCTGCGTTTAAAACCTTGCCGAAAGCGATTCTCTTAGCTGCAACTTTGATATTAGCAGTCATATCGACTATAACAGGACTTTTACCTCCCAATTCTGTTGAAACCGGAGTTAGATATTTGGCTGCTGTTGTGAGAATCTTTTGAGCTGCTTCTGCGCCTCCTGTGAAGAAGATATAGTCCCAAGGTTGATCAAAAAGCTCATCAGCTTCTTTCCTGCTACATTCGGCAACAGTTATATATTCAGGGGCAAATATATCAGCGATCATTGCTGCAAGGACCTTGCTCGTTGATTGTGTTTGTGCTGAAGGCTTAATGACCGCACAATTGCCGGCGCTTATTGCACCCACGAGAGGAGATAGACACAGTTGAACCGGATAATTCCAAGGACTTGCAATAAGAACAGAGCCGTATGGCTCAGACGAGATAAAGCAAGAGCTTTTGAATTGCGTAAGGGGAGTCGGGACATATCTATCTTTCATCCATCCTTTGAGGCGTTTCTCGTGATAGCTTATTTCCTCAATAACGATACCAATTTCGCTCATGTAAGCTTCGGTTTCGTGCTTATGTAGATCCGCAATTAGGGCTTGATCGAGACGTACTTCCCATTTTCTGAGTCCAATCTTGAGCTTTCTTAATGCCTCAATACGATACTCATAAGACCTTGTTGCACCGGTCATAAAATATTCATGCTGTTTTGTGTATAATCCTGAAAAAGCCATAGTCTTAACTCCTTACTTGTTATTGTTTTAATCAGTATCAGACAGGTCACATTATATCATTTTTGACCGAGTATGTTATAATCAGCTAACTATAATTCAAATTTTGAATAGTACAGCATGAGAGAGGAGAGGAGACTAATGGATAGTATTACAAGAGAGGTTGCATGGGATCTTCTTAATAAGTACAATAAAGAGGCTTTTCATCTACAGCACGCAATGACGGTGGAGGGCGTTATGAGATACTACGCAGAGAAGAAAGGATATGACCCCGATTTCTGGGGGATTTGCGGACTTCTTCATGATGTAGATTTTGAACAGTGGCCTGAAGAGCATTGTGTAAAAGCACCTGAACTTCTGGGAGAAATTGATGCTCCGGAAGATGTTGTTCATGCGGTATGCAGTCATGGATATGGTTTGTGCAGTGACGTTGAACCCGTGCATGAAATGGAGAAATTTTTGTTTGCGGCTGATGAATTGACAGGAATAATCGGTGCAGCAGCATTGGTGAGGCCTTCGGGTACCTGCAAAGATATGGACCTAAAATCCCTTAAGAAGAAATTCAAGGACAAAAGATTTGCCGGTGGTTGCAGCAGAGATGTGATTAGAAAGGGAGCGGAGCAACTAGGATGGGAACTGGACGATCTTATGAATGAAGTTCTTGAGGCTATGCAGCAAATGCCTGATATGAGTGAGCTATAACAAAGTCGGAACAACAAAATAGTTGTTCCGACTTTTATTTTCTAAATAACTCTAACATTTCTTGTGATATACTTATTTACGGAACGCTAGAATATTTAAAGATGAGAAGATACAAACTTAGGCAGAGGAGGTCGACACACATACATGTCAAGAATAGAAAGATTCAAAGAAAATTACACACAAAGCAGCTCTTCAAAAAAGAAGCACATAACCGCAACAATCCTTGTAATGCTAATAGTGATTGTATTGACGGTGTTTTTTCTTATTCAAAAATTTTGGTATGTAAAAGCCTTCGTTGCCGGTACATCAAATACTGTGCCCGTTTACAGTTTAGACGATAAGAGTATCCTTGTCGAAGCAGGTAACATAACAAGAGGATCGAGAATCAATAGATACATTAAGAAGATTAGAAACGATAATCATATATATAATAGAATAAAATCGGATGGAAAAGAGTTTTATATTGAATCTTCGTGTCTATCGATTACCTCTGATGGTGCGGTTCAGGAGAAGGAAGTCTTTGTCAGAACACCTGCAACCGTATATGTAGAGGAAAATGGACCTGATATATTGTCATTCGTGTCAAAGGGAACAAAGCTTACCGTAATTGGGTATGATAAGCTCATGGATGATGGTTATGTTAATAAATATAGAGTTAAACTTCCCACTACTAAAGAATCAGAAAAATCAATAGAGGGATATGTTTATGGGAAATATATGAAAGGAACACTTGAGGAAGCTTCTCAAAACTATAATAAAAACGGAGAGTATAATAAGGCAAAGAAAGATGTTTTTTCATATAATTTATATGGCGGAAAGGCTGTGAATCTAGATTATTTCCCTTATGAAAAAACCAAAATCAAAGGCAACGAGTTTTGTGAGAATGCCCGTACAATGTATATAAACACATATGCTGCAGTTCATCCTGAGGAATATGTCAAACTGATTGAAGAGACGGACTGCAATGCGGTGGTAATTGACATCAAGGATGGACCTCTTACATATAAGTCTGAAGTTGCAAAAGAATATTCTCCAAACTCATACAAGAAAGCTTACACATCGGAAGAGAATTTCCGTAAAGGTGTAGAGACATATAAAAAAACAGGGGTATATCTAATTGGTCGAATAGTTGTATTTAATGATAAGAGATATGCCAAAGATCATCCGGAGAACTGTATAAAAAGTGGGTCAAACACAAGCTGGCCGAGTGGCTTCTCTCGGGATGTATGGGAGTATAATGTAAAGCTTGCTGTGGAGGCAGTAGAAAAATTTGGGTTTAATGAAATCCAATTCGACTATGTTAGATTTCCGGAAGCATCGTATGAAATGTCAAAGTCCAAAAAAACAGATTTTCGAAATGAATACGGAGAAGAGAAAGCACAGGCAATACAGAATTTTTGCTTTTATTCCACAGATCAGCTGAGAGAAGTTGGAGCATACACCTCCATCGATGTGTTCGGAGAGAGTGCTTATGGTTATGTTACGGCATATGGTCAATATTGGTCATCAATTTCGAATATAGTTGATGCAATAAGTGCTATGCCATACACAGATCATTTTGCGAATGATAAGTCATGGGAAAATCCATATGGAGCAGTTTTAAATTGGGCCATGTATGCAAAAAAACAGCAGAACTCAATACAAAATCCTGCCGCTGCCAGAACATGGATAACAGGGTATGATACCCCTTATTGGGATCCATATGTACAATATGGATCATCAAAGATGAAGGATCAGATTAAAGCACTTAATAAAGCGGGCCTGAAAGGGGGATTTATCCCGTGGAATGTATTGTCAGATATTGCGAAATACAGGGAATATCAATCGATATGGAATGAATAGGAGTTTTCAAGTATATTCGTATAATTTTAATAGGAATATAAGTACATATTATTAATAATGAAACTAAAGCCGCAGCGTTTTCGCTGCGGCTTTAATATAAAATTTATCGAAATTTATCGTATCTGTGTAAGGATTTTATGCCAATCCGAGAGCAGCCCAGATACCGAAGGCGTGAAGAATAACGACTATTACACAGATAGGTGCCAGATATCCGATTGTGATTTTATCCCAAGTAGTTATAGGTTTTGCACCACCTTTTACCAGTTCCTTACTCATGTTGTCATAGCCCCATACTTTTGAAGTAAAAATCAGAATGAATAGGGTTCCCAGAGGTAGTCCGACATATCCTGAGAGAAGGTCAACCCAGTCATATATGCAGTAATGTGAAACTCCTGAAGCGTCGAGCCATGGAAGCTGAATACCGCTTAGAAGTCCATGGCCTTGTGACAATGAACAGAAGACTCCTCCTATAAAGATAATAGATGATACGATGATAACAGCCTTGGTTGATTCAACATTAAACTTTTCTCTTACTACCTTGATAGGAATCTCAACGATTGTGAAGGCAGTAGAGAAAACGGCAAAGATAAGCGCCAAGAAGAAGAAAAGACCGATTAATGTTCCTCCGGGGAATTTTTCAAATATCGATGTCATTGACAGGAATACAAGGGAAGGTCCTGAAGTGAGCTCGGAACCTGAACCTACAACCGATGGGATGATAACGAATCCGGCAAGCATTCCAACGAAGGAGTCGAGAAATACTACCCATTTAGCATCGGAACGTAGATTGTTGTCATCCGGAACGCTTGAGCCAAGGGTTATGAATATTGCCCAGCCGATACCAACGCTGAACAGAATCTGCATACAGGCATCCGCAAAGGTCTTCATGTTCAATTTTGTAAGGTCAGGTATAATATACCATTTTAATCCCATCTTTGCCTCTGGGGATATTGAAATAGCCCATATACCACAAATTATTAGAAGAAGTATAAGACCCGGCATTATTACCTTGCAGATTTTTTCAGCCTTGTCTGTTATACCGAATATAAGAACAAGTCCCGTTATAGCTACCATAAGAAAACCGTAGATAAGCGGTTCTATAGGGTCAGAAATAAAGTTCTGATAATATGCAGCTTTATCCGTTCCGCCTACCAATCCCCCTGTAACAAGAGCTTTGGTGTATGCAAGAGTATACTTTATTATGTAACCGGAAACAATTAGGTAGTAGAAATCGATAAGTAGTGTAGTTCCGGCAAGAAGCCAGCCTACAAAGCTCCATTTTTTGTTGAGAA
>LFRM01311140.1_pt1 | contig 20300 bp, 20 predicted proteins | sample 618341 | NCBI WGS metagenome assembly LFRM01 (sample SAMN03654438, study PRJNA283298) | anaerobic digester metagenome | isolation source: pool of bioreactors CSTR01a, CSTR02a, and CSTR03a thermophilic anaerobic... | place: Denmark: Kgs. Lyngby | collected 2014-05-21 | reverse complement strand
GCTCTGTTTATTGTGTCAGAAAAAAATTAGGAGAATGCCTCGCTAAGAACATCTCAACGAAAAACGCCATTGTATCTGGAATGCCCGACAGCGGAACAATTGCAGCTTTAGGCCTTGCTGAAAAACTCGATGTCCCGTTTGAGATAGGTATCATAAGAAATCGTTATGTCGGACGCACCTTTATTCAACTTACACAAAGAGTTCGTGAGGCAGGAGTAAAAATAAAACTTAATCCACAGCCTCAAGTACTGAAAGATAAAAATGCAATAATAGTTGATGATTCTCTTGTCCGTGGTACCACCGCGACACGTGTTGTAAAAATGATGCGCGACTCTGGTGCAAAGAAGGTTCACATTCGAATTTCTTCACCGCCTATTGTTTTTCCTTGCTACTACGGAATAGATACCCCCAGCTCAAAAGAGCTGATCGCAGCACAGATGGACATTCCCTCACTTTGCGAAAAAATAGGTGCAGATTCTCTAACATATTTAACTTGTGAAGATCTTGTTGACGCGATAGGAATACCAAAAGATAAGCTTTGTACTGCTTGTTTTGATGGAAGCTACTTGGAAAATAAACCTTGTGACAATCTATTAGAGGTTTAATGATTAAATATAAAAAAATAATTATATGATTATTTTATAAGGAGAGATTTGTTGTGGACGTCGAAAAAAAAGATTTTATTTACGAAGGTAAAGCTAAAAGAATGTTTACTACTGAAAATCCTGAACTTATTGTAGTTGAATACAAGGATAGTTTTACAGCTTTTAATGGCATGAAAAAAGAGACTATGGAAGGTAAAGGAGAGCTTAATAATAAAATATGCTCAAAACTCTTCGAATACTTAGCGTCTAAAGATATTGAATCACACTTTGTTCGCCAATTGGACAATGTTCATCAACTTGTAAAACGTGTAAAAATTATTCCTCTTGAAGTTATAGTACGTAATATTACAACAGGCTCGCTTTGCAAACGCATTGGAGTAAAAGAAGGCATTGTACTCTCACGACCTCTCATTGAATTCAGCTACAAGGACGACGAGCTTGGGGACCCTCTTATAATTGAAGACTACGCCGTTCAGTTTGGTTGGGCGACAGAAGAAGAAATCACCAAAATAAAAGATATATCTTTTCGCGTAAACAAAACTCTTAAAGAGTTCTTCGCCAAACGAGGAGTAACTCTAGTTGACTTTAAGCTTGAATTTGGCAAAGACTCTGCTGGTAAAATAATATTGGCTGACGAAGTCTCACCTGATACTTGCCGTTTCTGGGACAGCTCAACAGGAGACCATTTAGATAAGGACCGCTTCCGCAAGGATCTAGGAACTGTTCTTGATGCATATAGAGAAATATGGAAGAGAATTTCGGAATAACATAAGATGAGTGGTATTTTTGGAGCATACTCCACAACTGGAAAACCAGTACTTGAGGAAGCCTATCTTGGTCTTTACGCTCTTCAGCATAGGGGTCAAGAATCCGCAGGCATAGCCTGGCCTAACAATGGACGTGTTAACACTTCTCGCGGAGTTGGATTGTTACATAATGCTTTGGATCAGCAAAAACTTGCTAAGATCGCAGCTAGCAGCGCCATAGCTCATGTGAGCTGCTCTCCTCTTGATTTATCACAACCACAAAACATCCTCCCACTTAGCGCGAATTATGCTAGGGGTCTCATTGCTCTGTCCCACGATGGTTGTATTACCAATTTGTCGACCCTTACAAAACAGCTTGAACAGTGTGGTTCAATTTTTCATTCGACGACTGACTCCGAAGCCATCCTACACTTGATGGCTCAGAAAGCTCATATGCAGCCACTTGACGCTCTTGTTGACTCACTCAGAAAACTCGAAGGCTCTAGTTCGCTTCTTGTTCTTCTTGAAAATGCTCTTGTTGTGTCACGAGATCCTTGGGGCTTTAAACCTCTTTGCATCGGAGAAAAAGACGGTACATACTATGCAGCATCTGAATCATGTGCACTTGATATAGTAGGGGCTAAATTAATAAGAGATATCAATCCCGGAGAAATAGTTATTATTAATGAAAAAGGGATAAAATGCCTTAACATCCCCAATCAAAATCATAGTATCCGTCATATGAAATGTTCTTTTGAATATGTATATACGGCTCGACCAGATAGTATAATTGATGGACGTTCGGTTTATGAAGCTCGCAAAGAAATGGGGAAAAGACTTGCTCGCAAATCCCCATGCCCCAATGCGGACATTGCTGCCGGAATGCCTGACAGTGGAACAATTGCAGGAATTGGATATGCCGAAGAAGCAAATACCCCTTTCGAACTGGCTGNNTAAAAAACCCCTTTCGAACTGGCTGTTGTCAGAAACCGTTACGTAGGTCGCACTTTCATTCAACCAACTCAAAAAGTCCGTGAGCTTGGAGTAAAAATCAAACTAAATCCAATTTCAGAAGTATTCAAAGATAAAAAAGCTGTAATAATAGATGATTCTATAGTAAGAGGAACAACTGCACGGAGTATTATTTCAATGATAAGAAATTCAGGTGCATCAGAAGTTCACCTCCGTGTAGCTTCGCCGCCTGTTCTCCATGCCTGTAAATACGGCATAGATTCAAGAAAAGAAGGCTCGCTTGCTGCTGTTAGAATGTCAGTTCAAGAGTTGTGCGAAAATATAAACGCAGATTCACTAAGCTACCTAACAGAAGAGGATCTTGTGGCAGCGATAAGTCTTCCTGTAAATCAACTTTGCACGGCATGCTTCACAGGCAAATTTCTACCAGATGATAACTCGGGACAAGGAGCATAATAATGACAGAAAAACTCAGTTACGAAAAATCAGGCGTTAGTATTTCAAGTGGTGATGCTTGGGTAGAAGTCATTAAAGGACTCCTAAAAAAACGACCTAAAAACGCTAACACATTAGGAAGTGTTGGCGGATTTGTTGGTCTTTACAGCATCGGCGGTGGTCAGTGCATTGCTGCCTGCTGTGACGGAGTCGGAACAAAACTAGAACTTGCTAAAAAAACAGGCATATACCAAGAACTCGGACAGGACCTAGTTGCAATGAACGTTAACGACTTAGTAACAATTGGAGCAAGGCCACTTTTCTTTCTTGATTATATTGCATGTGGAAAACTTGATGTCAACGTTCTCAAAGAAATAGTTACAGGAGTTCTCAATGCATGTGAAGAAAGCCTCTGTGCCCTTTTAGGAGGGGAAACAGCTGAAATGCCCGGAGTATACAGTCCAGATGGATTTGACCTTGCGGGTTTTTCGGTGGGTATAGTTGATGAAGACGATATTATAGATGGAAAAAAAATAAAGAAGGACAATCTTATCTTAGGACTCGAAAGTTCAGGCGCCCATAGCAACGGTTATAGCTTGGTAAGAAGCGCTCTAGGTAAAGATGGTCTTAATATAGACCTCAAGTCCACTCCAAAAGGTTGGAAAGAAACTGTTGAAGAAGCTGCAATGCGCCCGACAAAACTATATGTAAAAGCCGCATTAGAAGCTGTCAAGACAGGTAAAATAAACGGTATGGCTCACATTACTGGTGGAGGCATGTATGCAAATATTGTTCGTATTGTACCAAAAGAACTCGATGTTAAGATAGATTTCTCATCTTGGAAAAGGCCTAAAATTTTTGATTTAATACAAAGTGCCGGGATTGCGGAAAATGAAATGAGAAATGTATTTAATCTTGGTATTGGCTATATCTTTATAATAGACAAAGCAGATTTAAAAAAGGTCACAGCAGCTCTTTCTAAAGCTGGAGAAAAACCTATTATTATTGGTACCGTGACAAAAAGATGACACTTCCCAAAATAGCCATATTAATTTCGGGAACAGGCACAAATATGGAAGCTATCGTAGACGCTTGTGCTACTGGTGAACTTCAGGCAGAGGTAACTTTTGTTGGAAGTGACCGTGCGAACGCAAAAGGTCTCAAAACAGCAGCCTCATACGGAATAAATACTACTGTTTTTTGCTATAAAGATATGGGACGCAACGCCGCAGAAAAAGCGATTGCAGAGGCAATAGATGAAACATGTTCTGAATGGATTGTTCTTGCTGGTTTTATGCGCGTTTTATCACCTGCTTTTGTTAAACGTTTTACAGGGAAGATAATAAATATCCACCCCTCACTTCTTCCTGCTTTCCCTGGAGCGCACGGAATACAGGAGGCTTGGGATGCAGGAGTTGACGTTTCTGGTGTTACCGTTCATATTGTTGATGAAGGAGTCGATAGTGGTCCTATATTAGCTCAAGAAGAGGTTGCTAGACTCCCTGAGGATACAATTGATACATTTGAAGCACGTATACACAAAACAGAACACAGAATTTATAAAACAACATTGAAAAAAGTCTTCGAGGATAATCGTAAAAATAAATAATAACGGAGGAATAGCAAATGCTGGAAACAAGAAAAGCTCTTATCTCAGTTTGGGATAAAACTGGCGTACTGGAATTGGCTAAAGGATTAGCAGCACATGGATATGAAATCGTATCCAGTTCTGGCACAGCTAAACACCTTAGAGAAGGCGGGGTCACAGTCACAGAGGTCGTAGATATGACTGGACTTCCTGCAATACTAGGAGGAAGAGTAAAAACTCTCCATCCTTCAATAATGGGAGGACTCCTTGCTCACCGGGGACTTGCGCAAGACGACGAAGATAGAAAGAAATTTAATATTCCTCTAATCGATGTAGTTGTCTGTACTCTTTATCCATTTGAAGAAACAGCTATGAGCAATGCAAACCTCGATAACCTCATCGAAAAAATAGATATCGGCGGAGTGTCACTTCTCCGTGCAGGTGCAAAAAACTATTACAGCGTAACTGTTGTATCAGACATTGCAGATTATCCTTGCGTACTAGAAGAACTTGAAAAAAATCAGGAATTCTCTCTCGAATTTAACCAAAAAATGGCATTAAAAGCCTTCAAAACAACAGCTAACTATGATGCAACAATATACAAAGGGTTATCTACTGAAGTAGGCTTAGAAGATGAGGCTTGCGATGATAAAATTATTTCTCTTCGTCAGGTACAAAATCTACGCTACGGAGAAAATCCTCATCAAAAAGCGGCTCTTTTTCTGCCACCTCTCGAAAGACCACCTTTTGAACAGCATTCCGGAAAGGAACTTTCCTACAACAATTTGCTTGACCTCGACACACTACTTCGTGGCTGTTCCGTATTCCAGGAAGACTGTGCCTGCACTATAGTAAAACACACGACACCTTGCGGCACTGCAAAGGGCAACACTCCACTTGACGCATTTAAAAAAGCTCTCAAATGTGATCCTATATCAGCATTTGGTGGAATAATCGGAATGACACGCTGCGTCGATATGGAGACAGCCAAAGCTATTACTGAAACATTTTTTGAAATAGTTGCTGCCCCATCATTCGCAGATAATGTAATCGATTATTTTAAAGAAAAAAAACCAAATCTTCGTGTTTTGACAATAGTTCCCGGCTATGCACCCAAGCTGCAAATTACTGGTAATCGTGTTGGGTTCCTTATTCAAGAAGACAAACTCCCTGCTTTGCCTCAACAAAAAGACGGAAAATGGGTTGGTGTTCCTAGACCAGATCTCTGGGACGACATCGTCTTTGCATGGAAGACAGCTGCTATAGCCAAAAGTAATACTATTGTAATTGTAAAAGACGGTGCGGCTCTTGGTATAGGCGGAGGATTCACAAACAGAGTTGACGCTGCAGCGTATGCGATACGATTTGCCGGAGAAGACGCTAAGGGAGCGGTTATGGCATCTGATGCATTCTTTCCATTCCCTGATACGATTGAACTTGCAGCAAAAGCAGGTGTTATTGCAATTATTGAACCAGGCGGTTCAATACGGGACGCAGAAGTTATTAAACGTACAGAAGAACTCGGGCTCAGCATGTTTATCGGCGGAACCCGCACGTTCCGACATTAGGTTGTAGATATGAGAATTATGATACTTGGTGGAGGCGGACGAGAACACGCTGTTGCTCACGCCTTCTCTAAGTCTAAAATAGATACAGAGTTGCATTGTTGCCCTGGAAATCCCGGGATAGCTAAACTGGCCAAATGCCATATTGGAGACCCTTGTAACCCCTCTGAAATGCTAACCCTGTGCAAAAGTAATGGAATAGAACTTGTTTTCGTGGGACCTGAAGCACCTCTGGTTGCTGGAACAGCAGATGCTCTTCGTGAAGCAGGACTACTTGTTATGGGGCCAAGTATGTCTGGCGCACGTCTTGAAGGAAGCAAAGCCTTTTCAAAACAATTTATGGACAAACATGGGATTCCAACGTCATCGTTTGACCTATGTACTGATATAGATGGTTGCCGCAAAGCACTGAAAAAACGCACTGCTCCATTTGTTGTTAAAGCTGATGGATTAGCTGCCGGTAAAGGTGCATTTCTTTTAGATACATTTGAAGAGGCAATTAATATATGCACAATGATGTTGGATGACTTCCTGCTTGGGACAGCAGGAAGAGTAGTAGTTATTGAAGATTTTGTTGCAGGCCAGGAAACAACTGTCCTCGCTCTTACAGACGGTAAAACTATTCGCGTTCTTCCATCAAGTCAAGATCACAAACGCGCTCTTGACGGTGACAAAGGAGATAATACAGGTGGAATGGGAGCATACTCTCCTGTTCCTTGGGTGGATGATACGTTTATGAAAAAAGTTACAGAAGAAGTTCTCCAACCAACTCTTGACGGATTACATGAAGATGGAATTCCTTTTTGCGGTGTAATCTACGCCGGTATTATGGTAAAACCAAATGGCTCGCTTTCTCTTCTTGAGTACAACGTACGGTTGGGTGATCCTGAAGCACAAGTTGTACTTCCTGTTTTCGACGGAGACTTTGCTGAAGTCATTCTAGCTTGCACAAAAGGCACACTGGACTCAATTCAATGGCCTTCACCTAAACAGCACGCATTAGGTGTCGTAATGTCCTCAGGAGGGTATCCTAATCAATACCAAACAGGAATCGAAATTACATGCACTGAAGAAAATAGTTCCGATAGTTATGTTTATCACGCTGGAACTAAGTTAAATGATAACGGAACGCTTGTTACCTCAGGCGGAAGAGTTTTAACTGTAGTTGGTATCGCGGAAACTCTTCAAAAGGCACGAGATATAGCTTATAAACGTATTGAATCAATATCTTTTGATAAGTCTTACTACAGACGCGATATAGGGGATAAGTCTTTAAAGGGGGACAAATAATGTTATCACCAAGAATAGGAATAATAATAGGCTCTGCATCAGATATTGCGATAGTTGAAAAAGGCATTCCTGTACTTGTTGAACTCCAAATTCCTTATGAGGTTGCAATAGCCTCAGCACATCGTACCCCACTAGACACCAGTAACTATGCCAAAAAAGCGAAATCCCGTGGCATCGAAGTGATAATTGCAGTTGCTGGGCTTTCAGCAGCACTTCCTGGAGTAATCGCAGCTTTAACTACCCTTCCAGTAATAGGTGTTCCTGTAAAAGGTGGCGCTTTAGATGGATTAGATGCATTGCTATCAATAGCACAAATGCCACCAGGAGTTCCAGTCGTATCTGTCGGACTTAATGGTGCAAAAAATGCATGCCTGATGGCAGCTCGAATTCTTGCTATTAATGATGATAAGCTTACGGCGAAACTTCAACAGTGGGCGGTAAATGAAGCAGACAAAGTTAATTTAAGCCGTTTAAAATTAGGGAATATGCCAGCTGCTCCGGAAGAATCCTATAAATAGCATAACTGAAAAGGACTAATTCTTAAGAATTAGTCCTTTTCAGTTATTATCTATAATTCTTGTTCTGTGGCAAAAACACTTAAATACTTATCTCCCCTGTCTGGCTGAACAGTAACAACAATAGAGCTTCTGGGAAGCGCCTTTGCAATCTCTAATGCAGCCCAAACATTAGCACCTGTGGAAACACCACTAAAAATTCCTTCGTCCAATGCAAGCCATCTTGCTGTATTGATTGCATCATCATCTTTAACTGTCAAATAACGTGAAATAATGCTCATATCCAATATCTTTGGCAAAAAGTTTGCACCTATTCCCTGTATTTTATGAGTGGCAGAATATCCTTTAGTTACCAGAGGGCTAGAGGCCGGTTCAATGGCAATTATATCAATATCGGGATTTTTTTTGCGTAATGCTTTTCCTATCCCTGTAATAGTTCCCCCGGTTCCAAAGCTTGCCACGAACGCAGCTAGCTTTTTACCCTTTGGTATTTGTGATAGAATTTCTGGACCTGTTGTGATTTCATGTGCCCAAGGATTTCCAGGGTTAGAAAATTGATCAAGCATAATTGCCTTATCTTCGGTTTTCAGTATCTCTTCTGCGGCAGCAAATGAACCTTTCATTCCTTCAGATTCTGAAGTCAATATAAGCTCAGCTCCAAATGTCTTTAGCATTGTGCGGCGCTCAACAGACATTGATTCGGGCATAGTGAGTATAACTCGTAAACCAAGTGCTTTACCAAGTAAAGCAAGTCCAATTCCGGTATTTCCGCTTGTTGGCTCAACAATTACAGTATCATCGTGAAGTTCGTTGTTTAATTCAGCTCTTTTTAACATTCCCCACGCCGCACGATCTTTTATAGAACCGCCAGGGTTATTCCCTTCCAGTTTTATGTAGACGTCAGCACCTCCTGTATCTTTCTTAAGCTTGTACAGTGGTGTGTTTCCAACAAGTTTGAGGATTCGAATTGAATCGACTTTGCTTCTTGTAGCAAATACTGCCTTATTAATTTGCTCGTTTTTTTTCAAAAACATTTTTATCGCCTCTTCTGTGATTTCACTTTCATATGCTCACTCAACTTTAAAAAATGTTAAACGTGGCATTTTTAATATTCAACTTGTGGATAAATATTGTATTTTTTATTTATTGCTATACAGCTATCTTGTTATTGATAATCAATAAAATCTAAACTACCATATTGGCCAAGAAGGGCTGGGAGAAAGAGACAGGTCACTACTTATTCCTCGTTTATGCGCATTATAACCTGCGGCAGCAATCATTTCAGCATTATCCGTGCACATCCCCTTAGGAGGCAAATAAACTTGCCAGTTATTAGCTTCGGCAAGTTTAGAAAGCTCGATTCTAAGACCAGAATTAGCAGCCACTCCTCCAGAGAGAGCAACTTTTTTTACTCCAGTTTTCTTGACTGCTAGTGATATTTTACATATGAGCGAACCTGTCACAGCTTTTTGAAAAGACGCACACAAATCGTTTATGTTAATTTTGTCTCCTACCTTTTCTGCTTTTTGTATTAATGTAATAGTGGCAGTTTTAAGTCCGCTAAAACTGAATTCAATATCAGGTGTCTTTGATAACGGCATAGGGAGATCAAATAAATCAGGATTTCCTGCTTGTGCTAATTTATCAATTATGGGGCCTCCAGGATATCCAAGCTGCAGAAACTTAGAAACTTTATCATAGGCTTCACCAGCAGCGTCATCTCGAGTTGAACCAAGCAATTCATAGTTTCCAAAATTTTTTACTAAAACTATTTCTGTATGTCCCCCTGATACAATAACTGAAATAAATGGCGTAACCAAATCTCTATTTGCGACAATATTTGCAAATAAGTGCCCTTCTAAGTGATTAACACCTATAAGGGGAATCCCCCATCCTTGTGAAAGAGCTTTAGCCGTCATTACGCCAACCAACAATGACCCCATCAGTCCAGGACCAGCAGTAACTGCAATTAGGTTAATATCTTTTGAAGGCTTAGTAATAGATGCTTCTGTAAAAACATCTTTTAACAATGGAAGAATAGCTTCTTGGTGCATTCTGGATGCAAGCTCGGGAACAACACCACCATACTGAGAATGAGAAGATATTTGGCTAGAAAGTTTTGATGAAAGAATGTCATATTGACCGTTTAAAATCGCTATTCCTGTATCGTCACAACTGGTCTCTATTCCAAGTGTTACAAACTTATCAATCATAATAAGTCACCTACAATCTACCAAAGAAATTATTGAAAATAGCAACAGCTATCTAATGAGTCAGAGTTACCCAGATAGTGCCGCTTTTGTTTTCGACTTTCTCAATCTTAATGTATCTACACTTTACATCCGCAATTCGGATAATATTTTATATAATTTTTTGTCTTAAATATATGACCGTATCCTGCAAATTTATATACATGTATTTTTTCTACGAAAGTATTACATTCTACTTTTCTGACTGTTGCTGTTTGTTTTTATTGCATCGAAAATCCACTGCCATTCCGGACATTTCAATTGTAATGTAGAAACAACATAGACTATGACAGCTAAAAGCATTGCTGTTATTATCCAAACTATTTTCATGCTAATTCCTGAGAGGACAGGATATGGAAGCATTTTCTTAAATACAAAAAGTGTAGAAAACATCAATCCCATTGATATAATAATCTTAATAACCCATTCTTTGCTAAATATATCAAGTTTTTGCCCTAAGTTACGAGAAAGTGCCCACGCTCCATAAAAACTAGCACATGTAAAAGCAATGGCTGTTGCAGCAGCAAGTCCGGCATATTCAAAGAAAGGCATAAGAATAATGCAAGCACAAAAATTTACTGAAACCGTAACTGCTGTTACCGCTACAGCAGCTCTTGGCATTCTGCGAGCGTACATTGCTCTTAATATAACTGTACAGGTTGCCATGCCAGGAAGCCCGAGACCGTAGATAGCTAAAGCTGTTGCAGTTGCATGCCACGCCCATTCAGAAAAAGCTCCTCTGAAAAAAAGTAGATTTACCACTTCATCTGATATCAAAAAAAGACCAATCGCTACGGGTAAAACCACAAATAAATTAAACCGTAGTGCATCGCGTATAAAATCACGAAAGGCAATTGTATCAGCAGTATCTTGTCGTGAAAGCATGGGAAGGACAGCTTGTGATATAGCTATTACGAAAAGCCCTAACGGAAGTTGAAGAACCCTATCAGCATAATTTAAGACAGATATTGAACCACCAACCAAGAAAGATCCCATCATACGGCTTATAATTGGATTAACTTGATTTAGAGAAAGCCCTTCAGCATAGGGGAAAAATAACGTCATCATGCTTTTTAGGTCTGAATTATTTTTTTTAGGTAAAACTGGCGTGAGTTTAATTCCCATTCTCTTACACCAATACCACTGCAATGTCATCTGGCATGCCCCACCAATTAAAACAGCTGTCCCCAAATTCCAAATAGTAAGATTCTTCCTTACAAGTAGCAGAAAAAGAATATATGCAACATTACTAACAGCTGGAGCTACAGCAGGAACGAAAAAACTTCCCATGCTATTAAGCACACCCATTGCAAGTGCTCCTATAGAAACAAAAAGTAAAAACGGAAACATGAATCTAGTCAAAGAAATTGCAAGAATGCGATCTTCTGCAGCAAAGCCTGGTGCCATTATTTTTACAAAAAACGGGGCAAACAATATCCCGATAATGACAACTATTACAGCACCAAAAATTAGGATAGATAGAGCTTGCTTTGCAAGTTCTCGAGCTGAGTCTTTTCCATTCTCAGACAATGTTTTTGAAAAAACTGGAACAAATGAAGCGGAAAGAGCTCCTTCTGCTAAAAGCTGTCTTGATAAATTCGCAAGTGTGTATGCAATATAAAACGCATCTAGCTGCCGAGTCGCTCCAAAAAATGCCGCAGTAAGCATCTCTCTTACAAGCCCAAGCACACGGCTCATAGAAGTGCCCACCATCATACTCATAGCATGACGAACCATACCTGAAAGATTTTCGTTTTTTTTCATCTTAAATCTTTCTCGTTACCAGGAAAAATCATGACCCAAATAAAACTTCTTTGCCTGTTCATTATTTGCAATATCTTCAGGAATTCCTTCCATAAAAACTCTACCGTCATGAATCAAAAATGCTCTATCTGTAATAGAAAGAGTTTCTCTTACGTTATGGTCTGTGAGAAGTATTCCATATCCGCGTTCTTTAAGATTTCTTATTATTTTCTGCAGATCATCTACTGCTATAGGATCTATTCCGCTAAAAGGTTCATCGAGAAGTATAAATGAAGGCTCCAATGCAAGACAACGAGCAATTTCCACACGACGTCTTTCTCCTCCAGACAGCGATATCCCTTTAACATCTTTCAGATGTGCTATGCCATAATCTTCCATCAAAGTTTCCACTTTTTCGTTGCGCTCTTCAAGAGAGAATCCATTCTCTTCCAAAACAAGATTCAGATTCTGAAGGACAGTTAGTGATCTGAAGACAGAAGCCTCTTGAGGTAAATATCCCAAACCAGCGCGCGCACGTTCATACATTGGAAGACGAGTAATATCTTTCCCGCGAATAGAGACAGTGCCACTATCAGGAAGAATTCTTCCTATTACCATGTAAAATGTAGTGCTTTTACCCGCACCGTTAGGTCCAAGTAATCCTACTATTTCACCTTTTTTTATGGAGAGAGAAACATCATTAACTACGGCACGATTGTTATACGTTTTTACTAGATGTTTAGCTTCTAGAACTACATTTGAATTTTCCATAAACTATTTACCACTCTTTTTCATTTTGCTGGTTTCTTTGTTGTTTTTATCCGCTGCATCAAAAATCATTGTTGAGTTTCCAATAGCCTCTATATTTTTTGTATCTTCATGTAATATAAATTTATCTGCATCGGCAGTTTTTCCATCGCTCCGTACCATATGAGCTTTACCCGTAACAACAACCGTAGCTTTTGCCTTTGAATATACGGCCTTTTCTCCGGTAACTACACTTTTCAGCCCGTCTTTATCCACATAGTCAATGCTTACGGAACCTACCGCAACTGCTGTCTGAATCTCATTATTCGTTATTGTTCCATCAAGCACTTCACCGGAAAATCCTATTTTTTGGACAGTGTCCTCGTACCGTATAACCTTTCTTCCCCAGAATTTATCTTCTGTTCGTCCAGCTTCCGCCGCTTTTATAATTTTATTTTCAAAAACTCCATCCACTTTGCCTCTAGCAAGATAATTAATTTTTTCGGTTTCCCAGCGCACGTAGTCTGCATTAAGTTTATCTTTAGGTTCTCTTGTCAAAAGCACCTTTCCAAACGCTTCTACAACGTTGTTATCTTTTTCTAACCCTTTCGTCCATTTAGCAGAATCAGCTGTGATTTTAGCTTTGTTTTCTGGAAAATCTCCTTTAACATTACCTTTTATGCTAAATTCAGATGTTTCTGTATTCCCCTCGGCAGTATCTNNCTCCCCACATTGTGGCATTTTTTTTCTTTACAACAACATTGCCCTTAGCCTGAGCTTTTTTTGTATTTACATTATATGAAATATTGTCCGCGCTCAAACTTCCAGCTTCGGCATTAACTCTGCTAGTGAATGAAAAAAATAAAAATAGGCCGACAAGTAGAATTGTTGTTTTACATGACATCATTAGCTAACCTCATTCCAAAATAATAAATTACAAATTCAGTATTCAATAAATATAACTATAGCAACTCTATTCTAATATTATCACTTATAAATAATGAAAGCATTTTATTTTTCGATTATAACTACAGGAGCTTTTATTTTATTCCAAATAGAGAGATAAATATTGTGTAAATGAGCAAAATAACCAACCCCTATTTTAGGAGAAGGAAGAGCAACACAATGATCATACATCAAAGCAACCGAACGAATAACATTAGGGGTCCAAGGATCCAAAATAACTGTCCATCCTCGTTTTTTAGCTTCATCTAGAGCTGCTTTAAGCGCTTCAGAATCTCCATTTAGCCATTTATTCCAAACTTCAACAGGAGGACTTATTGGGTTATTAACAGCTGAGCGAACCCAAACTCCTTGTGATACGGTGAGATCAAGTATTTTTACACTTTTTAAAAGATGCTTCCCAACGTTGTTAGTGCTTTCAATTCTGGCCTGTAACTCTGCAAGCCTTCGTTGGTAATAGGCATAGTTTTTATTATCAGCTTTTGCTATTACTTTCATGACATTTTGTGCAGTTAGCGGAATTACAGCAGGATCATAAAATAGAGAGCGAGTTTGATTCACTGGAATTGATAATGATTGATAAAGTAAATGAAGTTTATTATTACGATTTATTTTAAAAAGCGAAGCCTCTTCCATATTAAGAGCAATTACAACTTCTCCCCCTTTTGGAGAAGACACAACAGAAACATCTCCGTTACTACTCCAAACAGACAAGCAACGTACTTGAGACTTTCCTCCTGAAATAAAATTAGTTATTTCAAAAAGCCAAGGAGATGTAACTGCAAAATCAGCAGCATAAGAAGGGAAAGGATTCTTGCAGAGGCACAAAATGCATACCGCAGAGATACACGCTACTTTTAAAGAAAAACTTCTCAGCGACATGCTTAACATTATTTCTGGTCTGGTCGACTGCCTGGCTTAACCAAAGGAAGACCTTGGGCACAAAAAGGACAGTCTTTTTTTTCGTACACAGGAAAACTAAGCTTCCAAAGTGATTCCAACTTTAATCCCTGTTCAAACTCAGATGAGCGTCTATCTATAATAGAAGCAGACCCAATCCATTCAGCACCAAGATTAACTAATATTTGAGCTGTTTCTATTGATGACTTACCTGTAGTTACAACATCTTCTACCATGACAAAGCGTTTTTTATCAGGAACAGTGAAACGACGAAGTCGCATACCTCCATCCTGTCGCTCACAAAATATAAAGGGAATATCTAGTACACGAGCGACTTCGTACCCGATAATAAGCCCGCCAAGTGCAGGAGAAAGGATAAATTCAGGTTTTAATGGTGCAAGTCGTTCAGCAAGTTTTTCACCTGCGTATGCTGCGAATTTTGGAAACCTAAGCATAAGTGCGCACTGTAAATAGTGCCCACTATGCAATCCTGAGGTCAGTTGGAAATGACCTTCCAGATGAGCACCACTTTCTTTCATCATCTTCTGAATCATCGTTGATACTTTCTCATTTCTAAATTCAAGAGAACAATCCATTATCTCTTCACCTTCAAAAGTTTATTTATTATGTTTTGTGTTGCGAGAATTGGATCCGCAGATTCAAGAATGGGTCTTCCTACAACTATATAGCTTGCTCCAGCTTTAGCAGCCTCTTCTGCAGTTGCGACTCGTGCCTGATCTTCTGTGCTTACTTTTGCAGCTCGAATTCCAGGTACAATACGCATCAGATTTGTTGCCCTGCCCTTTAATAATTCTAAGTCCAATGGAGAGCAGACTATTCCATCAAGTCCAGCTCTTTCAGCTGTTTCAGCTCTTAAAATAAGAGCTTGTTGAATTTCTGATCCTGGATGAACATCGCTCCATAATTTTCCGTCAAGACTTGTAAGAACTGTAATTCCAAATAATTTCATGTCACTCTCTGTTTTATTACGCATAGCAACAGAACGTGCCATCATTTCATATCCACCTGAAGTATGTATTGTAAGAGCCCAAAGTCCGATTTCCGACAGTGGTTGAACTGCTGACGCCACTGTGTTTGGGATATCATGAAGTTTTAGATCAAGAAAAAGGTTATATCCCATGTCTATTATTTCTTTTGCAAATTTTATACCACCAAGAGCGTAGAGCCTAGGTCCGATTTTAACATATGGAGTAGCCTTAGCTAGTTTGTCAAGAAAACTCCGTGCGTCGTCAAGAGTCAAAACATCTAGCGCGAGAATAAGACCGCAATCATTTTCAATCATTTGAGCACCACCTCTATTATGTAATTATAACTTAATATACACAAAAAATTCGGCTAGAGAGCAGTAATATTAATGATTTTTCTCATCAGTTTAGCCCTCTTAGCCGGAGTCTAAAAATTGATATTGAATATTGGAGTTATATAAACATCTATTAAATTCAGATGCCTCTAAAGTTCCTCTTCATCTTCCCATATCTTGCGACCTTCTGCAAAAGTCATTACTGGCCATCCTGTTAAAGCTATTCCTTCCCAAGGGCAACAGCGAGCCTTGCTTTTCCATGTGTTACAGTCAACAATGCGTGTGCGATCCAAGTCTATAATAGTGAGATCAGCAACGGATCCCTTCTTGATGCTACCAAGTTTATGCCATTTTACAGGCAAAAGAGCTGCCGGTGAACTTGTTAATTTAGTAAATAGAAGTTCTAGCGAAACTTTTGGATAGTTTTTATTCTTGTAATCAATTAGTACGGCTATTGCGCACTCTAAAGACGCTATTCCAAAAGGCGCATTTTGAAATGGTTCATCTTTTTTATCAATATGCCATGGTGCGTGATCCGTCACTATCGCATCAATAGTGCCATCTGATATGCCGTCCCACAAAGCCTTTTGATCTTCCGGACTGCGAAGCGGAGGATTAACTTTGTAACAAGAACTATACCCACTGTTTATTACAGCATTCTCATTTAGAGTCAGATGATGGAAAGTAGTGTCGCAGGTAACATCTAACCCTTCTTTTTTGGCTTGTCTAATAAGACCTAGTGCACCCTTACTACTTAAATGTGTAAAATGTATTCTTCCCTTCGTTTCACGTGTTAAAGCTATTCCACGTGCTACATCTATTTCCTCGGATGCTGCAGGAATACCTTTTAGTCCGCTTAGTGCACTTACTCGGCCTTCATGTACCTGCCCACCAATACATAAACTTTTTTCTTCAGGGTGTTCCATTATTCGAGGTTGGTCTTTACCTGTGTATTGAAGTGCAAGACGCAGCAAATCGCTTGTCGCAACAGGAGATCCGTCATCAGTAAAAAAAACCGCTCCAGCCTCTGCCATTTTTAAAAGTTCAGACATTTCCTTGCCTTCTCTATTTTTACTAACACACCCTGAAGGAAGTATCCTTGATGATTTAGCCTTTGCGCTATGAGTCAATACGTATTCAACTAAAGACGGCTCAGATATTGCAGGTTTCGTATTAGGCATTGCAACCATTGTTGTAAACCCACCTGCGGCTCCTGCACGAGCACCAGAATATATATCTTCATTCCATTCTTCTCCTGGGTCCCTAAAGTGCGCATGAAGATCTATAAACCCCGGTGTGAGAATCCGTCCTTCTCCTTCAATAATTTCAGCATCTTGACAATTTATTCCTGTTTTTATTTCGCAAATTTTCCCATCGTCAACAAGAAGTGAATCTGCTTTTATGAATTTTTCTCCGTCGAAAATCTTAAAATTTCTAAATAACTTTTTTCTCATTACCTTACTCCTCCCCCACAAAGATAGAGCAGAGCCATTCTTATAGCAACTCCAGAACGAACTTGTTCAAGTATTACACTCTGATGCCCATCTGCTATTTCCGATGCAATTTCAACTCCTCTATTGATAGGGCCTGGATGCATTACTAAGGCATCCGGTTTAGCGTATGACATAAGTTTATTGTCAGCTCCCCACCATTTGTGATATTCATCAACAGAAGGAAAAAGTCCATCTTGTTGACGTTCCTTCTGTATTCTCAAAAGATATACCATATCCGCACCTTCAACTGCTTTTCTGGGATCCTTTTCATATCGGCATCCCAATGCTTCAACATCTCTTGGCATCATTGTCGGAGGACCTGAAAGCACAACATCGCATCCAATTGTCTTAAATGCAATGACATCACTGCGAGCGACTCTGCTGTGTAATACGTCTCCTACGAGTGCTATTCTTTTACCATTTAAATCCCCTAAATGTTTCCATGCTGTGTACAGATCTAACAAAGCTTGTGTAGGATGCGCATGTGTTCCGTCTCCAGCGTTTAGGACTATTGCTCTTTTTAGTTTTGATGCAAGGTATTGAGCTGCTCCTACAGATCCGTGACGCATTACGACTATATCTGCACCCATTGCCTCAAGTGTCCATGCAGTATCTCTCATAGTTTCGCCTTTTGCAAAACTAGAACCTGTCACTGACCAGTTAACGACATCAGCTGAAAGCATTTTTTCAGCAAGCTCAAATGAAACTCTTGTGCGAGTTGAGTTCTCAAAGAAGAGGTTGACACACATTTTTCCGCGAAGAACAGGAACCTTTTTTATCGGTCTGTCCATTACATTCTCCATATGACGAGCCTGATCTAAAAGAAAATAAAGATCTTCTTTTGTCCAGTTGTCTAAGTCTATGACATTTCTATGACGCCAGACAATTTGACCTGTTTCACTAGGCATCACGTTCACAGATTACCACCTCGTCCTTTCCATCTATTTCCGAAACTTTGACTTCTATAACTTCATCGCTTGAGGTTGGGACATATTTACCACATATATCAGCATGAATTGGAAGCTCCCTGTGGCCTCTGTCAATTATTACGGCAAGCTGGACTTGAGATGACCTGCCAAGATCTACAAGAGCTTCAAGTGCCGCACGAACTGTACGTCCAGTGTAGAGGACATCGTCTATAAGGTATAAATTCTGTCCTGAAATATCTTGTGGCATTCTAGTGCTGTGGACCATGGGTTGTTCAAATAACGTAGTTAAATCATCTCTATAGAGTGTGATGTCCAATTCACCGCAGGGAATTTTTACACCTTCGACCTCTTCAATAATTTTCTGAATACGACGTGCAAGATATACGCCTCTTCTGTGAATGCCTACTAAAATCATTTTTTCAGTACCCTTATTACGTTCAACAATCTCATTCGCGATTCTTCTAATTACTCTTTTAAGGTCTTGTGCACTCATTAACTGCGCTTTTTCTTTCAATTTAGCCATCCATATCACCCCTTATAGTTATAAAAAAGGAACTGTCTATATAGACAGTTCCTTAAAATAAACAAATATAGAACAAATAACCGAGGAGAAATAACTGATTTGCCTTAAACAGCTTTTTTTAGACATCTTCTCTCCCCCAATCTTTCAACTTAAAAAATTATAAACCACTTTTTTAAATTATGCAACCGGTTGCAGAAAATATTTATAAAATTTTTTATTCGTTATTTCCTGTATTATATTTTTTTAAGGCCTTTTCAGCGGCTTTGAATTCAGCTTCTTTTATTGTATTGCCCCATGCTTCTGCCATCACTTTTTCATTTAAAGTTACCTGTACTTTAAACTTAAGCGCATGATCGAGCCCTTTACGTTCTACCGTATTATAATAAGGAACCTCTCCATCTTGAGACTGAATTAGCTGCTGCAGTGTTGTTTTGGAGTCTACAACGTCGGGGGATACTTTCTCTCTCTGCAGTTCAAGATAGTCGGCAATTACTTTTCGTGCGTTTTCATAACCACCGTCGAGAAATACAGAGCCAAAAACTGCTTCCGCTGCATTGGCCTCCACAGATTGAGTTGGCCCTTCCTTGACTAAACTTTTGCCCAATCTTATCAATTTATTTAAACCAACAGATTCTGACCATTCTCTTAGACTCTTTTGGCAGACAAGTTGTGAGCGCAAGCGTGTCAATTGTCCTTCATCTATGTCCTTATATTGTGAATACAGCTTTTCGGATGCTACAAGTTCAAGAACTGCGTCACCCAAAAATTCTAGTCTTTCATTAAAGAAAACAAGCTTTAACTCATTTGCATAAGATGAATGAGTTAAAGCTTGTTCTAAGAGTTCTTTGTTTTTATAAAAATATCCTATTTTTTTTTGAAAAGCTAGTAGAGAATCATCTCGCGTATCTGATTTATTCATCTTACTCTTCGAATTGTTCTATAGCGATAACAGCATTGTGCCCGCCAAAACCAAAATTGTTGATTAATACTTTTTTGACATCCGCCTTTATCGCCTTATTGGGGACAGTATTCAAGTCACATTCGGGATCTGGATCAAACTGGTTTATGGTTGGATGAACAATTCCTTTTTCAATTGCCAATATAGAAGCAATCGTTTCTATTCCACCCGCGGCCCCAAGAACATGTCCCGTCATTGATTTTGTTGATTGTACCATGACTTCATGCGCTAAATTGCCCATGAGACGTTTAATTGCCAAAGTTTCCATTTTATCATTAAGTACTGTAGAAGTTCCGTGTGCGTTGATAAGGTCTATCTCTTCAGGTTTCCAGCCAGCCTTTTTTACAGCCATGTCCATTGCTCGGAACGCACCATCACCATCTGGATCTGGGGCTGTTATATGAAAAGCATCACATGAGACTCCATATCCTTTAACTTCTGCATAAATGTGTGCTCCGCGTTTTTTGGCATGCTCCAGTTCTTCAAAAACCAGTATTCCTGAACCTTCGCCTATTACAAAACCATTGCGACCAAGATCAAATGGACGCGAAGCATGCTTCGGATCATCATTTCTAGTGGCAAGAGCTTTCAAAGATGCAAATCCAGCCGTAGCTAAAGGAGTTACAGCAGCCTCTGATCCACCCGTAAGTATCACATTGGCGTCTCCGCGAACAATACAATGGTAAGCCTCACCCATGCTATTTAAAGATGATGCACATGCAGTAATTACCGCCATATTTGGCCCTTTTGCTCCGAAG
>LFRM01255900.1_pt1 | contig 20301 bp, 27 predicted proteins | sample 618341 | NCBI WGS metagenome assembly LFRM01 (sample SAMN03654438, study PRJNA283298) | anaerobic digester metagenome | isolation source: pool of bioreactors CSTR01a, CSTR02a, and CSTR03a thermophilic anaerobic... | place: Denmark: Kgs. Lyngby | collected 2014-05-21 | reverse complement strand
CATTTATCAAATGTATGTCAGTTGAATGGTTATAGTATTTCACTTCCTAGGCTTAATGGAGCTGACGAAGATGGGGATCGTGTTTTTGTTTTGGATAATGACATTATAAAATCAGGTATTAATAGGAATCTACCAATTGTGATTGATATTGAGGACAAAATTACAGCAATGGAAGAAGAAGTTAATTTAGATAACATTATTGATTGCACAATTAGATCTATGACTTCATTGGTTGGTGAGAGTAGCAATTGTGCCACATGCTATCATAATAAATCTCCGCAAACAGAAAAACAAAAGAATAAATATTTAGAGTATATTGATATACTTACTATAGTGAATGGGAAAGCAATTGACTACGCAAAAACTGGTGTAATTTTTAATATTCCTCGCCATATCGCCAAATACTCCAAACCTCTCCCTTATTTTATGAAATATGCTGGTGATTATTATAGAAATTTGAAGAAGTGGAATAGGTCGCAAAGCAATATGAATAGACTCTGTTGGGATATTGAAAAATGGCATAGAAAAATTAGATTTAAACGTAAGTACAATGATTTTGATTATAGCATTATGCTTGACGATAGCATTCCATTTGATGAAGATAAGTTCAACCAGTTAGAAAAATTATTTTTAGAATTTAACAAGGAAATGAAAGAGCTAGGTAGACAAAATGCGTTAAGCAAAGACTATGAGAAGTATAAAAATTATTTTGATGATGATTTAACCAAAGCTGAAGTATTAAATACCAAAGTTAATTGGGGATACTATTATGATTTATATAAAAGCAAAGCAAAAAATATTAGTACAAACCAAAAAGAACTGGCTAATTTAGCAGTTAAATTATGCTATGAAAAATATCCAAACAAAAATAAAAAGTTTATATGGGTGATTGCAGCACAGGGCATAATTGATAATTTACAACAAGTAAAAATTAATTTGCCCATTGAAGATGAAAATGGTAGATATGAATATTTAGGTAGAAATTATAGTTTACAGGAGGTAGATTTTTCTGCTCAACGAAATGAATGAAATAAAAGCAATACTTGAAGGTAAACGGATAAATAAACATTATACATATAGAGTATGTTATTTGTTGGCAAGGTATTTTAAATCTTTAGATTATAATCCTATTGAAATTAGGAGCAAAATTCTTGCTTGGAGTAATAAATATAAGGTTTGCATTACTGATGATCTCAACAGTATTATTCAAAAAGCATTAGCAGACAAAAATGATATTGTAAAAAATATTGAAGTTTATATAAGTGAAAATGATGTAAGAGAAATCATTAGGCGTTTTGATAAGTACAATACTAGATTGACCGCATTTGCAATTTTATGCTTTGCAAAACGATATGCCAATGAAAGTGGTCACTTCTGTATTAGCAGAATTGGACTGTCGAATTGGGTAGGAATAGCTCATACTCATTTATCTAGTAAATACATAAAAGAATTAATAGACTTTGATTACATACACAGAGTGAAAACAGGTAGTCATCAGTTTATAAATAATAAAAATAAATTAATTTCTAAATCTAGTACGTATAAAATAAATGTTCCCATTGGTAGTTCTGGTGTGTATGTTTTTAGAGACAACAATATTAGAGAAGAATTTGAAAATATATTTAATCAATCAATGAAGGTGATTTAAGTGCCTAATTCTTATGTTTATAAAATATTAAATAGAATAAATAATAAGTTTTATATAGGTAGCACAAATAATTTTAAAACTAGAAAACGCAGCCATATTTATAAGCTAAAAAATAACAAGCATGACAATATCTATCTGCAAAGAGCATGGAACAAATATGGCGAAGAGAATTTTGAATTTATAATTATGAAAAAAATTCCGAGAGAAAAGCAATTTGAAGAAGAGCAAAAATATCTAGATAAATTACAACCATTTGGAGACAATGGTTATAATATAGTTGCCGACATTAATAACCCATTTAATTGTGAAAAGATAGAAAAGATATGCGTTTTCTGCAATGAAAAATTTGAAACACACTATCATTCACAGAAATATTGTGATAGGTGTCGTAATTATCAAGATAATTATTATATGCAACTAGAAAAAGAAGGTGTGGTTAAATTTATTGGGGGAAAGTATAAATTTGTTTGATGAAAAAAACAAAGCTATTAAACTATTAAATAATACTGCAACACTCCATAGTAGTCCAAAGAAACAATTTATTATTTTAAGCAAGTATTATAAGAATATAGGATTGTCCAAAGAAAGAACTTCTGATTTATTGTTGGATTGGCTAAAAAAACAAAAATGTACATTAAATTTTAACGATGTAATTCACGATATGGAAAAAGCAGTTGACAATGTTTATAAGAAAAACTATATTTATATTCATGATATTAAAGCCAATTTTTATAGGAACGAAATTGAAACGATTAAAGCACTAAAGAGTAAGGGCGATCAAAAAATAGGATTATCTCTATTATATTTAAGCAAGATATTTGGAGAAGAGTTCTATTGCTACCATTCAACATTGCATAAGCTAACAAAAATATCAATAAGACATATCAAGCGTATAATTAAAAGATTGGAGCAACAAGGAATTATCACTGTTTTGTCTCGTAATGAAACAAAGAAAGTTATTTTAGATAATAATAAAATGCCTTTAAAAAGATATTCTTATCCTAACACATATAAAATAAATATTATTCCAGATGGAGATATTCTATTTACTGCTGGTGACATTTCCACGATTGATGAAATTTATGAAATGATAATATAACTAATTATTACTATTTATGGATAAATATATATGGGTGACATTTTTTTCTACAAATTTCTTAAAGGAGAATTTAATTAAATTTGATACAAGTATCAGTTGACGAAGTTAAGTGGCTAATAGATAATGACTACTTGCGAATGTACAAAGGCAAATACTCTGATTTGATTATAACTGGGCGTTATAAGAAAGCAAGGAATAAAAAGCGATACGTGCCTCCTACTTATGCCAAATATTTAGCAAAAATGCAGTAACACAAATAATCCTTCCGAAAGGAATGAATCTATGGATAAAACAATTTTCGTAGATACTAATACCCTCCTCTCTACTCATTTTAATGTATCCGATTATTCCAAAGTGTTTATGAGTATAGTAACTATAGAGGAATTGGATCACTTGAAGCAAAGTGATAAAATGGGCTATCAAGCAAGACAAGCTATTAGAAATTTAAAATCGGCTAACAATATTGAGATTATATTTAATAGCAATTATAGTGGAGTAACACGTTTTTTAGAACATGGTAATGATAATACTATCCTCTCTTCTGCTTATGATGTCTGCTCATGCAACAAGGATTGTGTGTTTATTACAGATGATTACAGCTTGTATATCAAGGCGAAGGCTTTAGGTATTCCTTGCCAAATGTTTGAATTTAATGATGATAAGCAAGAATATACTGGATATCAAGAATATCAGTTAACTAGTGAAGAGATAGCCGAACTATATGAGCACCCTCACGACAATGTATATAACTTACATATAAATGAGTATTTAATAGCTAGAAATCAGTCTCATGAAGTAATTGAAATTGCCAAATGGACAAATGATGGACTAGTCAGAATTAAGTCGGATGGCAAGCGTGGTAAAAATAATTATTTTGAAACCAAATATTTTGGCAAATTTAAACCCAGAGATGAATATCAGTATTGTGCTGTGGACAGCTTGATTAATAATAAGGTTACGTTGCTAAAGGGAAAGGCTGGAAGTGGGAAAACTTATCTTGCTTTAAATTATGCAATGAGTCAAATTGAAAAAGACATATATAATAAGTTAATCATTGTAACAAATGCTTTAAATACCAAAAATAGTGCAAAGATCGGATTTTTGCCTGGCACAAGAGTCGAGAAGCTCATGCAGAGTTCAGTGGGGTCTATGTTGCTTGGCAAATTCGGCGATAAATGCGAAATTGATAGGCTTATTGAGAGTGAAACAATTACACTTATCCCCGTTGGGGATATTAGGGGCTATGAAACACCACCAAACTCTATCATGTATATTTCTGAAGCACAAAATCTAGATGTTGAATTGATGAAGTTGACTGTGCAGCGTGTGGGTGACAGGAATAATAAACTAATTATTGATGGTGATTATAATCAGCAAGTAGACTTGCAAGCATTCTCTGGTGAAAATAACGGAATGCGTAAACTATCTGAAATATTTAGGAATGAAAAATGCTATGGTGAAGTAATGTTGCCTAATATATGGCGTTCTGAAATTGCGCAGATAGCTGATAAAATGTGAGTATAATTTTCAGGATAGATGTAGGACTTCCCTACTTTATCAATATAATTTTTATTTTTAGGAGGTATTTTTATTATGACAAAATTTTTTGAAGATGCAATTGATGAGTTTTTAGGTTTTGGTAAGGCAAGAAGGTTGGTTTTTAATTCTCGCGTGAAAGATATGCTACCATCTTATTGGCAAAAGAAAGATGACAAAACTTACATGTGTATTTGTAAGACTATTGGTATTAATCCTGAAGATGTAAACGTTGAAGAAACTGATTATGGTTTAAAAGTTAGTGGATCAACCGATGTTGAAGGATTTACTTATGACACATATTTTGAATTGCCAATCGCCCAGAGCATTATGAATGAAATTGAAAAAATTAAAGTAAGTAGTAAGAATGGGTTGACGTTTATTACTTTAATTTTAGATAGACCCGAAAAGAAAAAGATTCCTATCGTAAGAGAATAAATTGTAGATATTTGCAGGAGGGTTCTTCCCTCCTATCCTATTTTTGTTGGGAGGAATCCTATGGAGAAAGAGGATTTATTAGATATTGGTATAAAATTTCGTGGCGGAGCTTTCCCTGGCGAAACGTGGGAATCATTAAACGCAAAATATGGCTACCCATTTGCCAATGGCGAGAGTTTTCGTTGTTTTGTAAAACGTGAATTGAAGAAACAAAATAAATTAAATGCTAATAATGTTAGCATAGATGATACATACAAGGCTACCATTGAGTTAAATAAGGATGGCAGCCAAACTAGTAATAAATTAATTCAAATGAGTGAAAATCAGGCTAAAGATGTGAATTTTTTATTAGAAGCGCATGGCTATGATTCTTCGCAATTTGAGTTAGTATCAGCCAAAAATAGCATATGGAATGTAAATACTAAAAAAAATGGAATACAAACTCTCTATTCTTCTAAAATTGTAGTTAAGCCTAAATTGGTGACATTTGATCCAATGTGGGTTAAAGAAGCTATCGAAGATCTCGACCTTGGTAGTCCTGTTGTTTATCCTGCCCCTTATGACATCAGGGGAAAAACATTAGAGATAAATATAGCAGATGCCCACATAGATAAATTATGCATGCTTGATGAAACCAGAAATGAATATTCGACTGATATAGGGATAGAAAGATTATGGATGGTAATTGAAGACATTATTAATCGTACAAAACATTTAAAAATTAAAAAAATAATATTCCCGTTTGGTCAGGATATTGCAAATATCGACAACGTTTTTAATACTACAACCAAGGGAACTCCACAAGATACAGATATAAAATACGATGTGCTATATAAATTATTGCTTAAAAATATAATAAAGATTATTTATAGACTTTTAGAGATTGCTCCAGTGGAAGTTATTTATGTTGGTGGAAATCATGACAAAATAACATCATACACTATGGCGGAAGCGATATATTGGCATTTTTTGAACAATGATAATGTTGAAGTTGACTCTGTTTTTAATAATAGAAAATATAGATTAATTGGAAAAACGCTGTTGGGACTAGCACATGGTAGTGACGAAAAAAAGAATATAATTTATTGTATGCAAAATGATGTGCCTGAACTATGGGGAAAAGCCAAATATAGGGAGTTTCATTTAAGCCACTTTCACAGAGAGATGCTAGTTGATGAAAAGAATGGAATTATTATGCGATGGATGAGTTCTATTAGCGGAGACGATGCGTGGACTTACAATAGCGGATTTGTTGGTGGACAAAAAAAGGGACAGGCATTTGTGTGGGATGACGAAAACGGATTAGAGGCAATTATTAATAGCTATATTTAGCCCATCGAACGAAAGGTTAAAATGGTGTACGTATGTTTGTAGGAATTTTTATAGGAATACTCATTAGCCAATATGGCTTTCCAATATTAGATATTTTATTAGATGTATTTAGGTGTAAGTTGTCTGAATTAGCCACTCTTTATCAAATTCGTGCCAAAGAGATGGCTGCTATATTTAGCCGTGAGTATCCAGAAATAAATCAGCAAGATAGTAGTGTAGTAGATGCTATTGGTTTTAAATATATTCACCCTTCAAGTGAAGAATATTATGATGATAAATAAGATAATTTAGTATAGATAGTGCGCCCACAAGTGGGCGTATTTTTGTGTGCTAAATTATTTTTGAGTTAAAGGAGTGTAAAATGGTTGGCCAGAACAAAAGGAAGTAATAAAAAAACAAAAGAAACTATACGTTGTCCTATGTGTGGAAGAACGCAAGCAATATCAAATTACTATATGACATCTTCTCCTCTTTATGCTAAAAATTATGGGCGGTTAGTATTTTGCAAAGAGTGCGTTTGGAAGACATTTGATACATATTATAATATTTTAGGAGATATGAAACGTGCCATTATTATTACTTGTATGAAATTTGATGTGCCATTTAGCATTGGAGATTATGAAGGCACACAAAAACAATTATCTGGCGACCCTACTGCTCACCCCATAAAGGTGTATATGACAAAAATTAATTCATTAGGATCTTTTAATAATGACTTGGCGGGGTTTGATCCCAATTTGATTTTAGATGATGATAGCGAAAAAGAGATATTATTAGAAAGCGATACAAGTCAATCGCAGATAATTAGTGATTTTAATTTGACTGAAGATATAGTTAAGTATTGGGGCAGGGGCAAGCCCTTATGGGAATATGAGTTTTTAGAAAATGAAATGTTTATGTTAAAAACAGACTTTGAATGTTCTGATTATAGCATGGAAATGATTATGAAAGACATATGCTTCATTAATTTAGAGATTGAGAAATTAAGATTGCAAAATAATAATGCCGGTGTTGCTAAATTAATTAAGACAAGAAGTGAATTAATGAATGATGGCAATTTAAAACCTGTGCAATCTACTGGAGCAGACAAAAACGAAAAAGTTAGCTTTGGAACGCTTATTAAAAAGTGGGAAAACGAAAGACCTATATCAAAGGCTATGGATGATGAAATGAAGAAATATATTGATACATATATGATTGGGCATCTTGCAAAAATGGAAGGATTAAATAATGATTTGGTTAAGCAGTATGAAGAAGCAATACGGGAATACACGCTAGACATGGAAACAATAAAAAATGTTGAAGATGATGATTAATGGCTGGATATGCTAATTTTGAAATAAAAAGAAACAAACAATATAAAGCTGTTGGATTATATGATAAATCGCAAAACTATAACAAGTCTAGCGAAAAATTAACCAAATCTGAAAAACTTATGCAGGGAATTAATGCATGGGCTTCTTTTTATAGGGCAAGACCAGATATTTTTGCAGAAGAATATCTTGGTATCACATTAAAACCTTTTCAAAAAGTATTGCTTTATGTAATGATTCATTATAATTATACAATGTTTTTTGCTAGTCGTGGATTAGGTAAAACATGGTTGGTTGCTCTTTATTGCATAGTGAGATGCATTCTTTTTCCTGGTACTAAAATTATAGTGGCATCTAAAACTAAAGCTCAAGCAATGACTTTAGTGGTCGAAAAAATACCCGAATTAATTAGTCAGTCTACCACTGGTATGATTGAAAGAGAGATTGAGGGCAGTATCAAAACATCTATGAATAATGCAGAACCCAATGTTGTTTTTTTGAATGGTTCGTGGATTAAAATCATAGCGAGCACCCAGTCAGCGAGAAGCAAGAGGGCTAATGTGCTAATTTTAGACGAATTTCGCATGATTGATCCCGATATTTATCGAAATGTGTTAAGAAGATTTCTTGCAGTATCTAGGCAACCTGGATTTTTGAAAAAGCCAGAATATAAAAACAAAAAAGAATACATGGAAAGAAACCAAGAGATATTCCTAACTTCTCCATATTATAAATTTAATTGGGCATATGCAAGATATTCTGTGTTTGTAAAAGCCATGTTACAAGGAAGGGGATATTTTGTATGCGGTCTTCCTTATCAATTTGCCATTAAGGAAGGCTTAACTAATGCAGAGCAATTAATTGATGAGGTGCAAGAAGAGGACATCGACTCAATAGGGTGGACAATGGAGATGGACTGTCTATTTTTCGGGGAAAGCGAAAGAGCATATTTCAAAACTGAAGAATTGAAAGAAATTGAAAAGATACCATATCCTATATACAATAAGGAAATGGAAAATAAAATAAAGAATAAAGCATTAATACCTAAAAAGACAGCGGATGAAATAAGAGTTTTAAGCTGTGATATTGCCCTACTTGGTGGAGATGCAAATGACTCATCTGTTTTTACTTTAATTGTTGGAAAAAAAACTAAAAACGGAACGAGGTATAGGCGATACGTTTATAATATTGAAACCTACCAAGGACTTCATCCAGAAACACAAGCATTAATTATTAGAAGGCTTTTTGATGATTTTAAATGTGATTATATCGTCTTAGATAGACAGGGCAATGGCATTAGTGTATATGGTTATTTGTGTAGGAGATTGTTTGATAATGAGCGAAAAATTGAATACACTCCATTTTATTCCATTAATGAATTTAATGATCCAAAGCTGGCTGCATACCATATTGAAGAAGAATATGAGAAGAAAATCTATACTGTCTCTGCGTCTGAAGAATTTAATCATGATATGGCGTTAGATTTAAAAGATAAAATCGTCAATAAAAGAATTGAATTGCTTATGGCAAAAGAAGAGGCTAGAGAATTGTTTCAGGATGAACCATGGTTTAAAAAATTAACACCTGAAGAAAAGGCTGATTTTCTTATGCCATATATACAGACAAGCTTACTACAAACAGAAATGGTGTTGCTTGAAAGGGTTGAGCATCCAAAATACATTAAATTAAGAGAGCAGCCCGGCAAACGTAAGGATAGATATACGAGTTTGGCTATGGGGAATCATTTTATTAGCTTATTAGAAAAAGATTTGAATAAAAAAGAAAAAAACATCGACATAAATAAACTATTCAATTTCCGCAAACCTAAACTTTATAAAAGGAGGTAGATTAATAATATAATTATACCATATTTGAAGGGTGGTGACAATGTGACGGATAAAAAAGAAGAAATAATTAATATCAATACTCCACAAAACAGAGATGATTTGCAGTTTCAAAAATTGCTATTTGCAAATTTGGCTAGTTTAGTTACTAGAGACTTAAATGCCAATAGACAAGTCCAATATACCTTTCATAGAAATTTCACTAAAACAGATGTAATGAATTGGCTTGCTAATCCTGCCAAATATGAAAAGCAATTACGCAGGCTCTCTCGCTTTTTATATGATACATCTAGTCATTATAAGCGATTGGTGCAATATTTTGCTACTATGCTTACGTTTGATTATGTGATAGAGCCTTATGGTATGAATGACTTTACTCCCACCCCCGAATTAATCGACAAAGTAAAAAAGAAATACATTAATATTGTTAACTATGTAGAAGTAATGAATTTGAAGCACGAATTTTTAAAGGTGTGTGAACGTGCGTGGATTGATGATGTGTCATATTATTATGAGTTTAGATATCCTGATTCATATTTTTTAATGCCATTAGATCCAGATTATTGTCAAATAACTGGCATTGAAGATGGGTGCTATACATTTAGCTTTGACTTTCATTTCTTTGAGACGCACAAAGATGAACTAGACAAATATCCAGAAGAATTCAAGAAAAAATTTGATATATATAAGGAAAAAGGCAAGAAAAAACGATGGCAAGAAATTGATCCGAACAATAGTTTGTGTATTAAAGTTGCCGAATCTATAGATTATCCCATTCCTCCATTCTGCGGTTTATCAGAAGAAATATGGGCTCTAGAAGAATATAAGGATTTAAAATTATCCAAAACGGAGCTAGAAAATTATTTAATATTGGTTGCAAAAATTCCATATAAGGACAAAAGTGAGTCAGAAAATAATTTTGCAGTTAGTTTGGATATTGCCAAAGAGTATTATGATAGAATGGCAGCAAACTTACCAGACCAAGTTGGTTCTCTCCTTTCTATTTTTGATAGTGTGGAGGCTATTCGGGTAGATAAAAATGATAAAGACACCGATAGAGTTAGTGAAGCGCAACAATTAATTTATGATAGTGCAGGTGTTTCACAAGTATTGTTCAATAGTGGGTCTACCGCTTCTACTGTTGCGAAAAGTATTCTCGTAGATGAAAATGTTTCATTTAAGGTATTAAGACAACTAGAAAGATGGGTAAACAAAAAGTTAAAAGATGTTAATAAGGGCATCAAATTTAAAGTAGAGTTTTTAGATATAACTAGATATACTAGGGATGAATATATTAAAACCCTCAAAGAGGGGGGAACTCTTGGTGTACCCAATAAGATAAGATATGCAGCAGCATTGGGGCAAAGTCCTTCTTCTATATTACATATGGGATTTCTTGAAAATTCCGTCTTGAATATTGTTGACAACTGGAAACCATTGTCTACAAGCTACACACAGTCTGGAGATGGGGGCAGACCCAAAAAAGATGAAGATGATTTGACAGAATCGGGAGAAACAACTAGGGATAAAGATTCCAACAATCCTGATGTGAGGGAATAAGGAGGTGTTATAATTTGTGAAGTTTATACATTGTTTCGATTCTCATACCAAACAAATACTTTTAAATAAAGGATATAAATTAATCTCTGAAAGCAATGGTGTTTATATATTTGAGAACAACAAACGCAAGTTTAAGGAAGATGAAATTAAAAAATGTAAATTAAGCAACAGAATGATTTTTTAGAGAAGGGGGTGAAAATGTTTGGGTAACTTAAAGGAATTGCAGCATCTTTCACTTGCTACCACATATGAAATTGATGAGGATTTTGATTCTGATAAATTTATAAAAATGCGATTGAGGGTTTGCCACGATGGGGTAAATCCAAACAGGTCTAATTTTAAGGTATCAGACATGGAATCGGCACGTGATTCTATCAAAAATATTCCGATTCTTGCTCATGTTATTTTTGACGAAGATGATCAGCCACAGTTTGGTGGGCATGATATGGTCTTGGAACCGCACAAAATGCGAGATGGTGAATATAAATTAATTTATAAAGAAGTGCCTATTGGAGTAGTGCCAGAAACATGTAATCATACAATTGAAGAGTATGATGGTAAGAATTATGTTTATTGTGATGCATATATTTGGCGAGAATATTCTAATTATGCAGAAGATATTATAGAGAGAGATAAAGAAGTAAAGTTATCTATGGAAATTATAGTAGATGCATATAGTTATAATGCAAAAGAGAATGTTTACAACATCACAGACTATAGATATCAAGGCATTACTTTTTTAAACAAAGATTTTGGAACTGGCATGAAAAATGCTCTTGCCACTACTGAAACCTTTGATGATTATAGAGAAAAATTTGTTTTAATGATGCAAGAATTAAAAAGTGTTCTTGCTGATTCCACAGATAAAGGGGGTAGTATTGTGGATGAAAAGGTAAAGGCGTTGCTAGAACAATATGGTCTCAGTTTTGAAGATTTGTCTTTTAGTATTGAGGATTTATCAATAGAAGAAATTGAACAAAAACTAAAAGACGAATACGATACTAATAATGATGATGATGATACTAATGATGATAATGAGCCAAAAAAATTTGTTAAATCATTTGAGTTGTCGCATGAAGACATTCGCAGAGCATTGTATCAGTTGCTTGAGATTGTGGAAGAAGAAGACAATGAATGGTATTATATTGATCGCGTGTATGACAATTATTTTGAATACCAGGGCATGGTTAATGGTAAAATTTATCGCCAGAACTATATTAAAGATGATGAAAATGTAGCGTTTGAAGGTGAAAGAATTGAGTTATTCCAGGAAAGACTAACTAAAGAAGAAAAAGATGCACTTGATGAAATGAGAAGTAATTATTCTGCTTTAAAACAAGAAAATGAGCAACTAAAGCAATTCCAAGCAACTAAACTTGCCGAAGAACGCAAGCAGGCTGAAGATGAATTATTTGCTCAATTTGATGAGCAGCTTGCAGGAAACGAAGAATACGAACAACTAAAGCAAAAAGCAAGTGAGTATGAATTGGGGCAACTTGAAAAAGAAGTTGCTTTTATTTTGGTTAAAAACAGTNNAACATGAAGGCTACCAAGGATGGTAGCATTAAGAGTGGTCGTTATTATGTTGGAGAAACCGCAACTGCAATTGAAAATGGCAATATTGTAAAATTGGATAGCTTGATTCCCGGCGAAAGAGAATTGTGGAAAGTTGTTGCCCCAGGGGCGGTAACTGCTAAAAATCTTTACATTGTTGCTACCCCAGAGATCGTTTATGACGAAACTTTAAAGTCCAATGCTGCACTAAAGGAGTTTAGGAATGAAGCAGGTGCTAACCTTACTTTGTTGCAACTTCAAGTAGGAGATGTTTTCTCTATTTCTGATGCTTGCATTATTCCTATTGATGACGCCGATGACCTTCCCGCTGTGGGTAACTTTGTGGTTCCTGGTGATACTGGCACAAAATGGGTTGAGAAAAATGAAATTGAAGCTAACGAAGTTTGCTATGGCAAAATTATTGCCAGAGAAACTGTTGCGGGTGTGGTTTTAAACGTAATTGAAATGCAATCAATTCAATAATTGAATTAATACTATAAAGGAGGAATATAAAAAATGAGTGATACTCAAAAATTAGTTCGGTTAGCAAAAAAGAATTATAAAAATAGATTGCCCGAACAATATTCAAGAGATGATGCAAATGAAGTGTTGCGTCAAGCACTAATTGATTTAAATGGTGGTTCTACAAAGTTAGATTATAAATCCCTTCGCCGTCATGGTGCGGAAATGTTTGAAATTATCGAAGAAATTCTTGACAATACTGTACTTGAAGGATTACCAGAAGATAATTTCTTCAAACAGTTTGTAGAGTTTAAAAACGTGGCACTCGGAGATCAAAATAGCTTCTATGTTCCCGACAATACTATGCTTGTTGTCTCTGAAATTGCAGATGGCACTACTGCGTTAAGAAGGCAACGTTTAGATGCTGGTACTAACATTAGCATTTCTACTAGCTGGAAAGGTGTTAAAATTTACGAGCATCTTTCTCGCCTACTCTCTGGTCGTATTGACTTTAACCAAATGCTTGATGCGTTAGATAAGGCATTTAAATTAAGAATTAATGAAGATATTTATACCGCATTTACTAGCGCGTTTGATTCTCTGCCCTCTGCATTTACAGTTTCTGGAAGTTTTTCCGAAGATGAGTTAATCACGCTAATCGAACACGTAGAGGCTGCTACGGGCAAACAAGCGTTGATCGCTGGTACTTTAAAAGCATTAAGAAAGGTTAATACGGCTATCGTCTCTGATTCTGCTAAAGAAGATGTTTACAAGATGGGACACTACGGCTCTTTCAATGGCGTTCCTATGATGAGAATTAGACAAGTTCATAGTGTTGGCACACACACCTTTAAGTTGTCCGAAAATGACATTTATGTGGTAACAACTGATGAAAGACCTGTTAAATTCGTAACCGAAGGTGAATCAAGAGTTCTTTCTGGCGATGCTATGGCTAATGCTGATTTAACTCAAGAATATTTCTTTGCTAATCAGTACGGTACTGGTATCGTCATTACCGACTTATTTGGTAAATATGAAATTTCTGCGTAATAATATAAATATAGTTGGGAGGGGTTAATGCCCCTCCTTTCTTATATTGAGTTAAAGGAGATATTGTAATGAAAATACATGAATTATCTAAAGAATTAGGTGTGGACAATAAGGATTTGATTGCATTAGCAAATGATTTAGGCATTAATGTAAAAAGTCACTTAAATTTACTTACTGATGAGCAGGAAGAATTAATTAGAATTGCTTTTGCAGAAACAAACGTGGATAAAAAACAATCTGTTGTTGAAGAACCCAAACAATGGAAGCCTGATTTAAATCGCATGATTTGTGTTAAAAATATCGCTAGGGGTCGCCTTATCTACAAAAGTAAAAGACAAATGGGATATATGATTGTTTGGGAAAATACAAATGATTTAAATTATATGGAGCTGGGCGAATTTATTAATCTTAAAAATTCCGACAGAAGGTTTATCACAGAACCTTGGATTAGAATTATGGAAGATGATGAAGTTGAAATTCTTAAATATGCCAATGTATATCAATATTATAAAGAAATGATTGAAGTCAATGATATTGAAGATTTATTTAAATTAGATTTTGATAGATTTAAACGTAAATTTACCAAATTGCCACAAGGGTATAAAAATTCTGTTGCTGAATATGCTGCTAGAATGATTAGAGAAGGCACTTTGGATTCAATCAGGATTAAGAAATTCATTGAAAAAGAAATGGATATTAGTTTAGATGTATTGATCCCTTCTTCTACTGATTCCGAACAGACAAATAAACCAAAAATTATTGATATTAAATAAGGGTGGTGATTATATGCCAACACCCTATTCCGACATTGACAACATGTTTTTAAGTGATATTTCTGATTCAACATTGCTAGATTTTGATGTTGATGATCGAGAAGAGATTTTAAATAATTTAAGAATCAAAGCAATCACTAGATTTAAAGCGTGTAATAAAGATTTGTACGATAAAGATGATGCCAAACAACAGTTCAATGTTGATTTAACAGATGAAGAAAAGCTAATTATTGCAACCATCATGAGAAAGTATTGGCTTAATGACAAGATATATAATCTTGATTTAATTCGTCAAAGAATGTCTACCAAAGATTGGAAATTATCATCTCAATCAATGCATTTGCATAGGCTTACTATGCTAAGTCAAGAATTGGATAGAGAAATCTCTGAAATGATAGTCAGATATACATTATATTTAGAGGATTAGCTATGGTTAAGATTAATATTGATGCATTTAATGATGATCAATTTTTAGTAAACTACTTAAATTTTTTAACGAATAAGGTATTTAAAATATTGCCAATTTTTGAGAATGAGCCAAATACCTTAAGGGAATATCTAGAGTCTCTATTGCTAGAATTAGCTGGAACAAAATCTGTAGTGGCTAAATTGAAACATGATGTAAATTTTTTATCCTTAATTTCTATACTCCAATACATTTCTCAAAATAAATGCAATCATAAAACAATTAAGCGTGAAACTTTTAAGTGTATTGGGATTATTAACAAACTGAAGAACAAATATTCCCATATAAAGGAGGAATGAGACATATGGTTTATCAAGAACTTTACTTAAAAAGTAAATGGTTCAGTGATGTAGCCCCTAAAAATCCTAAGCCAGCTACTGCTACATTAACTTTTTCTGGCGCTATAGAAGTTGCTAAAACAGTCACTATTGGTGATGATGTTTTTGAATTTGTGGCTACTGCTGATGATATTACTGAAGAAACAAATATCCCCGTAGTGGTCGGTGATGTTTTAACCGCTGAAAATGCTGTCGCTAAATTAACTGCTGCAATTAACGCAAAATCTGAAATTGTAACTGCTGTTGCGGTTAACACTGATGGGACTGATGCGGTTGTTGTGTCTTGTATAGCGGTGGGTACAGCAGGCAATAACATTTCAGTAGAAACAGATGTCACTAATGCTAGTTGGGGCAATGATGTGACTAAATTAAGTGGGGGACAATATGGCACACCTTGTCCTGAAGTTAATAGTATTGTATATGTCGATCCCTATTATTATTGGTGTGACAAAGAAGGCAATAAAGATAATGTCAGTTGGAAAAGGTTTATTCCTGCTACATTTTAATATAATTGGAGGTGAAGGGTTGTGGCAAATTGGACACTATATGAGGCACGTATGAGTATTAATGGATCTTCTGTTCGCGATAGAGAAATTGAATTAATGCGTGACGGCATTGTTGATGATTTCTGCAACAATCCTTCATTTCGACAAGCGATATTCAATAACGATACTGAATATACGGACATAAATATTGTAGATACCAGTGATGAAAACATAAAAAATATCCTAATGAAGCCTGGCGATATATTATCGGTGGGCGATGTTTTGGACTTTGATAATGAAAAATGGTTGTGTGTTAAAGTTAACAAAACCAATCCAGTTCAATATACTGGCGAGGTATGGCTATGCAACAACACCATAAATCACTATCAAAATGATATTTTATACACACTACATTGTGTGGTCGAAAACAAGGTAAGCTTGTACTCTATGGGTTATAAAGAAGCTAAATACATCTCCCTTCCTGACCAAAACATTGTGGTTTATGTGAGTAATAATGAAATATCTTCCTCTATTAGTAGAAATGATGTTTATAATTTATCTGGTGATAATTATAAGGTAATTGATATAAACAGAGTTACTATGCCTGGTATTCTTGTATTAAAAATGGAATTTACACAAGAAGAACAAAATATCCCATCTTCCCCTCCCTCTGATTTTTATATTGATGGTAACGATACTATAAAAATCAATATGACACGGACGTATAGTGTGGTGTGTGAAGATGAAAATGCTAAATTCACTTTTGTGGTGTTGGGCGATGCGCCACAAGATAAATACAAATTGACTGTCGTAGACGACAAAACATGTTCTATTAAGGCCAATGACCATGGCTATACGATTACATTACGTGCTACAAATGTTAATAATGGGGAGTTTGTGGAAAAAGAAATTGAATTGGTAAATTTATTTTAGGGGGTGAAGTGATTGAATGCGAGTTTAAAATTTAAATTTATTGAAAAAAGTTTAATTAGTATTTTGCAGTTGATTTTGTCTAACCAAAATATTAAACGCTATATAAAATATTTAAATAACAACCCTTTAGATTCTTCACTTCCCGATGTTGTTGATGATTTAGTTAATACTAATCTTTTTATTTCTCCTTTTAATGAAGAGATAGTAGATGGGTTAGAGGTCATGGTATTCTTTTATCCTGGTAAAAGCTATTTGAAATCAAAGCCATTGGGTAGACATATTTACTATTTTGACATCATATGCCCCCTCCAATATTTCTTATTAGATGGTAGAGGAGAAATTCGCCCCATCAGAATTGCAGATGAAGTTGCAAAAATGATTGATCAGAAAAGCATTGGTGGTATTGGCGAAACCACTGTAGCAGAAGGCAACTTATTTAGATTAAGTAATAGCAGCAACTATATAATATATTCTTTACCAATTGAAGTAGAAACTGCTTCTATCAAAGGGAATAGGCTTGATACATAATGAAGGAGTTCTATATATTTGGCAGACCAATCAAAACTAGAATTGGCAATTTGCATTTTCTTACAGTTTCAGAATATTATGACTTTGTAATGAATGGATACATGGAAGCCCTAGTTTTGAACAAACAGGATTTGCTTAAAAGATTAAAGCAAATTTCATCTTTTGATGAAAATATTAATATTATTATTGGTGTATTATCAAGAACAAATCTATTCGATTTTTTAAATATAGTTTATGAATTTGACGTAAATTCAGAAATTGAAGACAATTATGTTAGAGGGTTAGGATTAGTTGATTTATATAATACCTTTGTTAAAATGTTTGAGTTTTGCTTTAAAGAAGATGTCTTTCACAGGATTGCAGACAATGATGAGTTTGAAATGTATAGAGATATGATTTTAGAAATAAACAACTTCCCTATTGAAAAGCCTAACCCCAATCCAGAGATTGAGCGTTTTAATCAATTGAGAAGATTAGTGCAGAAAAGCAAAGGCGAATCAGTTACGTTTGAGGCTATGTATACTTCGGTAGGATTGGCACTTGGTAAAGATCCAGACGATATGACGTTATATAAATTTTATAAATATTTTGATAGGTTGTCACAATTTAAGAATTATGATACGACAACCTTATTTGCCACCGTTTCAAGTGACGTAAAGATAGAACCTTGGTTTAAGTCGTTTGAAGAAAAGAAAAATGAAATGCAAACAATTAGCGAAGAAGAATTGTTTGCCAAAGCTAAAACTAGTAAAGAAAATAAGGAGGAATTAAAGTGAAACATTATTTAATTCATGATACCTGCGAAGCATTTCTTAAAGTTGACAATAATCTATACTTCTTTGGAATGACCACAAATGCTAACATCAATAAATCTGTCAATCAAGAAAAGATTTATGCGGGTATTGGCAACAAAGCTGTTGCCGTAGTGCAAAGTCAAAATGAAATGGATTTTACCATTACTACGGGGTTGCACTATAATGAAGTTTATGAAATTCAATCGGGACAAAAGTTTGAGTCTAATACTACCATTAAAATTTCGGATGTAGAAATAGGCGCTGATGGTACAATTACAGAAACAGAATCAACTGTTGCTGGAGATGTGCTAGATTTCAAAGCAGATTCATTCCCCAAAAATCATCACGTACAATTACATACAATTGTTTATGATCCAGATACAAATGAAGTAGTTGCCGATCTATACTTTATATTCAAGAAAGCACTTCCTAGTGGTGCATTAGCAGAAGCATTCCAAGCGGGAAATAAAACTACTGAAATTGCGTTTAGTGCATTAGTTGACGAAGATGGCAATTATGGACAAGTTGTCATTGTACCAAGAGAATAAGAAACACCTATGCCTTAATTAAATAAATAAAATAAATATCCTATAAGGAGAAGGTTATATAGCAGCTTAAAAGGCTATAAATATAGCCTTCTCCTTATTTTTTCCAAAAGTTTAAATAAAACATAAATTTTATGAGAAAGTGGTGAGATTATGGCAGTATTTAACACAGGCAATATCCCCCATAGGCAGTATTTCTACTGTTTATCCACTGATGAAAAACCAACCAACGTCTATATTGGTGATAGGCTGTATATTTTAGATGAAGGCAAACATGAGATATGGAATGGTACTGAATGGATAGAATATTTTACTCCAAATGTGTATGTTGAAGAGGTCGAATAATGACTATTGAAATTGTGTGGAAATTTTCTAGTGGTAGAAGTGCTGAATTTACGATTCCCGCATCTCAAGAATATAATTTAGATTCTGGCGCTGAAAAGTTTTTTGGCGACTTATTTGGTGTGTATGACATAACAGGCATTGAGGCTTTTTTGCGCTTATTAGCCGATATAGATGGCGATGTCAAATTAATAGGGGATATTGATTTAATCACTTCATTAAGGGGTGAGTATTAATTGGCGGTATTAAATCAAAATTTTACAATGCTATCGGGCAATACAAAAAACATTGTCTGTGCAGTGACGGATAAGGAATCAGGACTATTAAAAGACTTGACTGGTTGCAATATAAGATGGATTTTGCAGAATCAGCCCACCCTAGATAACATAGTTAGTAAGTCTCTTGTGGATGGTGTTGAGAGTGGTATAGAAATAATTGCAGAAGGTACTTTTATTATACGTCTTGATCCATCAGATACAGAGGATTTAGGTGGTAAATATTATCATGAGTGTGAAATTGAAGATGCAGATGGTAATATTTTTACTGTATTTACTGGCAGAGTAAATATTATAAAAACCTATATTTCCATATAGCCACAAAGTAAAGGAGGCGGTTTACATATGGGTGTAATTTCTTTGGGCAGTATATATAGTTTATGGAAAAAACTTGCTGATTCAGTAAGCAACAATAGAGTGCAGACAGATACTAAAATTATTGATAGTATCCCTGCTGGCAGCAATACTATTGGGAATGTCAAGATTGATAGTAATGGCAATATTGTGAGAGCTAACATAAACACCAGCATTCCTGCTGGCACAAATGTAATTGGTAAGGTTGGTATTGACGAGACCAATAATGGCGTTGAAATTATTGGTAACAACATGGAGTTATATGGTACGAGCATCTCTAATGCCCCATCCGCCGATTCTGTACCTGTGGGAACAGTGTTTATGGTAGTTGCTTCTACTCCTGAAATATATCAATCTAATGGTGCTGATTGGGTGAGGTGGGACTAGATGAGCATACCATTAATTGGATGGTTAAACAGTAAAATAAAAAAACTACAATTATCTACATCTAAAAGATTGGGTGAATTAGAAAAACAGGCAGATTTGTTGGCTAACCAAATGTATATGTTGAAGAGGTCGAATAATGACTATTGAAATTGTGTGGAAATTTTCTAGTGGTAGAAGTGCTACATTTACGATTCCCGCATCTCAAGAATATAATTTAGATTCTGGCGCTGAAAAGTTTTTTGGCG
>LFRM01261469.1_pt1 | contig 20323 bp, 15 predicted proteins | sample 618341 | NCBI WGS metagenome assembly LFRM01 (sample SAMN03654438, study PRJNA283298) | anaerobic digester metagenome | isolation source: pool of bioreactors CSTR01a, CSTR02a, and CSTR03a thermophilic anaerobic... | place: Denmark: Kgs. Lyngby | collected 2014-05-21 | reverse complement strand
GCATATGATGAGTTCAATTGCGAACAAACCGGTCTGTTTATTGCTGATGGTTTTCAGTTGCTGGAACGGTTAACCCGCCGCGGTTTTCAGGATGTCATGAGTCTTTAGTCTTCCGTGATTAACAATAATTAAGAGCAGTTGCCGCCGGCCGGTCGAGCAAAACAACGGTATTTGCATGCAGCTGGATGACAGAGCCTGGACAGTTCGGGTCGACAGGATTACAAACCATGCTACGGACAGCTCGCGCCTTGGACGCACCGGTTACAATCATGACGATTTTTTTGGCCTGCATGATGGTGCCGATTCCCATACTCATGGCTTGTCTGGGGACGTCGGATGACTTTTCGAAAAATCTGGCATTGGCGTCAATGGTATCGTCTGTCAGATCAACGACGTGTGTCAGTGTCGTGAATGCCGTATCCGGTTCATTAAACCCGATATGTCCGTTACGGCCCAGTCCCAGCAGCTGAAGATCGATGCCGCAGGTCTGGCGGATCGCCCGCTCGTAAGCCAGACATTCCTCTTCGGGATCTTCCGCCACCCCGTTGGGAACATGGACGGCTTCCGGCTTGATATTCACTTTGTCAAATAGATTCTTCATCATAAATGCCCGATAGCTCTGCTCATGGTCTGCAGGAATACCGACGTATTCATCAAGATTGAATGTTGTAATACGGCTCCAGTCAAGAATACCGTTCTGGGTCAGGCGGACCAGTTCCTGATAGGCCGGCAGCGGTGTGCTGCCTGTGGCAAAACCGAGGACAGATTCAGGATTATTTAGAATTTGCGCGGCAATCAACGTAGCGGCTGCCTGACCTGCCTGAAGTTCATTGTCAAAGACTTGAATGTGCATAGTTTGCCTCCTGTTTTTAATTTTCGTCGTCCACTTCAAATGACTATGGTAACCCTGTCATTATAGCACGCGACAGATTCCGTTGTCATGAATTCTTATTTAAGGACAGCCAGTGTTACACCGCTGTCACCTTCGCCATAAACACCCAGACGGAAGGAATCAACACGCGGATCATTTCGCAAAAGAACCTGTACAGCCTGCCGCAGCGCACCCGTTCCTTTACCGTGTACTATGCGTATTGAGTGAATACCACCCAGAACAGCATCGTCGATAAACTTGTCCAGCGTTTCGGTCGCTTCCTGAACGGTCTGGCCAAGCAGCTGAATTTCAGAGTGTGCATCCAGATGACGCTCGGCTGTTAAAGACGATCCGGTTCTGCGGTTACTCTGTCTGCGTTTCTGTTTCGTTGTGGCACCATTGTTTGATAAACGCCTGAGAGCATCCTGCGGTACAGTCACTTTAACAGACTCATTCTGGAGCTGATAGTAACCCCGGTTGTCCGGTCCGGCAACAAGTCTTCCTGACAGTCCGTAAGCCGGGGCTGCATAAATTTCACCGATCAAAATTTCCTGTTTTTTAAGCTTATCACCCTCAGCCAGCGCAGCATCAGAGCCCAGATCATCCTGAACCCGGTTGAGGTCGGATCGGATTTGACTGCGAATCTGGCTGGCCATTCGCTGGCTTTCCGCAAGGTCTTCCGCCTGCATTTTCGTACGAACGCTCTTGAGCATTTCCTCGATTTCATTCAAAGCATCGGCATATCGCTCCTGCACCTGCTCTTTTATGCGTTTAACAGACTTGTTCTTTTCAGTTTCAAGTTTCTTTTTCTCCTTGCGAAGCTCCTCAGCGAGCTGTTCAGCTTCTTTTCTGGCAGCCTCCGTCAGCCGTCTGTCTTCCTCAGCCTGAGAACGGCTGCGTTCCATCGCACGTACCAGGTCTTCAAAATGAATACCATCATCAGACATGGCCTGTTTGGCCATCGCAATAACCTCTGGATTCAGTCCCAGCTTGCTTGAAATGGCAAAAGCATTGCTCACGCCCGGCACCCCAATCAACAATCGGAAGGTCGGCTGCAGCGTCTCCGCATCAAATTCACAGCATGCATTTTCAACGTCAGGCGTCTGCAGGGCATACGCTTTCAATTCTTTGTAGTGTGTTGTCGCGACAGTCAGACAGCCTTTTTGCCTCAGGTATTCAAGAATGGCAACGGCCAGGGCAGCACCTTCCGTCGGGTCCGTTCCGGATCCCAGCTCATCTGCCAAAACCAGCGTATCTGAATCTGCCTGTTCAAGAATGCGAACCAGATTTCTCATATGTGATGAAAAGGTGCTTAAGTCCTGTTCAATACTTTGCTCATCGCCAATATCCGCCAGAACATCCTGAAGGATGGTGATCTCCGATCCGCTGCGCGCGGGTATTTGCAATCCGGCAAGTGCCATCAGCGAAAACAGTCCGCATGTTTTTAACGCTACGGTCTTACCTCCTGTATTGGGTCCTGTGATTACCAGGGTGCGAAACGTATTACCGAGCTCAATATCGATCGGAACCACACGGTCGCGCGGGATTAGAGGATGTCTGGCTGACAGAAGGCGAATTCGTCCGGCTGTATTGATCTGCGGTCGCATGGCATCCATCGAGAGAGCAAGCTGACCTCTGGCCTGAATAAAATCCAATTCGGCGAGAATTACAAGATCGCCGATCAGCAGGTCAGATACATCCGCTACACGTTCAGACAGTTCCTGAATGATCCGGTCAATTTCATCTTGCTCCAATCCGGACAATTCGCGGATCCGATTGTTGAGATCAATGACCTGCATCGGTTCAATGAAGAGGGTTGCGCCGCTGGCTGATGTATCATGAACCAGACCGGGGATGGCCTGCCGATGTTCAGCCTTGACAGGGACAACATAGCGATCACCGCGAAGTGTGACCAGCTGCTCCTGGAGTGCTTTGCCATGACTGCGTACAATTTGCTGCAGACTCTCTTTTACCTGATTCTGTGTTTCGCGGATTCGTCTGCGGATGCGCGCCAGTTCTGCACTGGCCTGATCGTAGAGTTCATCTTCAGAGGCAATTGCCTGCTCGATCCGTCTCTGCAAATCAGGAACTTCCGCCAGCTGCCTGATCAGCTGCTCCAGAACACCGGCCGGCGGCGAGTCAGCTGTCAACTGCGATTTCAGTCTCTGAACCGTTCGGCATACAGATCCGATCTGCAGCAGTTCCTTCAGGCTTAGCCGCGATCCCGCCGCGGATCGTTCAACAGCCGGTCGAATGTCCGTGACACCGTTGATCGGCAGCGGACCTTTTTTCATCAGCTGGCGCACAGCGTCATCCGTTTCGTTCTGAAGCACGAGAACACGCTCATAATCTGATACGGGTTTCAGCTTAAGGCAAAGTCTGCGACCCGGTTCAGATTGTGTCAATCGACTCAGGGAGTGGATGATTTTATCATATTCAAGAATTTTTAACGATCGCTGATCCATAGTCAAATCTCATGATCATGTGCTGCTTCATCGCTGGCCTTGTTTCGTAATCTGGCTCGTCTCATCCGCATAAAGGACTGTCCATAACGAAAATAGGCGTACAGTGAGCAGGCAACAGGCGGTATAAAGATATAATGGGCAAGGTATGACAATTCCCGCGGCAGAAAAAACAGGGAGGCGAACGCCAGAACAAACAGCACGGTTGCCAGTTTGCCGAACCAGCGAGCATAAACAACAATCTCAAAATGACGGAGCAAAAACAGGCTGCCAAGGATCATGATGAGTTCTTTCAGCGCGATGACAAGTGACACCCAGAGCGGAAGTTTTCCGACGACAGTCATCATAATCGCTGTCGTCAGTTGAAACAACTTATCAACAAGCGGATCAAACAGTTTGCCAAACTCCGTAATCTGGTTAAATTGCCGTGCAATCCAACCATCCAGCAAATCTGTCAGCCAAATACCCAGAAACAAGAAAAAGGCAATGCGGTCATACGGCTTACCGACATAAATAAGGCGAGCCAAAACCGGTATCGCCAGCAAACGAATCAGGGTCAGTATATTGGGTACAGTCAGGATATCCTGTTTTTTCATGCTGACAAAACCTATCCCTTCCGTCAACGTCAGTTCGCGGTCGTCAGAAATTCCGTCGTGCAGACAGAATTCCCGCCCGCACAATTTCAGCAGCGTCAATCGTTTTTTCAGCTTTCAACGCTTCCTCGATGTCGAGATCCAGAATCGAACCATTTTTATAGGCGATGATCCGGTTCAGCCTCCCTTCACGAAGACATTCGATCGCCTGGAGAGCCATCATGCTGGCCATTGTCCGGTCACGATTGGTTAGACTTCCACCGCGCTGCAAATGTCCCAGTATGGTTGCGCGCGCTTCGATACCCGCGACTGATTCGATTTTTTGTGCCATTTCGCTGGCAGATCCGGCACCTTCAGCAACGATGACGATGTAATGATGTTTCCCGCTGTTTCGTCCCTGAAGAATCACCTTGATCACATCCCGTTCAAAGTTCAATTCAACTTCAGGAATCACGATCACTTCCGCACCACAGGCAATGCCGACATTCAGCGCAAGATAGCCGGCTTTCCGACCCATGACTTCAATGACGCTGCATCGTTCATGAGACATCGCTGTATCCCGCAGCTTATCGATGGCCTCCATAGCTGTGTTTAAAGCCGTATCATAGCCGATCGTGTAGTCAGAACAAGCGATATCATTGTCGATGGTGGCCGGAATGCCGATCACAGGCATCCCCTGCCGCGCTAAATCACGGGCACCGCGAAACGTCCCGTCTCCACCGATCGTCACGATCGCGTCAATATTGAATACCTTGGCCATTTCAATTGCTTTTTGTACACCTTCAGGTGAGTTGAAAGTCCGACTTCTGGCGGTCATTAAAAAAGTCCCGCCGCGTTGCAAGCGCTCTGAAACAGACTGCCCGTTTAAATCATCTATGTCACCGCGCCACAGTCCATGATATCCTCTGCGGATGCCATACACATGAAATCCGTCATGGATGCCCCCTCTGACAACAGCGCGTATAGCCGCGTTCATCCCGGGCGCATCTCCGCCACTTGTCAGAACGCCGATATTCCGGATCGTCTGATGTTGCTGTTTCATTTGTTTTCATAACCGGCAACTTATCCGGCCGGTCTCCCCTTTTCTTAGATTAATCCAATCTATTATAGCCTTATGCCGCAGCAAGCTTCAAGCACGGATCACTCATGATTCCTGTTCTCAGCCGACTTAACATCCTGGATGATCGCAAGGTTCTTCTGACCATAGCGGCTTGCAAGTCGCTTTAAGACCTTGTCGTCCAATTGAATCCGGTACTCATCCGGCAAATCAATCACTTTTTTTTCAGGTTCCAAGTAGACTCGCACCGGTGTCGAACCCGGGAAAAATGCCAGCATTGCCTTCATCCGGGCAAAACCCGGTTCACTTTCTGTCCCCAAAAAGCGGATGCACAAGCGGATGTCTCCCTGCTGGCGTTGTGTATCAGGTTGTCTTTCAACAGGTTCTTCAAGTGGTTTTCCACGCAGCCCGGGGCGCATTTTTTTCTGGTTGACGGTGTGATTACGCAATGCACGGAATTCGACCGGTAGGGTCATCAGATCAGGTGCCAGCCAGTCGATCACTTCAGCAATCAGCTTGGGCGCATCGTCTTCCCGCATACTGATTCTGCCACCAATCAGGAGCACGGAACCTTCTTCCAGCATCGTCTGGCGATCCGCGTACAGTTTCGGAAAAACGATTACTTCATACACACCCAGCAGATCTTCCAGTGTCAGAAAACTCATCCATTCGTTGCTGCGCGTCAGTTTATTTTTGCGGCTGGTTACGATTCCAGCCATAACAGCTGTCTGACCATCATAGATGGACGGCTGCAGTGTATCCGACCCTTCTTCTCCCGAGAGAGCCAGCGCTTTGCTGTTCACAGATGTCAGCCGTTCAATTGCCTGCTCATATTCATCCAAAGGGTGCCCGCTGATATACAGTCCGAGCATTTCCTTCTCCATACTTAAGCATTCCGAGCGGCTGAATTCCGGTAGATTCGGATAATCCGGCTCAGCCGCTTCCGGCTGCGGTTCACTGGAAAGTTCAAAAAAAGACAACTGGCCTTCCATGTGTGAACGACGGCTGGCCGCCAGCTGACTGGCAAATGATTCAATCACAGCAATCATTTTTGAACGGCTGACAGCAAACGAGTCCAATGCTGAGGCACGAATCAGGCTTTCGATCATTTTGCGATTCAATGTCCCCTCATCCATGCGCCGCATAAAATCGCCAAACGACTGGAATAGACCGTTTCGCTGCCGCTCTTCGATCATCAGCCGGATCGCAGACTCTCCGACATTTTTTATTGCGGCCAGAGCAAAACGGATTCCGCCGTTTTCAGTGCTGAAGCGAGCCTGACTCAGGTTGATGTCCGGAGGCAGAACAGGGATAGCCAGGCTGCGGCAGACACGAACGTATGAGGCTGCCTGGCTTAGACTGCCAAGATAGCTGTTCAGCATCGCAGCCATGAATTCAACAGGATAATGCTTTTTCAACCAGGCTGTCTGATAGGCCACCAGGGCGTATGCCGCTGCATGACTTTTGTTAAATGCGTAGCCGGCAAACGCCATCACGTCATTGAAGATACGTTCAGCGGTCTTTAAATCGACCCCGCGGGCAATGGCACCCGGCACCGGGTTGCCTTTTTCATCCACGCCGCCGTACAAAAATAAATTTTTATATTTGGCCAGTTCTTCCGGTTTTTTCTTAGACATGGCTCGACGGACATTATCTGACTGTCCCATCGAAAAGCCTGCCAGATCGCGAACAATCTGCATGACTTGCTCCTGATAGACGATACACCCGTATGTTACATTCAGAATCGGCTCCAGCAGCTGATGGTCATATCTGATTTGGCCGGGATCATGCTTTGCTGCCACATATCTGGGAATCTGCTCCATCGGACCCGGGCGGTACAGTGATATGCCGGCAATGACATCCTCGATGGATTCCGGCTGGAGTTCTTTCATAAAACTGGTCATGCCGGGACTTTCCAGTTGAAAAACTGCTTCCGTGTGTCCTTCGGAGATCATTTCAAACACGGCCGCATCATCCATGGGAATACGATCATAGTCGATCCGAATACCGTGATTTTCCTGAACCATCGTTGCTGTGTCGCGAAGCACCGTCAACGTTCTCAGTCCCAGGAAATCAAATTTAAGGAGACCGATCAACTCAACGTTGTTCTTGGCAAACTGGACAACGATGGCATCCTCATTGCGCGACAGCGGCGCGAGATCGGTCAGAGGTCCATTGGAGATGACAACGCCTGCTGCATGCGTAGACGCGTGTCTCGGCATCCCCTCGAAGCGCATGGCCAGATCGAGCACTTCCCGTGCCATCCCGCCTGCTTCATATTCTTTGCGCAGGTCTGCATTGATGCTAAGCGATTTTTCGATTGTGATCCCGATCTGCGAAGGAATCATTTTTGCCAGCCGGTCTGTTTCCGCGTAAGGTACATCCAGTGCACGCGCGACGTCACGAATACAGGCTCTGGCTGCCAGTGTCCCGAACGTGATGACCTGTGCGACACGGTCTTTCCCGTATTTCTCCATCACATAATCGATCACTTCCTGCCGTCGCTCATAACAAAAATCAATATCAAAATCAGGCATACTGACGCGATCTGCGTTCAAAAAGCGTTCAAAGATCAGACCATATTGCAAAGGATCAATGTTGGTGATACCAAGTGTCCAGGCAGCCAGGGAGCCGGCACCGGATCCGCGGCCTGGTCCGACCATGATGTTCTGACTGCGCGCAAAACGGATGAAGTCCCAGACGATCAGATAATAATCGGTGTATCCCATATCGTGGATAACACCTAGTTCATAATCAAGTCTGGCCAGATAGTCAGAACGTGGCAGCGGGCGCTCCTGTTCCAGTCGATAGTCGAGTCCGGACAGACAGAGCGACCTGAGATAGGCATCGTTTGCCTGGCCATCCGGCGCTTTGAATTCGGGCAGATGTATCTGGTTGAATGTTAATGTCACATTACACCGATTGGCAATCTGAATGGTATTTTCAATCGCTTCAGGCACTGCAGAAAAAGCGTGCGCCATTTCCTGAGGGCTTTTCAAGTAAAAAGCGTCACTATCCATGCGCATTCGATCTTCATCCTGCATGCGTTTACCGGTTTGCATACACAACAGCACTTCGTGTGCGTGTGCGTCGGCTGCTTTCAAATAATGGCAGTCGTTGGTTGCGACCAGCGGGATCCCCGTGTCCCTGCTTATTTGAATCAGGGCACTGTTCACGCGTGTCTGCTCCGGAAGCCCGTTGTCCTGCAATTCAAGATAGAACTGGCCTCTTCCGAAAATTTGCTCCAGAACCAGCGCTCTTGACCTGGCCTGTTCAGGATCACGATTCAGTATTGCCCGGGAAATTTCTCCGCTCAGGCAGGCTGACAGGGCAATCAATCCACCACTGTGTTCACGAAGCAACGATTCATCCACCCGCGGTTTATAGTAAAAACCATCTGTAAAGCCGGTCGAGACCAGCTTCATCAAATTGCGATAACCTTGCTGATTTTCAGCGAGCAAAACGAGATGAGCCGGTTCTGAATCACGGCCTGCTTCTTTATCAAGATGACTGCGGGGTGCGACATAGACTTCACACCCGATGATCGGCTTCAGTCCGGCACCGATCATGGCGTTGTAAAAATCAATAATCCCGTATAAAACACCATGGTCTGTGATCGCACAGGCCTGCATGCCAAGTTCCTTAAGACGTGACGGCAGCTCACGCAGTCGTATTGCGCCGTCCAGCAGGCTATATTCCGTATGGAGGTGAAGGTGTGTAAACTGGTTGATGGTCATGGGACATCCCCGGTCAGTAAATCTCGGATTTGTTTTTCAACCAAATCTCTGATTGCAGTCATACGGGATTCGCAAACAGATGGGTCGCTGTCATAACAACCAAAATAAATCTTGATCTTGGGCTCTGTCCCAGATGGACGGACGCAGAACCAATCCAGATCATCCAGTTCATAGAGCAGAACATTTGAGCGCGGAAAATCAAGCCGCTGCTTTTCTCCGGTCATTAGTTCAGTCCGGATCGACTGATCATAATCATTGACAGCGCTGACGTTCATCTGAGCGAATCGCTTCATATCACGACGCAGGGTATCCATTGTCTGCTCAATTGCTTCAAGTCCTTCCTTGCCCTCCATCACAATCGAAAGGGTTTGCTCAGCCGCATAACCAAAGCGCTGGTAAAGCTGATCCAGCTTTTCATAAAGTGTTTGATTCTGATCACGGGCAGCAGCAGCCATCTCAGCGATCAGCATGCTGGTTACAACAGCATCTTTGTCCCTCACTTCCGTTCCGGCAAGATAGCCAAAACTCTCTTCAAATCCGAAAAGATAGTGCATGTCGCCCAGTTCATCTTTCTCCTGAATCAGCTCTGCTATGAATTTAAATCCGGTCAGGCACTCGAAAAGACTGACATGGTAGTGAGCGGCGATACGACGCATCAGTTTTGTCGAGACGATCGTCGTCACAACAAACGGGTTTTCCGGCATCGTTCCCGCTTTTTGATGTGCTGACAGGATGTAGTCCGTCAGTAGAATACCGATCTGATTACCGCTTAACACCATAATCCGGCCGTCGGCATCACGAACTGCGAGCCCGGTGCGGTCACCATCCGGATCTGTGGCAATGACAATATCAGCCTGGTTTTTCTCAGCCAGTTGGATAGCCATCGCCAGTGCTGCCCGGTCTTCTGGATTCGGAGAGGCAACAGTTGAAAAATCAGGATCAGGATCCTGCTGTTCCGGGACAATCTGAACCTGTCGGAACCCGATTGCCCGCAAAATACGGCGGACAGGCTTCGAACCTGCACCATGCAGCGGCGTAAAGACAATTTTCATATCTGCTTGTCTCTGAATGGCTTCGTGATTGATGATCAGCTTTTTCAGCTGGTCATCATAAGCCTGGTCAAGTTCGTCGCCGATCCAGGCAAACAGATCCGATTGACCAACGGATGTTTCATCGGGCATATTCAGCTGCGTCCAGTCCTGTACAGTCGAAATAAAAGCGCTGACCTGGTCAGCAGCCTCTGGCGGCAGCTGACCGCCGTCTCCGCCATAAGCTTTAAACCCGTTATACTGAGCCGGATTGTGGCTGGCCGTAATCATGATGCCGCCAACTGCTTGATAATGACGAATTGCATACGATAAAACCGGTACAGGCCGCAAGATATCTGACAAGCGTGTGCGAATCCCATACCGGATCATGACAGCCGCTGTCAATCGGGCAAACAGATCAGAAAAACGCCTTGAGTCATACGAAATCACTACGCCTCGCTGCTTCGCTTCAGTTCCGAGAGACGCAATGTAGCGAGCAAAACCGTCGGCTGCCCGCACAACTGTATATCGATTCATTCGATTGGTTCCTGCCCCAATCACACCACGCAGACCAGCCGTACCAAATGCCAGATCACGGTAAAACCTGTCTTCTATCTCCTGTGGCTGATCGGCAATCGCCAGAAGTTCCTCGCGGGTTTGCCAATCAAAAAAGGGATTGCTGGACCAAAGCTGATACTGACTTTGAACATGATCCATGGTATGCCTCCTGTGTGATCGGTTTTCTCTATTATATCACAGGGACTGGTTTGAATGGCTGCGCCGACAGCTGTTTCAATCAGCTGTCGACTTTGTTCTGGCGCCTGTCTTTCTGCCGTCCTCGAATCACAATCAACAGGTCACGTAATCGGGCTGCTTCTTCAAATGCAAGGCTTTTTGCCGCTTCCTTCATGTCCTTCTCGATGCGGCCGGCCAGTTGATTCAATGCTTTTTCATCTAGCTTGTCGAATTTATTATCGAGCAGATCTTCTGCTGTGAATTCTTCAAGTCCAGCCTCTTCGACTGCTTCAATGACCGTATCGATGACATCGCGCACGGCTTTTCTGATGCTGACCGGTGTAATGTTGTTCGCCTCATTGTAGGCTTCTTGAATAGCGCGTCTGCGGTTTGTTTCCTGAACCGCCCGGTGCATCGAATCGGTCACCCTATCAGCATACATGATGACATGCCCGTTGATGTTGCGCGCAGCACGACCGATGATCTGAATCAGCGATGTCGTGGAACGCAAAAAACCTTCTTTATCAGCATCAAGAATCGCGATCAGCGATACTTCCGGCAGATCCAGCCCCTCACGAAGCAGGTTGATGCCGATGAGCACATCGAATTCGCCCTGACGAAGTGATCGCAGGATTTTCATTCGCTCAACGGTTGCAATATCAGAATGCAGGTATTGGACACGCAATCCCTCATCTGCGAGAAAGCCGCTCAGATCCTCTGCCATCTTTTTGGTCAGAGTCAGCACCAGCGACCGCTCACCGCGCTGGTTTGTCTTTTCGATTTCGATCAGCAAATCCTCAATTTGATTTTCTACAGGTCTGATCGAGATCTCCGGATCCAGAAGACCGGTTGGCCGGATCACCTGTTCAACGACCTGGGAGGCATGCTTAGACTCATAAACAGACGGTGTTGCGCTGACAAATAAAGTTTGCCCCATCCGCTTTTCAAACTCCTCAAAAGACAGCGGCCGGTTGTCAAAGGCAGAGGGAAGCCGGAATCCATAATTGACCAGGGATTCCTTGCGGGATCGGTCACCATGGTACATCGCACCGATCTGCGGTACCGTCACATGAGATTCGTCGATCATCAGCAGATAATCATCCGGGAAAAAATCAATCAGCGTATAAGGTGGTGAACCGGCCGGACGGTCGGCCAGATGTCGCGAGTAGTTCTCTATTCCTTTGCAAAAATTCGTTTCACGCATCATTTCAAGATCGTAGCGTGTCCGCTGCTCCAGACGATACGCTTCCAGCAGCTGCCCACGGCTGCGCAGTAAATCCAGTTGCTCTTCCAGTTCTTGTTCAATACTGATCAAAGCCTGTCTCATTTTTAGATCTGTTGTCGCATAATGACTGGCCGGAAAGATCGAGGCATAGGAGCGTAAAATCTGAACCTGGCCGGTTATGCGATCAATTTCCGCGACCCGCTCTATTTCATCTCCCCAGAACGAGACCCGTGTGACCCGCTCTTCTGCCGAAGAAGGACAGATATCGACCGTATCACCACGAACGCGAAATGTACCCCGTTTGATCTCGAAATCGTTTCGTGCGTACTGGATACTGACCAGCGCCTCAATCAGGGATTCACGGTCCATACGCATGCCTGGTCTCAGGTGGATCATCAGCTCACGGTAGTCTTCGGGATTACCGAGTCCGTAAATGCACGATACCGATGCGACAACAATGACATCGCGCCGTTCCAGCAAAGAAGCCGTGGCTGAATGTCTAAGACGGTCTATTTCATCATTGATCGCGGAATCTTTTTCGATATATGTATCTGTTGCAGCGATGTACGCCTCCGGCTGATAATAGTCATAATAGGAGACAAAATACTCAACAGCATTTTCAGGGAAAAACGCTTTGAATTCAGCGGCCAGCTGTGCTGCCAGTGTCTTGTTGTGTGCGATGACGAGCGTTGGCCTTTGCAGTTTCTCGATGATATGCGCCATCGTAAATGTTTTACCGGAACCTGTAACGCCCAGCAATGTCTGGGCGGCCAATCCGTCGTTATATCCCCGGACGAGCTGATCGATCGCCTGCGGCTGATCACCTTTTGGTTTCATATCCGACTGAATACGAAATGATGTCATGTTATTCCTCTCTGCTTCTGCTCAAAATACTGATTTGATGATAGCACAGTGAACGGCCAGTTCCAACAGGTCGGACATTGCCGATCGGGCGAAAAGAGGGTATAATACGCTTTGATTTAAAGCATTTGTCTGGCAGGCAAAATGACTCAACAAGGGGGAGTATCATGTATCCGACAATCCCGATCACCCGTAATCCCAATCCATCTGCAAAACCAGCAGCTAACGCAGCGCTTGGGTTCGGGCAGATTTTTACTGACCATATGTTTCTGATGGATTATACCGACGGAGAAGGCTGGCATGATCCGCGTATTGTGCCGTACGCACCCATCTGTCTGGATCCTTCAGCGATGGTTTTCCATTACGGGCAGGCCATATTCGAAGGGCTGAAAGCATACCGGCAGCCGGACAACCAGATCTCTTTGTTCAGACCCCGTCTGAATTTTGAGCGCGTCAATCAGTCCAATGCGCGGATGGTCATACCGCCGGTTGATCCTGACTTCTGCGTTCATGCGCTCAAAGAACTGCTTCGACTGGAGCAGGACTGGGTCCCTTCGCAATCAGGAGCATCGTTGTATATACGGCCGTTTATCATTGCGACCGATCCTTATCTGGGCGTCCGCCCGTCAAAGTCGTATCAGTTCCTGATTATCTTGTCGCCATCTGGTGCGTATTATCCGCAGGGATTGAATCCGGTAAATATCTACGTTGAAAATGAATTTGTCCGCGCGGTCAAGGGTGGAACCGGCTTTGCGAAAACGCCGGGAAATTACGCGGCGAGTTTGATTGCCCAGGCCAATGCTTACGCAGCCGGTTATGTCCAGGTGCTCTGGCTGGACGGTGTTCACCGCAAATACATTGAGGAAGTCGGTTCGATGAATGTTTTTTTTGTGATCGACGGGAAAATTGTGACGCCGCAGCTTAACGGAAGCATTCTCCCTGGTATTACGCGCAGGACGGTTCTTGAACTGGCCGAGAGTCTCGGTTATGAAACAGAAGAACGCAGCATTGCGATCGATGAGCTTTGGGAACTGGCTCAAAACGGCCGCGTGTCTGAAGTTTTCGGCTCCGGAACCGCCGCTGTCATATCACCGGTTGGCGAACTGAGATATGAACATGAGACAGTTATCTTCAACAACGGGCAGATCGGGCCGATCAGCCAAACGTTCTATGATATCATCACAGGTATTCAGTACGGCCGGCAGACAGACGCCTATCAATGGATCGAACGAATCTGATTTCTCAATCCAGGTTGTCTACAAAAGAGGGTGCCGTCTTTAGCGGCACCCTCTTGAATGGGTTTGAACAGATGAGTTTGTAATCTATTTCAAGTTCTGCATGTCTTTCTGAATCAAAACCAGCATGCTGGTCAAACGGTCTTCAACATCATTGAGATGCTTTCTGGCATAGTCTATCGCACCGTTCCGTATCTGACGGGCAGAGTTGTTCGCAGCTTCGATGGTCTGACTGGCCTGAAGTCTGGCCTGCTGTGTTATCTCATTTTCGTCAATCATTGAGGCCATACGCGTTTCAGCATCCCGGATCATGTGCTCAGCTTCTTTTCGCGCCTCGGCAATTAACTGTCGATTCTGCTCCAGAAGCCATTTTGCCTGTTTGAGTTCTGCCGGCAGATTATCCCGGATCATGCTGATCAGAACCATCATTTCTTCTCTGTCAACCATGCAGTTGTTTGAAAACGGAACAGACCGGGCTGTTGTGATCGCCTGCTCAAGGCGATCAATCAGATTCTCCGTACTTTGCTCCTGTCCACGGTTGGGGTTATGCTCATACATCCCTATTCTGCTGCCTCCGGTTTTGTTTATCGCGGTAGTCTGTCCGGTTGAATTTCTCCCGGATCACATCGATGATTTCTGCGGGAACCATACCTGAAATGTCGCCCCCGTAAGATGCTACTTCACGGACAATCGATGAACTGGTGAAGGCCAGATCTGATCGGCATGGCAGCAGACAAGTCTCATAACCCGGCAGAAGCAGTTTGTTGGCCGCTGCCATTTCTGCTTCAAAGCGAAAATCTGATTCGCTGCGCAAACCGCGAATGACCGCACACGCCTGCTCTTTCTGAAAGAGATCTACGAGCAGCCCGTCGTAATGCATGACATGGCAGCCAGGCAATCCTTCAAGTGCTGTCTTCGCCATGTTTAAACGTTCTGAAACACTGAAAATAGTCTTCTTGCTGCTATTGTTGAGTACAGCGATAATCAAACGGTCACATAAGTGCAACGCACGGCGCGCGATATCAAGGTGACCATTGGTCATCGGATCAAAGGTACCTGGATAAATCATTGTTCGCACCAGATTACCACCTTTCAAATCGCATTCGAGTATCCGTTTCGAGGTTGCCATAAACAACGCGAGCAACCCTTATTAATCATCATAGCCGCTCCCTGTGTAAAATGATAGCATTGCCGTACCGTACTGACAACACCGGGTAAATTGCAAATTGGTTACAAATGGCCGAATATCAACTGCTGCATCATGCTCAAAGATGACCAGACCACCGGGTCGGATCAGTTCATTCAAGAGAGGAGACAGCGTCCGGGCAACGTGTTTTGCTTGATCATACGGAGGATCAGCATAAATAATGTCAAATCGCTTGTTCTCCTTCATGAATTGGCGAACAGCCATTCCTGCCTCCCGACCGATGATTGAAACCGATGACTCAAGATGGGTTCGCGCAATATTTTCCTCAATGATTTTTATGCCCGCCCTGCTCTGTTCAACACAGACGACCTGACCGGCACCCCTTGATGCCGCTTCAAGGCCGATCTGGCCGGTTCCCGCATAAAGATCAAGAAAACTATCCGGTGGCCAGACTGACATCAAAATCGAAAAGAGCGCTTCCTTGACGCGATCAGCTGTCGGACGTGTCGAGCGGCCGGCTGGTGCGGCTAAATGCGTTCCGCGTGCACGTCCGGCAATGATTCTTGGCATGATTTCTCCCCCGCTTCTGTTAAATAATCCAGCTCATAAGCCGATTTGCGAAAAGACTGCCGGGTACCGATCGGCAATCACCTGTCTGAGCAGCTGATGTTCAGGCGAATTCAAGTCAGGATCCTTGTCAATCAGCTGTGTCAGCGCGTGCTCCACATCTGTTATCACATCACGATCCCGGTATAGATTGATCATGCGTAAATCTGGCAGGCCATGTTGTCGTGTGCCAAAAAAATCACCTGGCCCCCGCAGCTGCAGATCCTGTTCTGCGATCGCAAAACCATCTGATGCGTGACAGATCACCTTGAGCCGTTTTCGCGCCAGTTCGTCCTGAACATCGCTCATGAGAATGCACCAGGATTGATTGGACGAGCGGCCGACACGTCCTCGAAGCTGATGCAGTTGAGCCAATCCGAATCGCTCTGCGTTCTCAATGATCATCATCGTCGCGTTGGGATTATCCACCCCGACTTCCACAACCGTCGTACTGACCAGAATCTGAGTCATACCGGACATAAACCGCTGCATCTGTTCATCTTTCTGTTCCTGGCTGAGTCGGCCATGAATTAGACCGACGTTCCAGGTGCTGTTTTTTTGCTGTGATAACTGATTATAAACAGCAACGGCTGACAAAAGATCACTATCCGCCTGATCTTCGATCATCGGGCAGACAACATAAACCTGATGACCAGCGTTAACAACGCGTTCCATTAACCGCATCACACGATCGCGATCGGCATCAGCTGCGGTATAGGTTTCAACCGGCTGACGGCCCGGCGGCAGCTCATCGATCAGCGACAAATCAAGATCTCCATAAAGTATAAGCGCCAGCGATCTGGGGATCGGCGTCGCCGACATGACCAGAACATGCGGACCTTTTTCCACCTTGTCCTGATTTCTTGCCTCAGCCAACAGCTTTCGCTGCCTGACTCCGAAACGGTGCTGTTCATCAGTAATCGCCAGTCCTAGTTCATGAAACTGAACCTTCTTTTCAATCAGTGCGTGTGTTCCTACCACCAAACTGATTTCACCAGACTGTAACCCGCTGAGGATTCTGCGTCGTTCAGAAATCGAGGTCGAACCGGTCAGCAGAACAGGCTCATGTACACTGTCCGTCAGCAGTCTGCTCAACGTCTGATGATGCTGTGCGGCAAGAATGGCTGTTGGTGCCATCAAGACTGCCTGTTTTCCCGCAAGCGCACATTGCAGCATAGCCAGTGCTGCGATCACGGTTTTCCCGGAACCCACATCACCTTGAAGCAGGCGGTTCATCGGACAGTCTGTTACGAGGTCTGATTGTACCTCCCGCCAGGCTTTTTGCTGAGCCTGTGTCAATTTAAACGGTAGTTGATCGATCATCTGAGTGATCATTCTTTTTCCGTTCGTATTTACTGATAGGTTCCAGGCGGACGCCTGCAATCTGGTCTGCCGGCGAGTCAGATAAAGACCGCAGCGCAGCAGAAATAACTCTTCAAATCCGATCCGCCTGCGGCTGATTTCAATGTCCTGGCTCGTCCGGGGAAAGTGAATCCGTTCATAAGCGTAGGCAGCTGTTGAGAGATGAAAAGAACGGCGGATCCAGGCTGGCAGGAATTCGGGCATCTGATCTTTGATGGCTGTCCAGACGCTCAGAATATACTGCCTCAGCATTTTCTGTGACAAACCGTCAGTTAACGGGTAGATCGGTTTAAACGCCTGTACCGCCTCTGAATCAAATCCTTCATCTGCTAATTCAAATGATGGATTTTGAACCGGGAAAATCCGCTCACTTCTTTTAATCAACCCGTAAAACCGGTACAAGCGGCCGGATTCAAGTTGATTTTGTATCCATGGCTGATTAAACCAAACAGCCTGAATGCTTCGCTTATCCTGATACAGGGAGACACGCACCATGGACAGCCGTCCACGCCGCGTAACTGAAGGTTTGTTCTTGACAACAGCCAGAAAAGCGGCTTCGCGACCATCTTCCAATTCTGCGAGCGATACAGTTGTCGACCAATCTTCATAGTCACGCGGAAACCAGCAGAGCAAGTCAAACCAGGTTTCAATATTGAGTCGTTTTAGCTGCTGAGCCCGGCGCTCTCCGACACCAGGCAGCTGTCGGACAGATGTCAGCCAGTTTGCCTGTTGCCGTTCATTTCCTTTTTGCCTGCCGGCCTTTTCATTGTTTGTCTTCATCACGATGTCTATTGCCGGCATAGCGGCACAGTGCTGCGATCGGGCATCGATCACAGGCTGGCCGACGTGCATCACAAACGGCCCGCCCGTGCTCAACCATCAGATGTCCATAGTCAATCCAGGTTTCCTGTGGCAGAACGTTGATCAGGTCTTTCTCAATGTGTACAGGGTTGTCGTGGTCGGTCAGTCCGATTCGCTTTGACAGTCTTGCACAGTGTGTGTCGACAACGATCGCTGGTTTGCCAAAGGCATCACCCAGAATGAGATTTGCTATTTTTCTGCCGACACCCGGCAGTGAAAGCAAATCATGCAGTTGATCGGGTACCTTTCCGGCAAACCGGTCGACAATCAACCGCGCCGAGCCCTGAATGGATTTTGCCTTCGAGCGATATAAGCCACAGCTGCGGATGATCGTCTCGATTTCATTTATTTCAGCTGCTGCCATTTCCCGGAGCGTCGGGAATCGGGCAAAAAGATCAGGTGTTATCACATTAACTCTGGCATCAGTGCATTGCGCTGACAGTATCGCAGCGACCAGAAGCTGCCACGGTTGATCGTGCACCAGCGAACAGACAGCATCCGGATACGTTTTTCTCAGCTGCTGCACGACGGCGGCGGCTGTATCTCTCAGTTGATTAATCGGCATTTGATGTCCTTTCGTCATGGTCCATAGGTTTGGAGATAGGCACGCACCGACAAAGTCCTGTTTTCTGATTGACGATAGACTTTAAAATCCAGAGCGGTTCCGACCGGCTGATCCTTCAGATAGCGTGCCAATGGCGTCAATGGTGTCAATTGCTCATCGTTGATGCTGACAATCACGTCTCCCTTGCGCAAATCAGCGATGTAGGCAGGGCTGTCGGCAACCACATTGGCAATGTAAAGCCCGTCAGGAAAGCTGTACAAACGCTGGAGTTCAATAAATCGATCTGGTTCCAGTATCGCGACACCCAGCCAGGTCGGTTGATCCGTCTTTGTCTGGTTGATTATTCGATCAGCAATCTGCATCACAGCATCAGCTGATAAAGCGTGCATATTTGTGCTGTATGGTTCTCCGTTGATGCCGCAATAGGACAGGGCAATCACATCACCGTCCAGATTAAGGATCGGCCCACCAAAACTACGCTGATTCATCTGAAGATCTGCCTCAAGCATGACGATCGATGTACCATCTTCAAGCAGCATCTGATGTTCCAGAGCGATGATATAACCGGTTGACAAACCGCCTGATGTTTCAAGCAGATCTGGAAAACCAATGGATAAAACCATTTGTCCGGTCTTCAAAGTTTCCCGGTCGGAAGGTTTCAACGTATTGAACGGAACAATCGTATCCTCAACGCGGATGACGGCCAGATTTGTCGTTAAATCGCGACCCAGGAGCGTACCTGAAAAAACACGTTCCGTTTCCTGGACTAAAATGTCAATCTCAGCATCCGGCAGCAACATTCCCTGACGGTTGATGGCAACATCAAACAAGCTGGCCTGCGTCACGACAATTCCTTTTTCGTCTATGACGAGTCCGGATCCTTCATTGGTCCGCATCGTTTGCGATCCGCTGGCAGGAACTTCGACGCGGATACCGACAACAGCTGAAGACGCTTCCTCATAGATTGACTCAATGAGACGGAACGGAGTCACAACATCCGTCTCATTCGGGATTTTTGTCGGTGTCGGCTCCGGCAGGCCGGTTGGAACAGGCGGCAGTGTGGGTTCACTTGTCTCGACTGTTGTGGCAGTCGGTGTCGGCTGACGGGTCGGTTTCGACGTAACGGTCGGGACAGGCTCTTTTGTTGGCTGAGTTGTTGTAACAGATGGTGTCGTCGTTGTGCCGGTTTCCGTCAGTTCGGTCTGCTGACCGCTCAGCCACTGCATCAGAGCTGGCATTTTTCGCTGAACAATCAGATTTCTTACAATCATAATTCCGAAAAAGATCGCTAAAACCGCAACCAGAACCCCGGTCAGCAAAATCCATCCGATCCATATTTTCGTCCGTTGTCTCAAAAAAAGACCTCCCATTCTGGAAAGGTACATTCATTTTAATCAATAAAAATGAATGGTCTATGAACAGAACAGAGCAATCCGGCTGCCGGTACAGCTGTGTTCTAGGGTGTACTCAATGTGAAAATGAATCGGGCACCACCCAGATCACTTTTTGATACACTGATTCTCTGTCCATGTGCAGCGAGAATCGTCCGGCAAATATACAACCCAAGTCCGGAGCCTTTGGCCGTTCGCGACTTATCAACTTTGTAAAAACGGTCGAAGATGTACGCCTGTTCTTGTTCCGGTATGCCGGGTCCGTTGTCATCGATCATCACTTCGATCTCTTTGGGTCTGCCGGATTTCCGGGTCGTCAGCGCTATGATCCCGTCCTGCGGCGTAAAGCGAATGGCATTGGATACGATATTATAGACCACGCGGTTGATCGCCTCACGATCGCCGATGACCAGCAGACGACCTTCCCCGTCCTTGAGAAAGTCAGTCTGGACATCAAGATTCTTAGTGGACAGAAGTGATTCCAGCCCGATAATATCTTCGCGGATCACCTGATTGATATCAAAAACTGTCTGATTCAACGATTTTTCTGATTCCATCACAGATCCTTCAAACATTGTGTTAATGAG
>LFRM01254373.1_pt1 | contig 20330 bp, 13 predicted proteins | sample 618341 | NCBI WGS metagenome assembly LFRM01 (sample SAMN03654438, study PRJNA283298) | anaerobic digester metagenome | isolation source: pool of bioreactors CSTR01a, CSTR02a, and CSTR03a thermophilic anaerobic... | place: Denmark: Kgs. Lyngby | collected 2014-05-21 | reverse complement strand
ATAGTCCGGTTTAATGTCCGGATGTTTCCGGAACTGCCGTCCGGATAATCCGGAATACGCATTTGATTTTTTCATTCACTGAAGATCAAGTCAAAAGTAACCTAAAGAGAGAATTTGAAAACAAGACTACAAAAGTATATTTTTCCAATTATTCACCAGATTTATTTAATGGAGAAGCTAATGAAAAGATCTTTAGAGAGATATTCAATGATTATATTATCGAACACAAAATTTAAGCGAAAGGAGGCTGCGAAATGACTAAAGGAGAACTTTTAAACCATTTATACAAAGCAAATCTGCCAATGAGAGCAACACTTGTGATGAATTATTTGATTAACAGAGCCAATCAAGAACCGACATGTTTCCCAGCAATTAAAACAATTGCTTCTGATTGCAATATATCTAAAAGAACTGTACAAAGAGCTTTAAATGATCTATTAGAAGCTGGAATGATCAAGAAAGAATCAAGATACAGAGAAAATGGTGGACAGTCAAGTAATCTTTATACCATTTGTATCAATGAACATGATGAAAAGCAGCCTTCTCATGATGGATTTGAAAACTATATTGAATCAATAGAAGATATTGAGAAACTTTACATAGATAACATAAGTTTTAGTGATTATTTAGGTTCAAATGACGAAAATAATGAATCTGATATTTCTATCGACGATGAAATTTTGGAAGATGAAGAGGAAGTTGTTGATAAAATATTTTGTGTAGATGGAAACATATTTAAATTTAAATCCTACTATGAACAGGTGAAAATTAATGAAAAAATTACCTGTCACAGGGAGGGTGACAATTTGGTGCCCCCATAGAACTATACACTTTAAGATAATATAGGGTTATTGAAAAAGAAGTATAGAATTAATAACGATGTAAAATATATTACCTAAAATATAATACTGTACATACAAAGGGACAGGTCTTTTGTTATAATTGAAATATGGTTAAAATTGGATGAACTCTGCCCATTTGTCAATGCAATAACAAATTAATTCATAAACCAATAAATTCACCTTGTAATTTCCAAAAAGTAAGACTAAAATAAGAATAAGGTATTTTTTTAGTTACAATAAAACGAGGTGATTTGGTGGAAATTAAAATGTTTTATAAAACACAAAGAGAACTTGCAGATGTGATCAATCAATTGATTGATGCTTATTGGAATGATGAACTTAGTGAAGGCTTAATGATTGATCGAATAACAAGTTTGTATAAAAATAATCCATCAAAAATGATTAAGAATAATGACTTCACAACCATTCTAAAACAACAGTGTGGAAAGAGAAGATTGGAAGTGGTGGTAAGGATTTTGAATTTGGACTCTAAATAAGAGAAGGTGGGTTTTTAATGGATAATAGAGAATATAGAGCAAATCTTACAGGAGCGTGGTTTCTGTTTTATGAAATAAAGCAAGTTATCAAATTAATACAAAAAGGTATGACTGATAAAGAAATTAAACAAGTTGTGTTTGAAGAAAATTTATTTCAGTACGATAAGAAGTCTAGCATTACAAGAGCTTTTCCTTCTGTTTTACGTAGAGCAAGGTTACTTAGTGATGAATTAAGAAAAGTAGTTATAGAGGGTTCGATGGAAAATTCAAAGCTAGTTAATCTTCTAGCAATTACTTTAGATGATTTGCTTTTCGAAGAGTTTATGCAAGAAGTGATAAGAGAAAAATACCATAATAATGATTTGATTTTGGAAAAAAAAGACGTTAATGTTTTCTTTACACACAAAGCCGAGCAAAGTGAGAAAGTGAGATCATTCTCAGTAGCTACAGTTAATAAATTGAGGCAGGTTTATTTTAAAATACTTGTAGAATCAGGGGTTTTATCAGACGTCAAAACGGGTGAATTGAATAGAATCTATTTAGATGAGCATTTGAAGTTATTATTAAAAGAGAATGATAACCACGAGTTTATAAAAATATTTGAGACAGAATAATTGAGGTGATGAAATGGCGAATATCTATTCTAGATTAGACCAGATAATACCAAAGATTAAAGAAGATAAATTCATCCAAGGCAGAGGACTTGGTAATGAAATTAGCTTTTACATCTTTGATTATGATCCTGAAGATGAATTAATTGTTAGGAATTATATAAAGCATATAAAAAAAGAATTTAGTTTACCTAGTTCAAACAGGAGGATCATAGAGTTTGATTTATATAAGATGATGATAGATCTCGCAAAAGAGATGGGAATATTTGATGTTATCTTTGAAAAAGAAGAAAAAGAAGGCAAAGACGCCCTATATAGAGCAATGCAACATTTTACAGAACCTAGAATATTTCTTGAAAAGATTAAAGAAGAAATTAAGGATCACAATGTCATATTTATCACTGGTGTTGGGAAGGCCTATCCTTTTATAAGGTCACATAATATATTGAATAACTTACAAGAAGTGATTGAAGGATTACCAGTTATTATGTTCTTTCCAGGTGTCTATGATGGACAATCATTAAGATTATTTGGAAGTATAAAGGATGACAATTATTACCGTGCTTTTAGATTAGTAGATCGTAAATAAGGGGGTAAAACCATTATGCAGATTAAAGATATGTTCGTTAAAGATATTGAAAGACAAATTAAAGGTGTTATTAAAGTTGGGCAAAAAGATGATGAAAATATTCTTCAAGAATTAGATGAATATGTTGTAACCAGAGAAATTAAGCAGCATCTTGCTAAATTTTATGAAAACTATCAAAGAGGGATTGATGGTTATACAGACAAAATGGGGGTTTGGATTTCAGGATTCTTTGGATCTGGTAAATCTCATTTTCTAAAAATATTGTCTTATCTCCTAGAAAATAGAGAAATTGGAGGTAAAAAAGCCATTGATTTCTTTGAAGATAAAATAGAAGATAGCATCTTATTCAATGATATGAAACGTGTAGGCAACGTCAATACAGAAGTTGTTTTATTCAATATTGATTCAAAGAGCTCTATTGATGGGAAATCAAAAGAAGATGCAATTTTAAAAGTATTTATGAAAGTATTTTATGAGCATAGAGGGTTTTATGGTGATATTCCTGGTGTTGCTGAAATGGAAAAGTATTTAACTCAGGAAGGTCAATATGAAACTTTCAAGAATGAATTCAAAAGATTATCGGGACATGATTGGGTTGCGAGAAGAAGAACTTTCTATTTTGATAAAGATTATGTTGTTGGAGCATTAACGAAGGCCACTGGTATGTCAGAGGAATCTGCCAGAGAGTGGTTTGATCATGGTGTCAATAATTTTCAAATAAGTATTGAAAGTTTTGCAAAAGACGTCAAAGAATATATCGATAGCAAAGGGAATAACTTTCATCTAATTTTCTTAGTAGATGAGATAGGCCAATATATCGGTGATGATGGTAAGTTAATGCTTAACCTTCAAACTCTTGCAGAAGACCTAGGGACTTATTGTAAGGGTAAGGTTTGGGTAATTGTAACCTCTCAAGAATCTATTGATGAGATCTCTAAGAATATTAAAGGAAATGACTTCTCAAAGATCCAAGGAAGATTTGATACGAGGCTATCTTTGTCTTCAATTTCCGTAGACGAAGTTATCAAAAAGCGTATTTTAGAGAAAAAAGACTATGTTGGTGAAAAACTAGAGCAAATTTATCATGAGAAAAGTGCAATTTTAAAAAATGTAATTAGTTTCAAAGATGCAGCAACAGATTTAAGAGGCTACCAAGACGAGTTTGAATTTGTAGATGTTTACCCTTTTATTCCATATCAATTCAAACTATTACAAAATGTTTTTGAACAAGTAAGAAAACATGGTAGTTCAGGTAAGCATTTATCTGAAGGTGAGCGCTCTATGCTTTCTGCATTTAAAGAGTCTGCTCTACGCTATAAAGATCAATCAGAAGGTGTATTAGTGCCATTTTATGCTTTCTATGAAACCATTAAAGAATTCTTGAATCCATCAATTTCAAGAGTTATTGATGGTGCCTACAATAATCCGGCATTAAAAGATGATCCATTTAATATGGAACTGTTAAAAGTTTTATTTATGATTAAATACATTAAAGAGCTCCCTGCTAATGTTGACAATCTTACAACTTTAATGGTTACCAATATTGATGAAGATAAGTTGGCTTTGAAAGAAAGAATTATAAAGTCATTAAATTTATTAATTAGAGAAACACTCATTCAAAAGAATGGAGATGTTTATATTTTTCTGACAGATGATGAGCAAGACATCAATAGAGAAATTAAACAAATACGTATTGATGAAGATGCGCTTAAGAAAGAACTTCGTACTTATATGTATCAACATTTTTATGATGACAAGAAATATAGATATTCAAAACAATACATATTTGACTATAACAAAAAAATGGATGAAAAAGACTTTGGTAACCAAACAGCACATATTGGTATTAATGTAATTTCACCTTTATCAGATCATTATGATGCTTCAGAGTTAAATGTAAGATTACTCTCCGCAGGAAACGGCGATTTAGTTATTAAACTTGGTGGAGATAGCAGCTATATTGAAGAAATGGAAGAAGCTTTAAGAATTGATGAATATACAAAGCGTAAGAATATTAACCAGCTGCCAGAGAATATTCAAAATATCATTAATAGTAAAAAAGCAGAAGAGCGTGTTAGACGTAATAGAGCTAAAGAAGCCATGGAAGATGCGTTAAAAAATGCGACATTTTATATCAATGGTGAACAAATAGATGTAAAAGGCAGCTCTGTGAAAGAAAAAATCAATAATGCTTTAAAAGTATTAGTTGAATCAGTTTATACAAAGCTGTCTTACATTAAAGAGTTTCTCAATAAACCAGAAGACTTATTAACCCTTTTAAGTGATGGAAATGAACAGATTACTCTTGATGACTCAATTAATTACGGCAATGAACTTGCTATAAAAGAAGTTTTTGAGTTTATTAGTTTGCAAGACAGCATGAATAAACAAATAAGAGTAAAAACCTTACATGACCGTTTTAGTGATAAGCCATACGGTTGGAATCATATTGATATTTCAGGTATAATTGCCACCTTGTTAAAAGAGCAGAAAATAAAATTAAGACTTAATGGCGAAACCCTTGAACCTAACAGTAGCGGAATCGTGACTGCACTTACAAAGTCTTCTGAAGTTGATCGTGTTATCGTTACAAAACGAGTTAAAGTCGATGGAGCACTCATTAGAACTGCTAAGAATATTTGTAGAGAATTATGGAATAAGTCCGATATAGCAGATGATGAAGATGGACTAGCTAAAGACATTAGAACACTTATATCAGAACAAGTTACTGAGATTAAAGGTTACTTGAGTCGTTATGAAGGTAGAAAATATCCTGGAAAAGCACTACTTAATAAAGGATTAGAATATTTTAGGGAATTTGACCACCTTAATGATAATGCACTTCTTTTTTCAAAATTACAAGAATTGGAAGATAGACTTTTAGATTGGGAAGAAGATGTTGCCTATGTAAAAAGCTTCTTCGAAAATCAAAAGGATCTATTTGATAAGGGTTTAAATGCAGCGAAGCTTTATAAAGAAAATGAACTTTATCTTACCGATGATCAGATTAAAAATGCTTACAGCGAGCTCAATAAAGTTTTGGAAGATTATCTTCCTTATGGAAAAATCAAAAATATTCCTGAGTATGTCAATGTAATCGATACAGGTATAACAGCTATCGTAACAAAGAAAAAGAAAGAAGCTTTAGAACAAATAAAAGAAGATCATGATTATTTAATGCTACTTTCTAATCAAGAAGGCGTTAAAGATAACACAAAAAATGCGATTGAGAGTACCTATAGTAGTTTAAAGGCTAATGTAGAAAGTTATACCGATATTCTAAAAATTGAAGGTGTGAAGCAAAGAAGTCAATCTTTTAGAGAAAATTATCAAAAATCAATTGAAAGAGATATTAAGGAGTATAAAGATTCTCTTACTGATGAAACAAATCCAACGCCACCAGTAGTTGATCCATATCCAGTAGACACTGAGAAAATCAGCATTAAGGAATTAATGTTTGTTAAGACACTGAAGACGGAATCAGATGTCGATACTTTATTAAGGGAAATTGAGAAGAGATTAAAACAAGCTATTAGAGAAAACAAAAACATCGAATTAATTGATTAGGGGGCAACAATTATGAACAAATCGGCTCTTAAGAAATTTGCTACTGAAGCTAGGAAAGAGCTCCGTGAAAAAGTTAAAATAAAAGCTCTTCAATTAGGTATTACTGAAGATGCAATTAAAGAAGAAACCGTTCAAAGTTCTGACTCAGTGTTTATTGATGGTAGACAACTCACTAAAGAGGAGCAAAGACAAAGAAATAAGCTTATTGATCGAATCAAACTTAAGGGATTTAACCAAGTAATAGAAGAAGTAGCTTATACTTGGTTCAATAGATTTGCTGCACTTAGATTTATGGAAGTTCATAATTATCTTCCAACAAAGGTTCGTGTACTGTCTTCAACCCATGAAGGCAGTTATGAACCTGATATTATGAAAGAAGCGCTCAACATTAATTTGGATATTGATAAAGAACTTGTATATGAATTGAAAGTAAGCACTGAAAATGATGCTACAGATAAGTTGTATAAACATTTAATATTAGCTCAGTGTGATGCTTTAGCTCCAATATTGCCTTTTATGTTTGGTAAAACATATGATTATACTATTATTCTTTTCCCAGATGGTTTATTATCAGAAGGTTCATTCTTAAGGAAAATGACAGATACAGATATAATTCCAGAATCAGATTGGGATGATGTAGAAATCATAGGATGGCTTTATCAATATTATATAGCTGAAGAAAATGAACGTGTTATTAAGGCTAAGAAAAGATACAAAAAAGAAGAAATTCCATTTGCAACACAGTTATTTACTCCAGACTGGATTGTAAGATATATGGTTCAAAATTCATTGGGTCGATATTGGGTTGAATCTCACCCTGAGCATAGGGATCTTATAAATAATTGGGACTTTTATTTAGAAAATCCGAACCCAGAACCAGATTTCGAAGAAAAACTAGCACCATATCTTAATAAAGATATGAAGGTTGAAGAAATTAAATGTTTCGATCCAGCTATGGGTAGTGGACACATTCTTGTTTATATGTTTGACGTGTTATATGAAATATATTTAAAATGCGGCTATATAGATCGTGAAATACCCAAGCTCATTATTGAGAATAACCTTTATGGGTTAGATATTGATGATAGAGCATATCAACTTGCATGTTTTTCGGTCATTATGAAGGCTCAGCAATATAACTCTAGATTTTTAAGAAACTTAGAAAGACAAGTAAGAGAAACTGGAGAATATATCAAGCTAAACTTAGCTTCAATTCAAGAAACTAACGGATTTGGAAAAGAAGAAATTGAATATATTGCTGGAGAATCCAGTGGAGAAAAATTTGATAAGGTAAAGAGGTTTGTCAAACAGTTTAAAGATGCAAAGATTTATGGTTCTTTAACTGAAATCAATGAATTTGATGAAGAATTCTTGAATAAGAGAGCAGAAGATATTATTAATAATCCTGTTAGCAATATTGCATTACAAGCTGCAAAAGAGAAAGTAGATATTGTTTTAGAAAACTTGATTAAACAGACAAGAATAATGAATCAAATGTATGATGTTTTGGTTACTAATCCACCATACGCAGGTAATAAGTATTTAAATCCTGTTTTAAGTCAATATTTTCAAGATTATTACAAAAACTATAAGACAGATATGTTTTCAGTATTTATGGTTTATTGTATGAAACAGGTGCAGAAAAATGGTCACCTTGGCTTTGTAACACCATATGTATGGATGTCAATTTCATCATATTCTAAACTAAGGAAACTAGTAGTTGATAATAAATCAATATCGTCTTTAATTCAACTTGAATATAATGCTTTTGAAGTTGCTGTAGTGCCAGTGTGCACTTTTACACTTAGAAATTATTCAGTAGATGTACATGGGAATTATATTAGGCTATCAGATTTTAAAGGAATAGAGAATCAACCTATTAAAACTTTAGAAGCTATAAAAGACCCTACAGTTTCTTATAGATATGAGGTTATCACTAAAAACTATTCTAAAATTCCAGATTACCCTATAGCTTATTGGGTAGATGAAAAAGTTATAAAATCGTTTGATGGGAAGAAAGTCTCTGATTATGGTGAAGCCAAACAAGGTTTAGCAACAGCAGATAATAACAGGTTTGTTAGACTATGGACAGAAGTGGATATTAACAATATTGGTTTTGATATTTCGAATAGAGATGAAGCTATTGAAAGTGGCTTGAAATGGTTTCCATATAATAAAGGTGGGGGATATCGAAAATGGTTCGGAAATAGTTTGTTCGTAGTTAACTGGAAAGATGATGGCTTTGAGATCAAGAATAATGTTGATGAAAATGGTAAGCAGAAATCAAGACCGCAAAATAAGGATTATTATTTTAAACGATGTTTATCTTGGGGCAAGGTATCAAATATACAAATCTCTTTTAGATATATACCACAAGGTCATATTTTTGATGTTGCAGGATGTTCCTTATTTCTAAGCGATAGTAATCTATATTATTTTTTAGGAGTGTTGAATTCAAAAGTAGTAAATGAAATGCTTGGGTTTATGAGTCCTACTATGAATTATGAAGTTGGGCAAGTATCAAATATTCCAATTATAGTTTCTGAAGACAAAAAAAATAGCATTGAAGAATTGGTAAAAAAAGCAATTGAAATATCGAAGAATGAATGGGATATGAGTGAATTATCTTGGCATTTTCAAAAGCACCCTTTTATTAAAAAGGATGTTGCTCTAATTAAAGATGCGTTATTTAAAGTTAATCATATAATAGACGACAACATTAATACGTTAATGGACATTGAGGATAAAATTAATAGTCATGTATATGACATTTATGATAGAGACTCTAATAAAAGATGTACAGTTACTAGAGATGAGATTGCTTTAAGAGATAAGGATGAAGTAAGAGATATCAAATCTTTCGTCTCCTACGCAGTAGGCTGTATGTTTGGTAGATACTCTCTTGATGAAGAAGGCTTAATTTATGCAGGTGGAGAATTTGATCTAGACAGATATCAAACATTCAAACCAGATAAAGATAATGTATTGCCTATTGTTGCTGATGCTTACTTTGAAGATGACATTGTGTCAAGATTTATCGAATTTGTTGAAGTAACCTTTGGAGCTGAAACTTTAAATGAAAATCTAGAATTTATTGCAGAAACATTAGGTATGAAGAATAATGAAACACCTAAAGAGACAATAAGAAGATATTTCTTGAATGACTTTTTTAAAGACCACGTACAGACTTATAAGAAGAGACCAATATACTGGCTATTTACATCAGGCAAGCAAAAAGCTTTTAATGCTTTGATTTATATGCATCGCTATGATAAAACCACTTTAGCGAGAATTAGAACAGATTATCTTCATGTATTGCAGACGAGATTAGAAGCTCAGAGACAGTCTTTGATGGATATTGCAAATTCTGATGAGTCTGTTAAAGAGAAGAAACGAGCGGAAAAAGCACTTAAAAATATTGAAAAGCAAATTACTGAACTGAAAGAGTATGATGAAGTGCTACATCATATGGCCGATATGCAAATTGAGATTGATCTTGATGATGGTGTGAAAGTAAACTATGAGAAGTTTAAAGGTTTAGTTGCAAAAATATAAGTATTATGGAGAACGGATTTCCGTTCTCCAATCCTCTAAAATACGAAGATGAGGTGACAGGATGAACATACAAGAAATTATAGCATCTCTGACTGAAGCATTTAATGAGCCGTTAGGAGATGGAGAAACAAGAAAAATTATATATTGGATCGATAGAGATCAGTCATTTGTTGATGCCTTTGAAGAAATTAATATTGAAGGTGTTAAAAAGCATGTTTTAAAAGAGAATAACTACTTTTATACAAAGTATCTTTTAGAGGAAGAAGATATTGAGTCTAATTATCTTATTTACACCAATGAAACCTTGGAAAATGATCAAGAGAATTTGCTCCTAGATAATGTTCTATATTCTAAGAAGTTTTTTGCGGATGAAATATCTATCCATATGAGGGATTTAAGGATTTCAGAAGAATGGAGAGGTACTGTTTCAGAGAACAGAAAATTTTTTAGAAATAAAGAGCGTTATGCTAAATTTAAATCATTTGCCATTGAAAAGTATAGTGATGAAATTATTGAAATTGCAATTATTAGTGCTTTATGCAATCAAAAATCACCAGACTTTGAAGAAGCACTTAGAACGATTATGATGGATACAATTGAAGATGAAAGCAACAAATACTTGGGAAAAATCGCCAAGTTTTTTGACATTAATAGATTCTGGTATTATGTTGAGAAAAATTATGGGTTCAAACAAGAAAATAGAACATTAAAGAAATTATTAATTCATTTGATGATTACAAATTTAAGCTTTGATGTTAGAGAAGATAAATTGAGTAACTATAAGGAGTTTATCTCTGAGTCAAATAAATCTAACTGCTATAACTTTATCAATCGTTGGATGAATCATAAATCAGATTATGAAGTTTATGACCAATATGCCGAAGAAATTGAAAAGGAAATTGCTTTTGGGTCTGTATTAGAAGACATTCATATTGATGAAATCAAGAATGCGGATGTCTTCCCGTTCATAGATAAAGCAATCATTATGTATATAGTAAATGGACTTAATAATCGTATTGAAGATTTTGAAGCTTATATTAAACTCATTAGATTACGTAGAACGAAGCATTTTTATGAAAAGTTTAGAAGTATTTACGAAGCTCTATATAACACAGTAAAAATGTTTGAGTTTAAGAAAAATCATAATAATACACTTATTTTAACAAGTGCATCAAATATGCTTGAGGCATATACAAAAGATTATTATCAGATGGATTTATTTTATAGAAAATTTTATGTAGCTTATGATGAGAATAGTAGTAGTGAAATCCTAAAGAAATTAAAAGTTATGGTTGAAGATCTTTATACCAATTGGTTTATGGTTGAATTAAGCCATAATTGGACCAGTGCACTTGCCAATGATGTAAGAAATCATTGGGAAATTGCCGGTGTAAGAAATCAAAGAGATTTTTATAAAAAAATTGTCAAACCAAAGGTGAGTTCGGGTGATAAAGTATACGTGATTATTTCAGATGCTTTAAGATATGAAGTGGCTACAGAACTCTGTGAAAGACTGAATACCGAAAGCTTAGGAAGTGCCGAGTTAACACCGATGCTTTCAGGCTTACCTTCTGTTACTAAATTAGGAATGGCCAATTTACTACCTCATGAAAAAATTGAAATGGATGATAAAGGTAATATTATCATAGATGGTATTAATTCATCGAGTATTGAAGGAAGAAATAGAATTTTAACAACTTATGAAACTGAAAGTGCAGCGATTGATTATAAGGATTTTATGGTGATGAACCGTTCAGGATTAAGAGAATTTTCAAAAGGTAAAAAGCTGATTTATATTTACCATGACAGTATAGATGCACTAGGAGATAAGGCTTCTACAGAAATTTATGCCTTTGATGGTGCTGAAAAAGCTTTGAATGAACTGTCAGAACTCATCAAAGTAATTAGAGATAGTTTAAGCGGCACCAATATATTTATTACGTCAGATCATGGTTTTATTTATCAAAGGGATGAACTGGAAGAAGTAGACAAAATCAGTAAAGAAAAACTAGACTTTGTTGAAAGTAAACGAAGATATGCACTGAGCAGGGAAGCTAGAGATGTGGATGGTCTTTTAAGATATTCCATAAAAGAAGCTTTTGGTGAAGAGACAGACTTAAATGTCTATATACCTAAAGCAAATATTCGATTTAAAACACAAGGTGCTGGTGCTAAGTTTGTGCATGGTGGAGCTAGTTTACAAGAGGTTGTAATTCCGCTTATTTCATATAAAAATAAGCGAGCAGGTCAATCCAGTGCAAAAGCACCTGAAAAAACGAAGATTAAGTTAACCAATGCAGTAAGAAAGATTACAAACAGCATCTTTACTTTAAACTTTTTCCAAACCGAAAAGGTTGAAGGAAAGACTATTCCATGCTCAGTAAATGTTTACTTTGTAGATGAAAATGACCAAGTCATTTCCAACGAAGAAGTGATTATTGGTGACAAAACGTCAAGTAATCCAGATGATCGAAATGTATCCATAAGATTTGTTCTAAAATCAATGGATTATGATAAAAACAAGAAGTATTATTTGATTATTAAAGATACAGAAACTAATGTAATTTACGATAAGATACCATTTACAATAAGTCTTGGTATTGTAAGTGATTTTGATTTCTAGGAGGTGAAAGTCATGGAGGAGATAAAGGACTTAACAGTAGATCTAGATAAAAAATTAAATACTTATTTTGCAGGACGGGTTGTTAGAAAGGATCTTACTAAATTAATAAAAGAGGGTGCTAATGTACCTGTTTATGTACTTGAATATCTCTTAGGGATGTATTGTGCTACTGATGATGAAGAAAGTATTCATGAAGGGGTTAGGCGTGTAAAAAAGATATTAGCTGAGAATTTCGTTAGACCTGATGAGGCTGAAAAAGTCAAATCAAAAATTAAAGAAATTGGTCAGTATTCAGTTATCGATAAAGTCACAGTATCCTTAAATCTTAAAAAAGATCGTTATGAAGCTGAGTTTTCAAATCTTGGACTTAAAGGTGTACCAATATCATCAAGTTATGTTAAAGAATTTGACAAACTTTTGGCTGGTGGGATTTGGTGTATTTTAAAAATGGATTATTTCTTTGATGAAGAAGATAGAAACGGTAATCCATTTAATATTGTCAGCTTAAAACCAATCCAAATGCCTAATATGGACATCAATGAAATTTTTGAAGGCCGCAGAGCATTTACAAAAGATGAATGGATAGATGTTTTATTACGATCTACCGGTATGGAGCCTACTCAATTAGAATATAGAGTAAAATGGCATTTATTGTTGAGATTAGTACCACTTGTAGAGAATAACTACAACTGTTGTGAGCTTGGGCCAAGAGGAACTGGTAAATCCCATGTTTATAAAGAACTTTCCCCAAATAGTATCTTAGTTTCAGGAGGGCAATCGACAGTAGCAAACTTATTTTACAATATGTCTACAAGAAAAATTGGTCTTGTAGGTATGTGGGACACAGTTGCATTTGACGAAGTTGCCGGTATAAAGTTTAAAGATAAAGATGGTATTCAGATCATGAAAGATTACATGGCTTCTGGATCTTTTGCAAGAGGTAAGGAAGAAAAAAATGCATCTGCTTCGATGGTTTTTGTTGGTAACATCAATCAAAGCTTGGACAGCTTAATTAAAACATCTCACTTATTTGCTCCGTTTCCAGAAGAAATGGCCAACGATAGTGCATTTTTTGACCGCATGCATTACTATATACCAGGTTGGGAAATTCCTAAAATGAGACCGGAATTTTTTACTGATAAATATGGCTTTATCGTAGATTATATGGCTGAATTTTTCAGAGAAATGAGAAAGAGATCCTTCACTGATGTGACAACTCAGTTCTTTAATATGGGCAATAACTTAAATCAAAGAGATATGATAGCGGTAAAGAAAACTGTATCAGGTTTAGTGAAGCTATTGTATCCAAATGGTGAATATACAAAGGAAGACATAGAAGAGATATTAAGATATGCCCTTGAAGGTAGAAGAAGAGTGAAAGAACAGCTTAAAAAAATCGGTGGTATGGAATTTTACGATGTTCATTTTTCTTATATTGATAAAGAAACCATGAATGAAGAATTTGTATCTGTTCCTGAGCAAGGTGGAGGCAAACTCATTCCTGAAGGTATGGGAAAACCAGGGCATGTATATACTATTGGTCATGGTGATTCAGGTATGATTGGTGTTTATAAACTTGAAAATCAAGTTGTTTCAGGTTCAGGTAAGTTTGATAAATCTGGCGTTGGATCACATCGTGGGGCTAAAGAAGCACTTGATACAGCATTTAGATATTTTACATCTAATAGTAAGAGTATCAGTGCAACGATAAACTATAAGACGAAAGACTTCTTAATGCATATTGCTGACTTACAAGGCATCGGATTAACTGATGAACTAGCGGTTGCAGAACTTATCGGATTATGTTCAGGCGCACTTGAAAGACCCGTACAAGAAAGCTTAATTGTATTTGGAACTATGACAGTAGGTGGAACGATTGCAAAGATTGAAAGCTTTGCTAATATGCTTCAAATAGCTGTCGATGCAGGTGCTAAGAAGGCATTAATTCCAGCATCTTCTGTAGCGGACTATCAAACTGTACCAGCCGATTTGTTGGTGAAGATTCAACCAATCTTCTATTCAGATCCTATTGATGCGGTGTTTAAGGCATTAGGAGCAATATAAAAAGTTTTGAAGGTGAGAGTCATGCAAAAAAGCAATTTTTTAATGATTAAATTAATGATAGATGAATTTAAACTTTATGTTGATTCATATTCTGATGAAAAATTACATGAACTTAGAGAAAAGTATGATGCTTCCTATGCTTTTTTCAGACATCGAATTAATGGTACATCGAAAATTGTAATTTTTCCAGTTTCTAAAACAGAACATATTATTAATACTGAGGAAGAATATATTGTTGATTTCCAAAAAGATCCTCTGTTAATTAAAAAACTTGTTCATGAATTGCTTTTTCGAAAGATAATTGCTTTGGGAAGAGATGTAGAAAAATATTCTAGCATTCGATTTATGTCCAATAAAGAGAAGGATAATTTACTTAATGCAATCATACCAGATAAATATAAAGGTATGATTGCATATAAAAAGCAATTTGAAATTGATAGTAGAGTTTTCTTTCCCAAAAATCAAGCTATAATAGGTATTTTAATAAACTCAAAATATCGTTGGGATATTAAGCTTAACTGTTTAACATTAAAAGATAATAATATTAACTTGATAAATAAATATGTCTGTGAAATGGAACCTTCAAATTTTAGATTGCTTGCAGAAAGAAGAAAACTGTTAGGAAAGATAGCATCTATAGATAATAATATTGCAGTAATTAGAGGTAGAAATGGAAAGATTACAAGACCTTTAAGTAACTTGTTTTTAGAGAATAATTTTTCTAATAGAAATGAAGTGCTTTCTGATTTATTAGGAGAAAGAACTTTTAATTCAATAATTAATAAAATTAAATCTTCTTCAGGTGTACTTAATAGTGCTGAAGAACAAATTAAAACTGTTGAAATCATTGCTGATTGGCTTAAAAAAACAAAGTTTACAAATGAACAAGGATTTGAATTCCAATTTACTGAATTATTTAACGATTCAAATCCTTTGTGGCATAAATTGTTAACGAAAAATACTAGATTTATATTCAGTATCCATGAAGATAAAATTGATATACATGCGGACAAGGGTTTAAAAAACTATGGACCATATGATAGTATTTCGTTTACTCCTAAAACTCCTAAGATTGCTGTTATATTAAATAAAGAAAATAGAGGCATTGTAACTTCTTTTCTTAACAAACTAGAAAATGGAATACCTTTTGTTAAAACTAGTTATGGACAACCTTATGGACAAGGTATGATAAAAAAATATGAATTAAGTTCAATTGAGTGGGTTCTTTACGAAACTGAAGGCAATACAATTGCAGACTATAGTAAAGCTATAAAGACATGTCTTAGCGAGAACTCCCAAATTGATCTTGCTTTAGTTCAAACCTCTATTAATCATAAGGGATTAAAAAATAGTGAAAGTCCATATTACTTAGCTAAAGCAAAATTTATGATGAATAATATTCCAGTACAAGAAGTTAATATTGAAACTATGAAGAAAGCTGATGCTCAAATTGTATATATATTAAACAATATTGCGTTAGCTTGCTACGCTAAATTAGGAGGAACACCTTGGGTAATTCCTTCAAACAAGAGCATAGACAGGGAACTTGTTATTGGAATTGGTAGTACAATAATTAAGAAAGATCGATTTAAATATGATAAAAGAATTGTAGGTTTAACAACGGTTTTTAATAGTGATGGAAGATATATTTTAAGTAATAAATCAAGAGAAGTAGAATTTGATGAATATTTTGATACACTACTTTCTAGCCTTAAATTAGTGATGAATGAAGTTAGTGAGCATGAAGGTTGGACAAAAGGAGATAATGTCAGACTAATATTCCATTGCTTTAAACCATTTAAGAATAAAGAAGCTCAAGCAATCAAAAAAGTTGTTGATGATTTAAATAAAGAGTATAACGTGCTCTATTCATTTATTCATGTTGCAAATTATCATTCATTCTTCATTGTTGATACAAATAATCAAGGTAATTATGGTAAAGGCAAATGGATGCTATCAAAAGGTTCTGGAATTATACTTGATAAATATAATAGTCTTATTCAATTGACAGGTGCTCAAGACATTAAAACTCCAAATCATGGAATGGCAAGACCAATATTGATAAAACTTCACAAAGAGTCAACTTTTATAGACTTACAATACTTATCACAACAATTGTTAAATTTTACAGGAATGTCATTTAGAAGTTTTTCTACTGCTCCGTTACCAGTTACAATATGGTATTCTCAGATGATAGCAAAGCTATTAGGTAATATGAAAGATATTGAAGGTTGGGATTCAGATAATATGATAAATAAGTTGAAATATAGCAGGTGGTTTCTATGATACCAAGTTTAACTAATTGCAGGGAATGGGAATTTCTTAATATTGAAAACGAACCAATCATTAATAAATGTTTCAAGTTATATATATTAGGAAATGATTATGCAAAGATAACTGAAGAAGAAATTATAAATAGTTTACATGATATTAATGATTACAAAAATGTAGCTGCATTGGGTTTTCTATTGTTGGCAAATTATCATTTCAGTGAAATAGACATAAAACATAAATTTCTTGAAGGCCTTGAAAGAATATCAAAAAAGAAACTATCCCCCATGTTCAATCTTATTTATGATGAAACTGCCATACTTGGAATTCTAGTTCCAATTAAGAAATTTGTATTTAGAGAATACTACAATTGGGCTAAAAGTGTAATTTTTACATATAAGAAGAATTTAATAGAAAGAAAACAAAATTATGATATTGCAATTGCTTTAGAAGAATTTTTAAATGATGCTAATTTTAGTAATAAGCCTAATTCAGATGAGTATAACGTTGTTTTTGCTTGGCTTTCATTAGAAAGAAATAATGAAAAAATGTCTTTTTCTAATCAATTAAATTTTTTTCAAAAAGTATGGAAAGTCGGTATGCCATATTTTAATAACCATTTTTTGGATTGTATTGCATGTGGTGTAATTGATAAGCTGATTGCTTATAAATTTGATTATGGCTTACTGAACATTGAAGAAAAATATAAAAACGCTGTTGAACAAGTAAAAAAGAAATCAAATAGGATAGCGAAATTGTTGACGATTTTGACAGTTCTATTTACAATAATTGCTTTACTGGGACTTACTTATTCTATAGCAATTTACGAAATCAATAGTGATGAGAATAAGTGGTACATACGCACAATTGTATCATTGCTTGGAAGTGGTGGAGTGTTTATAGGTCTTATAAAAAGCTGGCGGAAAATTCACGAAATCATTTATACAAGAATATATTCTCACACATTGGTAAAGAGAAGATTGAATTAGAAGGGGGAACATATGACATCAACTTCAAATTTGAAAATTAAACCACTTTATATAATGAAAATATTAATGGAAAAGACGGATGAGCATCATCCGATAACAGTAAATGAGATTATAGAGGAACTTGCAAAGTATGATATCTCTGCTGAAAGAAAGTCTATTTATTCAGATATCGAATTATTAACATCATTTGGGATAGATATAATTTGTGAAAAAGGAAGAGCAAATAAATATTTTGTGGGATCAAGAGATTTTGAATTACCTGAATTAAAACTTCTTGTTGATGCTGTTCAATCATCAAAATTTATTACTTATAAAAAAAGTGAACAGTTAATTAAAAAGATTGAAAGGTTAACGAGCATTCATGAAGCTAAAGAATTACATAGACAAGTTGTCGTTGCAGACCGAATTAAAATGATGAATGAAAGTATTTATTATAATGTGGATGAAATTCATAAAGCAATCCAAAATAATAAACAGATTAAGTTTAAATATTTTGATTACAATTTGGATAAGAAAATTGAGTTTCGAAGAAATGGTGAATGGTATTTTGCAAGTCCATATGCTTTAACATGGTCTGACGATAATTACTACATGATTGCATATTATGAAAGATACAACGACATTAGTAATTTTAGAGTTGACAGGATGGCAGCTATTCAAATGGTAAAAGAAGAAAGAATAATGTGTGAAGATACCGAAAACTTTAATGTAGCAGATTATTCAAAAAAATTTTTTAGAATGTTTAGTGGAGAGATGGAAACAGTTAAACTCCAGGTCGATAATTCGCTTATTAATGTGGTTATAGATAGATTTGGTAAGGACATCGTCATCAATAAACAAGATGATGACCATTTTACAATAACAGTTGATGTAGTTGCTACAAATACCTTTTTAGGGTGGTTATTTATGTTTGGTGATAAGGTAAAAATTCTTTCTCCTGAGCATTTGATTGATAAAATGAAAAATATGATTAGAAGAGTAGTGGATCTATATGAGTAATTCTGCGAACAAATATATATCTAACCTAAATGGTGTTTTTTATTAGGTACTATAATTGCAAAATAATTACATATACTGTCCGTACAATGGGACAATTTTTTTAGTATAATTTTAAGTGTGATTATGTACCAAATTGGGAAAATTCAGGGGGATGATTACATGAAATTTGGGATTAGAAAACCAAGCTTAAATAATTGGATTGCAGCAAGGACAAGCATTAAAAGACAAATCGTGCATTGAGCTAGAATTAAAATGCCAAGGACATATGAGTGGTTAAGGAATCCTAAGAAATACGCTTACAATAAGGTGTATAATAGAACTTCTTTTGATATTTTTAAACTGCAAAGAAATTATTTAATTAACAGGGGGAGAATGCAATATGGCTACCACGGTAATACAGGCATTTAATCAGTTTTTAAAAAATACAGTCAACTTAGATCCTGAAATAAATAAAAATGCGAAAATTAGCCGGGATTGGTTACTGCTTCAAATTGGAAAGTTTAAAGAAAAAGACAATACTTTCCCGCAGTTATATTCTGATATTAATATGCATTTTGGATCTTTTGCACGAAGAACTAAGATTAGAGAGTTAGATGATATAGATTTGATGATAGGATTGTCAGGCCAAGGATCAACATATAGAGAGTATTCAGATAGGATTGAGATTAATGTATCTGAAAATGCTATTGATCTATTGGGATTATGTAACGCCAATACCAATATATTAAATTCAAGAAAAGTTATCAATAAATTCGTTTCTGCATGTGCTAATGTACCACAATATAAAAAAGCAGATATTAAAAGAAATCAAGAAGCAGTAACTTTACAATTATCTTCTTATACTTGGAATTTTGATATAGTACCATGTTTTATGACTACTGAAAATATTTATGGAAGAAGTTATTACTTAATACCAGATGGTAATGGCAATTGGAAGAAAACTGATTCTAGAATTGATAGAGAAAGAACAACAAGTATCAATCAAGCACACGATGGCAATGTTCTTCAAGTTATTAGGGTTATGAAATATTGGAATAAGAGAAAAACTATGCCGAAGATGTCATCATATTTGCTTGAGACAATGATATTGGATTATTATCAAAATTTAGATAGTACAGCCAGTCAATATGTTGATATCGAATTACCGAATAGTTTACATATATTTACTATAATATCATGAGCGAAGTTATGGATCCAAAAGGTATACAGGAAAACATTAATAATTTGACTTATGATGAAAAGATGAAAATAAAGGAAAAAGCAGAGTTAGATTACTACAAGGCAGTTAATGCAAGACAATTAGAATCAGAAAATGATATGAAAGGTTCAATAAACAAGTGGAGCGAAATATTCGGTGATTCTTTTCCGAGACAAATGGTTATTGGTAGATGTGTATATAGATATTGCTTCAAGCAAGACAGGTTCTTCTCGTAAAGAGTTTAATCGTATGCTAAATGATTGTAAGTCTCGTGATATTGAAATTATACTAAGCAAGAGTATTAGCAGATTTGGCCGGGATACCGTGGAAGTTCTGGAGGCGTTGAACCAGCTAAAGGTTCTCGGTGTTCCAGTCATATTTGACCAGGAAGCGATAAATACAGCCGATATAGATGATGAATTGATGATTTCAATTATCGAGTCAATTGCTCAGGCAGAGAATGAATCACGTGGCGACAATATTAAGTGGGGTATCAAACAACGTGCTGCACAAGGGACCTCAAAG
>LFRM01323924.1_pt1 | contig 20338 bp, 16 predicted proteins | sample 618341 | NCBI WGS metagenome assembly LFRM01 (sample SAMN03654438, study PRJNA283298) | anaerobic digester metagenome | isolation source: pool of bioreactors CSTR01a, CSTR02a, and CSTR03a thermophilic anaerobic... | place: Denmark: Kgs. Lyngby | collected 2014-05-21 | reverse complement strand
CTGACGTTCACCGTAATATAGCTGGCACTGCCATAGACTTTTTCCATGCAAATTAAGTAATCGTCTGCAGCATTTTCTACCGGTGTATCAGCATTTTTACCAATATTGATACCCAGCACACCTTGGAAATTAGCGTTTTGTACACGCGCTAATAAGTGATCAACACCGAGATTATTAAATCCCATACGGTTAATCACACCCTCGGCTGCAGGCAAGCGAAACAAACGTGGCTTAGGATTGCCCGGTTGTGGGCGTGGCGTCACGGTACCGATTTCAATAAAACCGAAACCCAGACCAGACAGACCTAAAATAGCATCACCGTTTTTATCCAACCCTGCGGCTAAGCCAACGGGGTTAGGAAACTCAATGCCCATGACTCGTACCGGCAGTGCCGTAGGTTGTTTGACCACTCGACGTGGTAAACCTAAACGACCGGCAGCACCGAGTAAATCGATGGTGAGTTCATGTGCAGTTTCAGCTGATAATTTAAAAAGTAAGCGACGTGATAAATTGTACATAGATAAGTATCAAAACAAATAAAATAGAATGATGTGATTATAGCGGGTTAAGGCAGTCTACGCAGGCTTAATAGCTGACCCTGCTTATTAAACTCCATAATAAAGCTACCAGCGATGCCATCATGAGTTAAGAACGGCTGTAAATGCCGCGCAGGCAGACTGACGGTGCGTCCATCTCGACTGCGAACTATAACGCGCTGCGCCGTGCCTTGGTAAACACGTAAATAGTCCTGCGCAGGTATGCTGATATCAAAAATTAGACTGTGCATGCGAAACCCTAAGGCAAAATCATACAGTGAAAATATTCAGGCCAGTATAGCATGCAGCGCTGAACGCCTTCGCCCTCCTCTACCCATCTCTAAGCAATACATTTTTACAGTCTAGGCTCACAGCTTATTGTGCTACCTGCAAAGTATTGCATATAAAAAAAGACTGTATATAATACCAGTCACTGTATAAAACAACAGAGCATGATTATGTCTAAGCTAACGAAACGTCAGTCAGAGATTTTAACTTTCCTTAAAACCTGGATAGAAGATAACGGTTACCCACCAACTCGCGCTGAAATCGCCAAAGAGCTAGGGTTTAAGTCACCCAACGCAGCCGAAGACCATTTAAAAGCATTGGCACGTAAAGGTGCAATTGAAATGATTCCAGGCGCTTCGCGTGGTTTGAAAATCATTGACACCCGTGACGCCAATGATGTTGCTATTAATGATAATGAGCTGCCAGTGATTGGTCGCGTCGCTGCCGGTGAGCCGATTTTTGCTCAGCAACATATTGAAAGCACCTGCCCTGTCAATCCTGATTTATTTAAACCCCGCGCAGACTATTTACTGCAAGTACGCGGTATGAGCATGAAAGATATCGGCATCCTCGATGGTGATTTACTTGCTGTGCATATCACTAAAGAAGCTACTAACGGTCAGATTGTTGTCGCGCGCATTGATGATGATGTCACGGTCAAACGTTATAAGCGTGAAGGCAGCACAGTCTGGCTACTTCCTGAAAACAGTGACTTTGAACCGATTAAAGTTGATTTAAAAAAGCAGAACTTAACCATCGAAGGTTTAAGTGTCGGCGTTATACGCCGCTAGAGAGGTTTTATGAATCGCCAGACATCATTTAATTCTCAACAGATGCCATTGTTTGAACCGTTGCTCAGTACCGGCAGTTCGACACTGGCACCCCTATTTACTGCTCCTATAAAAATAGCTAGCAGGAATACTATTAAAAGCACAGCAGAGCTGTATGATGGTTTAATTAATGAGATTACACTGTCAGGGCAAGCTCAACAATGCTTGCAGCTGATCGCTCCAATCTTGCGTGAATTGAGCGAGGGACAACATGATCGTTGGCTCACATTGATATCGCCGCCCAAACACATCACTGCGCAATGGTTGCGTGATGCGGGCTTAAATCGTGAGCGTATATTGGTACTGCGTCCGCGTGGTTTACAGAGCAGTCAAGAATTAGCCTGTGAAGCATTGCGCTTAGGCTGCAGTCATACGATTGTCAGCTGGTTTAACCCACTACCCAGCGCTGCTCGTACGCGTCTAATGGCTGCTGCACATGCAGGTACCAGCCATATTTTAAATATCCGACATACCTTCCCGATCTGATCCTTCCCTTTCAGATCGTTTGCCGCGCTAACCTTAGGCTAGCGCGGCTTTTTTATGCTTAGGTATAAATTAAAGGCTGACTAACAGCTTTTCCCAAGCCTTCACTTCTTTTTTAGAAGCACCACCCAGTAATTCCAGCGCTTGACGTAAACGGAAACGGGTTAGATCTGGACCTAAAATCTCCATTGCATCCAGCACTGAGACCGAGCTGGCCTGCCCTGTTATGGCTGCAAACATCAACGGCATAATATCGCGCAGCTTAAGCTCAAGCAGCTCACCGGTCGCATTGATGGTCGCGGTAATATCCTCTTTATGCCACTGACGTAAGCTTTCCAGCTTCCACAAAACAATTTGCAGAACTTGACGCACTTGATTGCTATCGAGTTTCTTATGAGCAAATAACTCTGCAGTCAATGGCACTTCGCCTGAGAAGAAAAATCCAGCCAGTGGTGCAATCTGACTTAAAGTTTCCACACGGCCCTGCACATGAGGCGCAATTTGCATCACATAATCAGTATTAAAGGCCCACTGACGTGCCGCATCCGCAAACTGCTCAACGCTGAGTTCACGCAGCCATTGGCCGTTGAGCCAGGATAGCTTTTCCACGTCAAAGATGGGGCCACCGAGGGAGACACGATTGATGTCAAAGTGCTCAATCATTTCATCCAGAGAGAACTTCTCACGCTCATCCGGCATGGACCAACCCATACGACCCAAGTAGTTGAGCATCGCTTGCGGTAAGTAGCCCATACGCTCATAGAAGTTAATCGAGGTGGGGTTCTTACGCTTCGACAGCTTGCTCTTATCTGGGTTACGCAGCAGCGGCATATAGCATAAAACCGGCTGTTCCCAACCAAAGTACTCATACAGCTTGATCAGCTTAGGTGCCGATGGCAGCCACTCTTCACCGCGTAAAACGTGGGTAATACCCATTAAATGGTCATCCACCACGTTGGCTAAAAAGTAGGTGGGCAGACCATCAGCTTTCATTAGAACCTGCATATCCATGCGGTCCCAGCCAATTTCAACATTGCCACGCAACATATCTTTAACAATACAGGTGCCTTCAGTGGGCACTTTCATGCGGATCACATGGGATTCGCCGGCAGCGACACGCTTTTGTGCTTCTGCAGGATCTAAGTGCGCGCACAGACCGTCATAGGCCGGAGTTTGCTTATCCGCCATTTGCTGTGCACGCACTTCATTCAGGCGCTCAGTGCTACAGAAGCATGGGAAGGCATGGCCTTTCTCAACCAAAATATCTGAGTGCTCTTTATAAATAGCAGCACGTTCACTTTGACGGTATGGACCGTGTGGACCACCCACATCTGGACCTTCATCCCACTCAATACCTAACCAGCGCAATGCATCGTAGATTTGCTGCTCTGATTCAGTACTGGAGCGCACTTGGTCAGTGTCTTCAATGCGCAGAATAAACTGACCACCGTGCTGACGAGCGAAGCACATATTAAAGAGCGCGATATAAGCGGTGCCAACGTGCGGATCGCCAGTTGGGGAAGGTGCAATACGGGTACGTACAGTGGTCATTATGGGTACTCAAAACGTAAATATGGATTTTTCAGCGAGTATCTTAGCAAATTCTAAGCCGCTCACTCCAGTTTGACTCAATGGCACGGCGTGACTGGAACTCAATCCAGCCTCCACCTGCAGATTAAATCTCGAGTAGGCGCAAGCGTAAACGCTGAACTTCATCACGCATTTGCGCAGCCGCCTCAAACTCAAGATCGCGGGCCAATTGATACATTTTCTCTTCCAGTTCTTTGATGCGCTTAGTGATTTCTTTGGGTGTACGCGTCAGCTGATCATATTCAGCTGCCTGCTCCGCCGCACGCGCTTGTGCTTTGCGCTTATTACTACGAGAGCCCGGCACCACAGCGCCTTCCATAATATCCTTCACACTTTTCTTCACGCCAACTGGCGTAATATTGTGCAAGGTATTAAAGGCAACCTGCTTTTCACGGCGACGATTGGTTTCATCAATCGCTCGCTCCATGGAACCGGTCATACGGTCAGCATAAAGAATCGCTTTACCGTTCAGATTACGCGCAGCACGGCCAATGGTTTGAATCAACGAGCGTTCGGAACGTAGAAAGCCTTCTTTATCGGCATCGAGAATAGCTACAAGTGAGACTTCGGGCATATCCAAGCCTTCACGCAGCAAGTTAATTCCGACCAGCACATCAAATACCCCCATGCGCAGATCACGAATAATCTCAACCCGCTCAACCGTATCAATATCCGAGTGCAGATATCGCGCACGCACATCATGCTCACCTAAGTAATCCGTTAAATCTTCTGACATACGCTTGGTCAGCGTGGTGACCAATACGCGCTCATCCACTGCAACACGGGCACTGATTTGTGAAAGTAAATCATCCACTTGGGTTAAGGCTGGACGCACTTCAATTTCCGGGTCAATTAAGCCGGTTGGGCGCACCACTTGCTCAACCACCTGCCCTGCATGTTCTGCTTCATAGACACCTGGCGTGGCTGAAACAAAAATAGTCTGCGGACTGGCCGCTTCCCACTCATCAAAGCGCATCGGACGGTTATCCAGCGCTGAAGGCAGACGGAAACCATAATTGACCAAGTTTTCTTTACGTGAACGGTCACCTTTATACATGGCGCCGGTTTGCGGTACTGAGACGTGAGATTCATCAATAATCAGTAAGGCATTATCGGGCAAGTAATCATATAAGGTCGGCGGTGGCGCACCAGGCTTGCCGCCCGACAAATAGCGTGAGTAGTTTTCAATACCGTTGCAGTAGCCCAACTCTAAAATCATTTCCAGATCGAAGCGCGTGCGCTGCTCTAAACGTTGCGCTTCCACCAATTGATCGTTATTACGCAAATACTCTAAGCGCTCGGCCAACTCGACTTTGATTTTCTCAACCGCTTCTAACAGTGTTTCCCGTGGCGTGACATAGTGCGACTTTGGATAAAAGGTAAAGCGTGGCAGTTTGCCAATCACTTTACCGGTCAACGGGTCAAAGGCACTGATATTTTCCACTTCATCATCAAACAGCTCAATACGAATGGCTTCGAAGTCTGACTCTGCTGGGTACACATCAATGACATCACCACGCACACGGAAGGTGGCACGAGAGAAATCCACTTCATTACGGGTGTACTGTAAATTGGCTAAGCGTGCTAACAAATCACGCTGATTGATATGATCACCACGATCTAAATGCACAACCATTTTCAAATAGCTTTCAGGGCTACCCAAACCATAAATGGATGATACTGTCGCGACGATAATGACATCGGGACGCTCAAGTAAGGCCTTGGTTGCTGATAAACGCATTTGCTCAATATGGTCATTAATTGAGGCATCTTTTTCAATAAAAGTATCGGACGCAGCCACATAGGCTTCAGGCTGGTAGTAGTCGTAATAAGAAACGAAATACTCCACCGCATTATTCGGGAAGAACTCTTTAAATTCGCCATACAACTGTGCGGCCAAGGTTTTATTCGGTGCAATAACAAGGGCTGGGCGTTGTACTCTTTCGATGACATTAGCAATGCTAAAGGTTTTGCCAGAGCCGGTAACCCCATGCAAGGTTTGATGCGATAACCCTGACTCAATCCCAGCAACCAGTTTGCGAATGGCTTCTGGCTGATCACCGGCAGGTTCAAATTGTGTGACAAGCTCAAAGCGTGACATGCAAACCTCTAATAACACGCGCAAAAAAGCAGCGCAAAAAGTAATAGCAGACAATTATTGCATAACAATCTTACCTAACTCGTTATAATACCTGTCGAATCGCGCTGCGTCTCGGCGCAGTGTCTGTTAAGCTAACACCTCCATTCCACAATAATCGAGTTCTCTAAACATGAGCCTGTTCTCTGCCGTCGAAATGGCGCCACGTGACCCTATTTTGGGTTTGAACGAAGCTTTTAACACCGACCCACGAGCCCACAAGGTCAATCTCGGTGTTGGTGTTTATTACAATGAAGAAGGACGAATTCCCCTTCTTAAGGCGGTAGCCTTAGCCGAAAAAGCTCGTGCCGAAGCGCATGCACCCCGCGGCTATTTACCCATCGAAGGTATCAGTACATACGACAGCGCCGTACAAAAGCTGTTATTTGGTGCTGATGCTGAAATTACTCAATCTGGGCGTATTATTACCAGCCAAGCCATTGGTGGTACCGGTGCATTAAAAATTGGTGCTGACTACCTTAAACGCTTACGCCCTGATGCCGTTGTTGCCATTAGTAATCCCAGCTGGGAAAACCACCGCGCACTCTTTGAGTCCGCTGGTTTTCCAGTGCAAAACTACAGTTATTACGATGCCGAAAAGCAAGGTATTAACTTGGATGGCATGCTGGAAGATTTACGCAATTTACCTGCGCAATCTATCGTTATCTTGCATGCTTGCTGTCATAACCCGACTGGGGTTGACCTCAGCCCTGAGCAATGGCTGCCAGTCTTAGAAGTGCTACGTGAGCGTGAGCATATTCCATTCCTGGATATTGCTTATCAAGGTTTTGCTGAAGGCATTTATGAAGATGCTGCCGCGGTGCGTTTATTTGCCGATTCAGGCATGGCCTTCTTTGTCTCCAGTTCATTCTCCAAGTCATTCTCACTGTATGGCGAGCGTGTCGGTGCGCTGTCGATTGTGACTGAGTCCAAAGAAGAAGCTGGCCGCGTACTGTCACAGTTAAAGCGTGTGATTCGTACTAACTACTCCAACCCGCCCACCCATGGTGCTACGGTTGTTGGTTTAGTGCTGAATACACCTGAGCTGAATGCTCTATGGCAGGCTGAGTTAGGTGAAATGCGTGAGCGTATTTTGCTGATGCGCAAACTGATGGTTGAGCAATTGGCAGCGAAAGGTGCCAAGCGTGACTTTAGTTTTGTTGCACAGCAACGCGGTATGTTTTCCTACTCAGGTCTGACCTCTGCGCAAGTCGATCGCTTACGCGATGAGTTTGCTATCTATGCCGTTGGCTCAGGTCGTATCTGTGTGGCTGCACTCAATATGAATAATATTGACACAGTAACCGACGCTATTGTACAGGTGCTCTAACAGCACAGGTTGCTAGCCAAGAAAAAGCCCAGTCTCTGCAGTGAACCCATACCATTGGACACTGCAGAGACTGGGCTTTTTTATATGTGAACTGTCTTGATCAAGTACTACGGCTGCCGATTAAAGTCATCAGCAGCCGTAGGCTTACTCGCGTAAGCGCTCTGGTTTAATTAAGAAATGTGCCAGTGCCGGCAGTAGCCAAATCGCACCAAACATATTCCATAGGAACATAAAGGTCAGCATCAAGCCCATATCTGCTTGGAACTTAATCGCTGAGAACATCCAAGTCGCCACACCAATCGCTAAACATACACCCGTAAAGAGCACGGCTTTACCGGTTGATTTCAGCGTTTGGTAATACGCCTCTTGCAATGGCATGCCCATACGCAAGAACGTTTCTAAACGGCTGTAGATATAGATACCGTAGTCAACCCCGATACCCACACCTAAGGCGATCACCGGCAAGGTGGCAACTTTCACCCCAATGCCCATCCATGCCATCAAGGCATTACCCAGTACCGATGTCAGCACCAAGGGCAAAATTACACAGGCTGTTGCCGCAAACGAGCGGAAGGTGATTAAACACATGATAATCACCGCACTGTACACCGCGATCAGCATCATGGTTTCCGAAGCAGAAATGACATCATTGGTCGCCGCTTCAATCCCTGCGTTACCCGCAGCTAACAAAAATTGATGCTCATCAGTATTGTTCTGCGCAGCAAAGTCTTCAACTGCAGCCACTGCAGTGCTCAGAGTTTCTGCTTTGTGATCTTCCAAGAACACCAAGAGCGGAGCCAGCGAGCAATCTGAGTTGTACAGCGCATCGGCACGAGCAATCGAGTTATTCAACACATGCTGGTTACGCGACAAGGTTTCCCATTTCAGGCTGCCCTCGTTCATGCCCTTAATCACTTGCTTAGACACTGTGACCATCGACACCACGGATTGCACACCTGGAGTATTTTCCATGCGCCAACTTAAATCATCCATGGCTTTTAACGTGCCATAACTGGAGCAACCTTCAGTCGGTGTTTTCACCATCACCACCAGCACATCCGAGCTGGTGGAGTAGTTACGAATCACAAAATCATTATCCAAGTTATAGCGTGAGTCCGCATGCAACTCTGGCGCACCTTGATCTAAGTCACCGATTTTTAAATTTTGTCCATACCATAGTCCAAACAGCACAGCACAGAGCGCAATTGCCAAGGAAACGGGTGCAACTTTTGGGCTGGCAAAGTTAGCAATCAAACGCCACAGCGGATTTTCGCGTGCAGCATTATCACGGCTCGTCGTCACGGCTTTCTTACTGATACCAATATAAGAAATCAGCACAGGTAAAAAGATCAGGTTGGTCAGAATAATCACGGCCACACCCACCGATGCACCCAATGCCAGTTCACGAATCACACCGATATCAATCAGCAGCAAGGTAATAAAACCCACCGCATCCGATGATAATGCAACTAAGCCAGGGACAAACAACTGTCTAAAGGCCATACGTGCGGCGGTTAATGAATCCAGTGCTGTGCTCGAGGCCATGGCGATACCGTTAATCTTTTGCACACCATGGGAAATACCAATAGCAAAGACTAAAAACGGTACTAGCATCGAGTAAGGGTCAAGACCAAAGCCCATTAAGTGCAACAAGCCCAGCTGCCAACCAACCGCCACTAAGGTCGCAAATAGAACGGCAATGGTGCTTTTGATGCACTTGGTAAACCAAAACAACAAGATAAAGGTGATGCCAATCGCTACCGCAAAAAACAGCGCCACACCAAATAAGCCATCAATCAAATCACCGACTTTTTTCGCAAAGCCAATAATATGGATTTTGACATTAGGATTTTGCAGTTGATATTTCTTGCGGATTTTCTCTTCTAAACTGTGCGAGAAGTCCTGGTAATTGAGCTTAATTAACTGGCTCTGATCATTGGGATCAGGAAACTCTTCCAGCAGCGGGATTTCGACAATACTGGATTTAAAGTTATTACCGACTAAACGTCCCACCTGCCCTGACTTCAGAATATTGCTGCGCAGGTCTTCTAAGCTAGCAGCTGAGCCGTCGTAGGTTTGCGGAATGACTTCACCACCAGCAAAACCCTGCTCTGTGACTTCCGTCCAGCGTACGTTAGGACTCCACAGCGAGCGCACACCGGAGCGATCCACTCCTGGAATGTAAAACGCTTCATCACTGATTTGACGCAGCGTTTCCATATAGTCTTTATCGAAAATATCACCCTTGGTGTTTTCGACAGAGATACGCACACTATTACCCAAGTTGGCTAAGTCGTTGCGGTGCTCAAGCATGGTCTCGATATAAGGATGCTTCAGCGGAATCATTTTCTCAAAACTGGTTTCCGGGCGGACTTGCGCGGCGTTCCAAAATAAGAAAGCACTGATAATGATGCACAGAAGAATCACTGCTGGGCGATTATTGAAAATTAAACGTTCGAGCACTGCGGCTGGATTGTTTCTTGGTTTAGATGTCATATTGACGGTCTCCAGTCTTATTATTTATCGAGCAACATCGTTGCCGTGTGCATCAGTTGTATGGATACCGTTTTGTCCTACTAGTATCAGCCCATCATCCACACTGGCGACAACGCCGGTCAATGATGCACGATCAGCGCGGCTGGCCACTGTAAAGCTCTCCGCGCCATTCTCACTGCGTAACACCGTGCCACCATGGCCGACAATGACCAGCTCGCCAGTCGACAGAAAACTTGCCCCAGCCAAACCAAACTGCAGATCACCGCTATCGGTTTGCACTTTGGTTTCTAACCAGCTCTCACCAAAATCATTTGAGCGAAAGATATGTCCACGTAAACCATAGACCACTAATGCTTGTGGCTGCTGTCCAGCGACAATACCAAATAACGAACCTCGGTAAGGCCCCTCTAGAACTTCCCACGAGTCGCCCCAGTCAGCCGAGCGAAACATCATGCCCATCTCTCCCACAATAAAGAGACCTGCGTCAGTCACGGCGCTGATGGCGTTCAGGTGATAGCCTTCTTCATTATCCAGTTGCTCATCAATGCGCTGCCAGTCTTGGCCGCCATTGTCAGTTTTGAGCAGCATGCCATAAGCACCCACTGCATAACCTTGGTTGCGGTCTTTAAACCAGATATCTAATAAAGGGGATTCTTGCTCAAGGTCATCATATTGACGTGTCCAAGTTTCCCCGGCATCCGTCGTCGCTAAAATCAGCGCATCATGCCCAACCGCCCAACCATACTGCTGATCAACAAAATACACTGCCGTCAGTAATTGCTGGGTGGGCACTTTGGCTTGTGCCCAACTCTGGCCGTCATTATCAGAATAAAGAATATGCCCGCGATCACCGACCGTCAGCAAACGTTGGCCAGCACGCACCACATCCAGTAACAAACCTGTTTGTGCGGCGGCCGACGCAATTGAGTACGCCGGCGCAGTCGCCTCGTCTGTATTGGCTGATACAGACACTGAGTACAGGCTGGGTATCAGTAATGCTGCGCAGAGCGGTAGTACTTTAAATAGATCGGTACAGCTCTGCACTGAACGACAGAGTCGAGTCATTGCTGTGCGGTGCTCACATGCTGGCGATAAGGGTTCACGCATATATACTCCCCATTATTTTTATAATGACAAACCATCACTGACTCGGTTACAGGCTTTAATCTTGAGATATCCAATGTACAGAGCCAGTGCGGCTTTATTTAATCAATTTCTTATAATTAAGACGGCTCAGTAACAGGTCTGACTCAAGCTTTACGCTGTTACTGAGCGAATACATCCCAACCATGCAGCTAATGAGGCTTAAAAAGCAACCAAAATCAGCATAATCACGCACTGAATAATCGGTTTTATTTTGACTGCTAAGTCATTGCTTTATATAAGAATATTTAACGAAGGGAGTGTTGCGTAAAAGACGGGTTTTATTCAGCTGAATAATAGTTTTAAACAACACAGTACTGCATTGCTCAGCACTGTGTTATTGCGGTCAGATAACTGCCCAAGCGGTAGAGACGCCATACCTCTCAGGTTTCTAAGCATCCTCCTCTTTCAAGTGAAAAGGATGTCAAAATAGGTTAATACAGATCGTGCGAACTGCCTTTGACGATGATTTATTCTTGGCCGCGTCCACCTCGACGCTGTCCATTCCCCTGGCCACCGCCAGCGCCACGACCTTGTCCACCTCCGCCAGCACCACCACGCTCTACACAGCGCTGAAAGGCTGGCAAATGACGCTCAAGCGAGGCTTCTTGTAATCTGCGTAATACAGTCACAATATCGGCACGCATCGGCTCGGCAAACAGTTTGTCGTATAAATCGCCATTGGCAACTTCAGTTGCAACGCTGGCCTCACAGGCTTCTTTCACCGTGGCATAGCGCTCAACTTTGCCCGGCCATGGGTTGTCTGGCATTGGCAGATCATAGCGAATATACAGAGTACGCAGCGCCTCAATATGGCGTGCTTCTGCTTCGCGAATATTAATAAAGGGGCGCACTTCACCAAAGTCTTGAATCACTTGGTCGTAGATTGACCACGCTTGGTATTCGTCTTCTAATGCTTCGTGCAGAGCGTTGATTTCAGCTGCGGTTAGCTTATCCATGCGGTAACTCTCCAATACGGGATTTCAATTAACCGTAGCATTGTGCGTGAGGTGGCACAATGAGACAGAATCGCACGCGAGTATATAAACTCTGTGATTTTCAAAGATAAAATAATATTGCTGCAATGGCTCGTCTTAGTATTGCATAGGATGCAATAAGTAGCTGAAAGGTAGGTGCACAATCATTGTGCAGTAAGAATAGATGGCTAAAATTTTGGCTCAACCTGCGTGCGGAACTCAAGCTATTCAATACTGTAATTAATACACTACTGTGACCATAATAGAATCGCTATATGTTCCGACAGGTACGTTCTGACTCGCTGGAATTCGGCCGTAGAAGTAATGGGTCTCTTCACGCTTCACACCGACACCAATTAACGCTGGATAGTGAAAGCTACCACTTTTAACTCCAGTCCCAGATGTTCCGTCGCCCCAGATAGTGGTGCGCGCAGTGCTCGTATACAAGTTATAATTTAGTTTATTACCACCACTGTTCATTGCTCGCTGTGGAAATACTCCCCATAAACCATTATTAAGCTTAATTGTAAACGATATAGTACCTCCTACTACACTTAAAAGACTGTAACAGGTAAACGTTACCGAGCCGCCAGCGCTATCGTTGTTACTGGCGGAGAGCGTGTCGTAAACACCGAAACTAGCTGTGGCCGTTGCGCTAACGCTACAATTACCAAGCAGATTGAGCGCAGATGCAGGTGCCGACCATAAGCCCGCGCAGCCAAGCAACAGAGCAGTCAGTGCTGTTCGTTTCATTAAGGCGTCTCCTGACAAAGTAATGGACCAATTCTTGGCATTGGCCCAGGGTCGACCGGCATACTTACGTTAAAGTAGCAGCTATTATCAGCCCATTTTGCAACAAACTGATTACGATCCTTAAGATCAGTAACCCAAGCTTCGCCACGCCGCGCAACTGGGAAAAGCTCACTCGATCCAAGATAACGAATAGTTGCACCCGCTGGCAACGGTTCGCCATTGGTTTGTAGGACAGTAAGTAATGCCCCATTCGCTGAACCAACATCGAAACTCACTAGCACACCACGACGAAATCCTGGAATAATAGTCGCATCACGACTATCAAGGCGTGCGCTCAACGGCAGGTCAGCCTGCTCAAAACTGATACGATTTTTCTCAAATGAGCGCAAATCAGGAATTAGAGCTGCACCATTAGCATTAGTGGTTGCAACCCGCTGATTTTCATTATAAACCGTCACTTTAGGGTAACTACCCACCTTAACCACACCAAAACTATCATCAATTCGCCGAGTCGCAAAAGTATTACCACCAAGTAACACAACTCCTCCAGCAGCATTCAAACGATACGCGGTGTCTCCACTAAATTTCGCTGCTTCAGCACGGTAAGTACCGTAATCAGTTTGTGCCATAACTTGTGCATGACTACGATTCTGTTCACCTTGCCCTCGCCCATCTTCAGTCGAAAGATTGTAGCCAAAGCCATTACCGCGCGGTAAATTGCGCTGGATTTGCACACGACTGCTATAACTATTGTTATCACGACTATGGCTAAGACTGCCACTAGTACGCTCACCGAGGGAAGCGCTTAGGCTCAAGCCAACAAAAGTATCGTGACTTTCAAGCTCCTGCGTGGCATATAGGCTCAACGCAACACCGCGCGATATTCCCTTGCTGTAGTGAGCGCTGACTACGCGACTATCAGCTTCCTCGCGGCGATCTATCTCAATATAGTTAAGACCAATCGAGCTCCCACCAGACAAGCCTACGCCAATATTGGCTCGTGAGGTTCGACGCGCTGGCAGCTCACCCTCTCGTAATCCAAGCTGACGAAAACTAGCAGTCGTGGCTGTAGTATTTGCGCCAAAGCTAAAGCGCCGTCCGTGATGTTCAATACCAAGACTTGCAAGACCACCATCGTCACTTTTAGCTGTGCTACCAGCAACCGAAGCAGTGACAACACCTATACGAGGGCTAGCCAGCCACGCGCCACTCAGACCTAATGTTTGCTGATCCTTGAGCGCCTCCAGCCGTCCCCCGCCAGTCAATTTATCGTTTATACCCAACCGATGGCTGGCAACGGCAAAACTGCGACCATACTGATTACTTTGCAGCGAGTAGTCCTCGCGAATAGAACCGGCCTCATAGGTATAGTCATGTAGACCACTTCGTAGCAGTTGCTGGCTTGCATAGAAGGATTGCTCAATTACCTGCTCACGACCAAGTACATCACGCACAACAATGCGCAGATCATTAGCCCCAGTCATCACCGGAATATTATTGACAGAAAACGGGCCAGCATTCAGTTGACTCTCAGATTGACGTTGATCATTGGCGTAGATCTCGACGGATGACGGCATAATTGCCTCACCACGCATATTCGGCATTGGAAAAGTGGTGATATCAGGCTGAGTACCAAAATTGGTGCCCCATTGGATGCCGCCATACAGTACACCACGCCCCCAACTATCTGAACGCGAATATGTATCGCCTAACGTTAGCGTACGCAGCGTACTTGGATCATCGTGGCGCAGAGTAGTATTCAGCCGAACAACACCACTTTGATTCTGGTTTTGATTTTTATCCCGTGCAAGCAATGTGGTAGTCAATAACCCCCAGCGGTTAAATCCTGCCAATTCAAAAGTGCCACTACTAGAGCTATAAGAACCAGAACGAACCTCATGCAGAAGATCGTAGTTGATAAAAGCACCACGTGAACCTGTCTGTGGAAAGCTCAATTCTGTCTTATTCAAATCAATCTGCGAACCGACCAGCTGACGCGGATGTATCTTTACAAGCAAGACTTGGCTGGCGCTATCGATTGAATAGTCCAGATCATCAAGCTTGCGCAACGGATAATAAACCTTACTGTTATACGGTACAGCCTCAATAGCGGGCGGTAGCATAAACCCCCAGCGGCCCAGTTCCGTACTCGGCACCAGCAAGCCCAGGTTCGAACTATCCAGCAACTGTGCGGCCTGATCAAAGCGTTTGCCATTCACCTCAACCACCAGCAGTTGTGGTATTGCAACACCAACCCGAGTATCAGGCGCAACAGACGCAATGCACACCTTGCTGTGACTGACACTGCCAATACCTAGCAGTACCAGTAACACACAAATAGCGCTACGGCGCTGACGCGCTGACTGTTGTATCGAGTACACCATCTTTCGTCTCGACCTTGATGCGATAAGGTGCAGAAACTCCTGCAGGCACATCAAGCACCCAATGGCGACGACTGCCAGGCAAGATATAACTTAACTGCTCGGCACTAGCTACAGTTTTACCGTTATCAATAAGCGCCAAACGCGAGATTTTTGCATGTGCACCGCCTTGGTTATCCGCTTCAATACGCAAACGGCCATCTGGCTGGCGCTGAGCACTCCAAACAACTCTACTCGCGCTCGGCATAACTGACTTTACAAATACCGGTACACCCATACGCAACATAATCTGTACACCGCGCGGGTAGTTAGTAGTGCTGTTGTCAGCTGAGAGTTCAAGATTTGGCGTGGCAGGTGCTTGCTCAAAGAAAACACGAAAGCTTTGCTCAATCATTTTAGGCTTAGTATCAAGCAAGCCAATCCGCACAATTTGACTTTTACCCGGAGCAACCTCAAATACCGGCGGGCTCACAACCAATCGATCGGTCTCTTCATAGTGCTCTTGGTTGTCGCGAATTGACCAATCGTTAATAAAGGCCTGCATAACTACCGCATCGTCACCGCGATTGGTGACTGTCATAGCAGCAATCGCAGCACTGGAATCAAGAGTAATTAATACTGGGCTAACAGACAGGCTAGCAGCCTGCACCGAACTGCAAAATAGACCTATAACGAAGCTGATCTTAAGCCAGCCTCGTATACTCAATAAGCACTCAAGCATAATTAGTAAGTTACAGTTACAAGAACTTCATCAGTGTAAGCACCGGCTGTTACGTATTGACCTCCAGTAACTCTGCCATTTACGGTGTAGTTAACAGGCCCCCCTAATATACTTGTTTGCGCAACAGTAGCACCACTACCCACATCACCCCAAATAGTAGTGTAGCCACCAGGCTGGTACAGTTCATAATCTAGAAGATCGGGACCAGAAGAGAGCTTCATCTGACGGCTTGTATTTTGACCTTCGCCTAGAGCAATAGCATAGCTCGTTCCAGCAGTACAAGTAGCAGTGATCGTACTGGTGCGATCTAAATCGCCAGCAGTAGGATCATAGTTACCAAACTCCAAATCAGTGGCGCTAACGTTACAACTGCTAAGAACAGTGGCGGTAACATTAAATGTGTCTGTTGCTGTGTCAGCTAAAGCTGAACTAGCAAACGCTAACCCTATAACTGCAACCAATACATTATTTATATTTCGACTGTTCATAGCCACTCTCCTAATTGTGTTTATATTCACTCTATATAATTTAGAGTATACATATAACACATGCTCAGAACAGTGCATTTCTAATAAAAAAACCTATCAATACCAACTAGTCATAACTGACTAGTAGTGGCTATGCGCCACAAAATCAAATCAACTATCAGCCACACAACATAAATATGCTCAAGCTACTGCTTAATATTAACTATCGATCACCCAACAGCTTTTCTAGTACAACTACTTCGACTAAAAACATGGCGAAAAGCCATATACAATAGAAATAGAGTTCGCTGCTCATAAATATATACTCGACAGGACTTATATACAACCAATACATATACTCTACAAATAAATACGGCACTGTATTGCACAGTGCCGTATGGAAGAGATGCGCTAGTGTTTATAGACTAGCGCAGATTTTTAGAAAGGCGTGTTGCGCTTACGCTGGCACGCTTTTCTCCAGCACTTCAAACAGGTCTGCTGATAAATCGCCACTGTTTTTAATACGCTTGAGTTGCGCCAGCATCATTTCTTGCTGGTGTAAGTCAAAGCGCTGCCAGCGGGTTAAGGGCGAGAGCATACGCGCAGCCATTTGTGGGTTTAAGGCGTCGAGCTGAATCACCTTATCGGCCAAGAATGCATAACCCGAACCATCCTGTGCATGGAAGCCTGGAGTGTTTTGCGCACTAAACGCACCCACAACAGCTCGCACTTTATTTGGGTTTTTGATGCTAAAGGCTGGGTGATTCAATAATTGCTCAACACGTTCTAAACCGCCTGGCAATGTTGCAGCGGCCTGCACGCTAAACCACTGATCCATCACAATGGAATCATCAGCAAAGCGCTCTGCAAAGCTTTCTAGGGCTTGTGCTGCTTCATCGGCAAAGGGTGAGTTCACCAAACACGCTAAAGCGGCTAAGCGCTCAGTCATATTGTCTGAAGCACCAAACTGATCCACACACGCATCCAGTACGCCTGCATCTTCAGTGCGCATTAAGTAGGCCAGTAACATATTCTGCAAACGACGGCGGGCAAAGTCAGTATCTTGCGCCACGTACGGCGTGTCTAAAGAGACTTTACGTAAGGCTTGGTAACGCGCCAGCATCGGCTCTTTTAACGCATGAGCCAGTTGATTGCTCACATGCTCACGTGCCTGATGAATCGCCAACGGATCTGCTTGCTCGTACTGCTCAATAATATAACCGACACTTGGCAGCGCGATAAACTCAGCCAGCATGGCTGGATCTAAATCATCCTGTTCAAGCAGCGCGGTAAATACTTCAACTAAACGTGTATCCAGCATCGGCTGTTCAGTTTCATAGATCTGCCCTACCACTTCTTCAATCACTTGCAGCGCCAGCTGTTGGCCTGCTTCCCAACGATTAAAACCGTCAGTGTCATGCTGAAGTAAAAACAGTAGATCGTCACGGCTGTAGGCGTAACGCAATTGCACTGGCGCAGAGAATCCACGTAGCAGTGAGGGAAGCGGTTGCTCGGTTACATTGATAAAGGTAAAGGTTTGCTCGTCTTCGGTCACAGACAGCACACGCTCATCAAGGACCGCTGTGCTTTCACCCTGCAACTGCAATGGCAGCGCCTGACCCTGTTTGTTCAATAGCGCCATACTCAGCGGAATCACAAACGCCAGCTTATTGGTTTGGCCCGGTGTATCAGGGCAGCTTTGCTTAACCGTTAACTGATAAGTCTGCGTGGCTGCATCATAGTGATCACTCACCTCAAGCTCTGGCGTACCGGCTTGACTGTACCAGCGTTTAAACTGAGTCAGATCCATACCGCTGACAGTTTCCATCGCAGCAATAAAGTCATCACAAGTCACAGCTTGGCCATCATGGCGCTCAAAGTACAAGTCTGAACCCTTACGGAATGTCTCAGCACCCAACAAGGTGTGCAACATACCTACCACTTCAGCACCCTTCTCATAAATGGTCAGGGTATAGAAGTTAGAGATTTCCATATATTGCGCAGGACGTACCGGATGCGCCATAGGGCCTGCATCTTCGGCAAATTGATGAGTGCGCAAATAGGACACATCTTCAATACGCTTAACCACACGTGAGTTCATATCCGCAGAGAACTCACTATCACGGAATACAGTAAAACCTTCTTTCAGTGATAACTGAAACCAATCACGACAGGTCACACGGTTACCTGACCAGTTATGGAAGTACTCATGCGCAACAATGCTTTCAATACGCTGGTGCGCCGCATCTGTTGCAGTTTCTGCTTTAGCTAAGACACAACTGGAGTTAAAGATATTAAGACCTTTGTTCTCCATCGCGCCCATATTGAAATCATTCACCGCCACGACCATAAAGATATCCAGGTCGTACTCACGGCCATACTGTTCTTCATCCCAGCGCATGGCTTTCTTTAAGCTGTCCATTGCATGCTGGCATTTATCGATGTTCTCTGGCTCTACGTAAATACGCAATGCCACTTCACGATTGTTCATGGTGGTAAAGGTATCTTCTACACACCACAAGTCACCGGCAACAATGGCAAATAGATAGGCTGGCTTTTTAAACGGATCTTCCCATGTCGCCCAATGACGACCGTGCTCATCTTCGCCTTGCGCAATCGGGTTACCGTTAGACAGCAAGATCGGATAGAGCTTCTTGTCAGCATGAATGGTCGTGGTAAAGCGGCTCATCACATCGGGGCGATCGAGGTAGTACGTAATCTTACGGAAACCTTCCGCCTCACACTGCGTACAGAACATACCCGAGGACTTATACAGCCCTTCCAGTGCAGTGTTATTTTGCGGCTCAATACGTACGGTACTGGTCAGCTCAAATGCACTCTGCGTAGGCTGCAGCTGTAAATCCTTATCAGTGACTTGGTATTGCACTGCGGACAACGGCTGACCATCCAAGGCTAGACTGACTAACTCCAACTGCTGACCCTGTAATACCAAGGACGGCAAGCTATGATCGAGCCCTGGATTACGCTGCATCAGTAGGCGCGTATGCACCAAGGCATGATCTTCATACAACTCAAAGGTCAGATGTGTTTCATCAATCAGGTAATCCGGTAGGCGGTAATCACTTAAAGTGATCATTTTTGGTTGTTCGGTACGCATCATAAAAAACCTCGATTAGAAAACACACTGACTTTGAAAAGTAAAAATTTAAACGTCTGAATGACCCACGCTAACAGCCAATTGATACGACGTATGTTTACGGATATTTATCACGCCAGTATCAAACAATAGATACTGACCTTTAATACCGATCAACGTCCCTTCAGCAATGGGATTCTTATCCAAATTAAAGCTACTGATTTTCGCGGGATAGGCTTCGACTGGATAGCTGATATCCAAGACATCCACATCAGTAATCGGCTGAATTGCTTGCAAACCAAAACGCTGTTGCAGATCGAGTAAAGGCTGCTCGCAACTGTCCATCAACTGCTCACGGATGGCGATTAAATCAATCGGTTCAACATCGCCTTTGAGCAAGGTACGCCAGTTGGTACGATCACCCACTTGACTACGCAACACATCCTCAACAAAACCTGACTGCTGGCGCGTGGCGACACGGAAAATAGGCACCGCCTGAATCGCACCTTGATCGAGCCAACGGGTTGGCAATTGCGTGCCCCGGGTAATGCCCACCTTAACGCCGGTGGAGTTGGCTAGATAGACATAGTGATCCGTCATACAAAAGTCTTGCGCCCACTCAGGCTCACGGCAGGTCCCTGCATCGTAGTGACACTTTTCAGGACTCATCATGCAGGTATCGCAACGCGCCAGCTTAGTGAAACACGGCCAGCAATAACCTTGCGCAAAGCTTTTTTTAATGGAGCGATCACAATGAGTGCAGTTAATCGCACCCAAAAACTCTAAGCGTAAGGTTTTGCCAATCAGCTGATTCAACTCGTGCTGCTGATCATCTAAGCGAAAACTGTATTGTGCAGGCGCATCCAGCGCAATCTGCATCTTACTGACCGCGCCACGACCTAATTCCAACATCAGTGCAGAGTCCCTGCTGCCGGTGTAAATAATGCCGCTTGTTCTTCAGACAGTTTCTTCTTGGTTTGTTTAGCGCACTCTTGGCCGCCCATATAACCAGTACGCTCTTCTTCAGGCAGGTTGTTTTGCTCCCACAGAATCATCGCTTGCATGGTCAATTCTTTCTGCTCTTGAGTGAGTTTTGTGCCATCACCCCA